>Ga0209591_10000968_pt1 | contig 36943 bp, 35 predicted proteins | sample MAT01_FD_187207 | JGI IMG/M metagenome (GOLD analysis project Ga0209591, IMG submission 187207) | Freshwater microbial communities from Lake Fryxell liftoff mats and glacier meltwater in Antarctica - MAT-01 (SPAdes) (version 2) | ecosystem: Environmental > Aquatic > Freshwater > Ice > Liftoff... | reverse complement strand
TCGAAGTCCTCACCGCCCCCGGCGCCGTACGCGACGAGATCAGCGCGATCACCGTCGCCGGTTTCCCCGCCATCCTGGCCCGCCCCAAGATCCTGGACTTCTGCTCCGTCGACGTCGACGTCGCCGACGGGCAGTTCCTCGACCTCATCTTCCGCGACGGCGGCGGCACGCCCGCCATCCCGCAGGACCAGCTCTGCCGCGACGCCGTCACCGTCGCCGAAGCAGCCATCACCACCCTGCTCGCCCGCTGACCGTTCGCGATCGCGAACCGTCGCGGCGAAACAGCTCGGGCGGCCCCAGCGGGTGGATACCGTCCACACCGACCGGCCCTTGGAGGTACCCGTGCCCGCCGCCCGACCCACCGCCGTCCTGCGCGTCGAGCCACACATGCTCCCCGGACTCATCACCGCCTACCGACATGCCGCCGAGGAGATGGGGACCCTGCTCGAGGACGTCAGCCGGCGCGGACGCATCGAGGTGCCCTGGACCCAGGACCCGGTCAGCGTCGCCATGGCTGAGCACTACAACGAGGTGGTCATGGACGGTGAGTACTCCACGTACGCGGCGCTGCGCCAGTACGAGCAGGAACTCCTCCACATCGTCGAGGCCCTGACGCAGATGGATACCGACTACCGCCGCACCGAGGACGCCACCGCGTCGCAGTTCCAGCAACTGTGACCCGCTTGGGCCACCCTGCTCCGGGCCGCCCCGCCGTTCACCTTCGCCGCGCCAGGCGGGCCGGCCGGTCCACCGGTCAGCGGCGCAGAAGGACGAACACGAGCACGCCGGCCGTCACGCCGACGATCAGGGCGAGCACGCCCCACGGGCCCGGCCGGCGGTGCCAGGGCCTGCGGTTGTCCAGGGCGATGTGACCGGGCCCCGTGAAGACGATCGCCGCCGCAGCCAGGCCGAGCACGACGTCGAGTTCGATCGCGTTCGCGCCCGCAGGTGAGGCGACGAAGAAGCCGTTGCCGTACTTCAGCAGCACAGCGTTGATCATGAGTGCGAGCAGCCCCGCCGCGGCCAGCGGCGTCACCACGCCGAGCACCACGAACCCGCCTGCCACCAGCTCGGTGATGCCGGTGACCCACGCCAGGGTCGTCGTCTGCGTGAAGCCGAGGGTGTCGAGGTAGGCGGCGAACCCGGGGATCCCGGGCCCGCCCCACAGGCCGAACACCTTCTGCATCCCGTGCGCGACGAACGTGCCGCCGATGCCGAACCGCAGCAGCAACAGCCCGACGTCGGTGCCGCCGTTCCATGCCAGCGGGCGGCGGATCGGCCTGGTGTCGGACGACCGGTTCTTCGCGGTCTCGGTGTCACCGAAGCCGGGAAAGACCGAGTTCGGCTGCTCGCTCATGGCTCGGAAGCGTAGCCCGGTCCGCCCGTGGGCGCCCGTGCTGGAACAGGTCGCCGCCCGTGCCCGAACAGTCTCAGTACCCGTTCTCGACGAGGTTCGGCGGTCGCTCCCCGCGCGCGAACGCCGCGATCTGCTCGGCCGCGATCCCGTAGGCGCGCGGCATCGCGCCCGGCACGCTGCCCCCCACGTGCGGGGTGAGCAGGAGGCCGGGAGCCCGCCAGAGCGGGTGGTCGGTGGGCAGCGGCTCGGGATCGGTGACGTCGAGCGCGGCGCGCAACCGGCCGCTCGTCAGCTCCGCGGTGAGCGCATCGGTGTCGGCGACCGGACCGCGCGCGGCGTTGACCAGCACCGCACCGTCGGGCATCGCGGCGAGGAACGCGGCGTCGACCAGGCCGCGGGTGTCCTCCGTCAGGGGCACGATCACCACACACGCGTCGTGGTGCGGCAGCAGGTCGCGCACCTCGTCGATGCCGTGGACGCCGTCCCGGGCGCGGCGGCCGACCAGCGTGATGCTCACCTCGAACGGGGTCAGGCGCCGCACCGTGTGCTCCGCGACGTCGCCCGCACCGACGATCAGGACGCGCTTGCCGGCCAGCTCCTCGGTGCGGTGCTGGTCCCAGCGGGCCTCGTCCTGCGCGCGGGCGAACCGCGGCAGGTGGCGGTACACCGCGAGCAGGGTGGCGACGACCCACTCGGCGGTGGCCCCGCCGTGGGCCCCGCGACAGTCCGAGAGTGCGACGCCTTCGGGCAGCCTCCCGACCCAGGTCTCCGCGCCCGCCGTCAGGAGCTGGACCAGTGCCAACTCAGGCAGCCGTCCCGCCAACGCCACCACGTCGCCCGTCGCGAGGAACGGGGGGACGAGCACCTGCGCGGACGCCGCCGCCGCGGGCAGCTCGCCACCGGGGTCGTAGCTGGTCGCGGTGACGCCGGGGACGTCCACGAGCAGCTCGACCCCCTCCGGGTGTGGGACGAGGACACCGATGCCGACCATGACCGGGACGGTACTCACCGGCCGCTCACCCGGCCCGGCCTAACCTGAACGCCGTGGTGGGACGACGGCGACGCGGAACGGTCGCGGTCCTGGCGTCGCTGATGGCGGCGCTGCTGATGAGTGGGTGCGCGACGTTCCCCGACGACGGTCCGCGGGACTGGCGCGACAAGATCGAGGGTGCCGGGGAGCTCGGCGGGCCGCCGGTGGCTCCGGGGCCCGACACCGGCGAGCCGCCCCCGCCCGGGAGCGGAGGCGCCGGGCAGAGCGATGTGCCGCCCGTGCCGTCACCCTGCGACGATCCCGATCCTCAGGTCGTCGCGACGTGCTTGAACCCGGTCGGCGCAGTCGCGGTGCTGCCCGACGGGGTCTCCGCCCTCGTGGCCGAACGTGACACCGGCCGGGTGATGAGCGTGCGGCGCGACGCCGAACCAGTGCTGGTCACCACCGTTGCGGTGGACCCGAGCGGCGGCGGGGGCCTCACCGGGCTGGTGCTGTCCCCGGGCTACGCCGAGGACCAGCTCGTCTACGCCTACGTGACGACGCCGACCGACAACCGGGTGGTTCGCCTGGCCAGCGGCGAGCCCGCGAAGCCCGTCCTGACCGGGATCCCGCGAGGGGCGACGAACAACGGAGGCGTGCTGGGCGTCGACGTCGACGGGGCCCTGCTCGTGGCCACCGGCGACGCGGGTGGCGACCCGGCCGACCCGGCGTCACTGGCCGGCAAGATCCTGCGCATCGACACCCTCGGCCGCCCGGCCCCGGGCAACCCCGACCCCGCCTCACCTGTGCTGAGTTCCGGGCTGCGCGCACCGGGCGGCGTGTGTACCGACCCCGTCACGACGTTGACGTGGGTCACCGACCGCACCGACACCCAGGACGTCCTGCATCTCGTCGTGCCCGGCCCCCTGCCCGCCCCGGCATGGACCTGGCCCGACCGGCCCGGGGTCGCGGGCTGCATGGCCCAACCAGGTGTGGTCGCGATCGCGCAGACCGGTGCCGCGGCACTGTTCGTGCTGCGCCCGGGCGAGAACGGCGCGTTCACGGGCAAGCCCGAGATCCTCTACCCGGGCACCTGGGGCCGGCTGTCGGCCGCCACGCTCGCCCCCGACGGCCTGCTCTGGCTCGGCACCGTCAACAAGTCAGGCGGTGCGCCCGTCCCGACCGACGACCGGGTGATCAGGATCGCGCCCCCCGCGGGGGGCGCGGAGAGCCAGGCCTGAGCGGCCTCAGCTGCACCGCGCGACGATCAGCTCCCGCACGCGCTTGGCGTCGGCCTTGCCGCCGGTGGCCTTCATGACCGCACCGACGATCGCCCCGGCCGCCTGCACCTTGCCCGCACGGATCTTGTCCGCGACGTCGGGCTGGGCGGCCAACGCCGCGTCGACGGCCGCGATGAGCGCGCCGTCGTCGGAGACGACCGCGAGCCCGCGGGCGGCGACCACCTCGTCGGGACTTCCCTCGCCCGCCAGCACCCCGTCGACGACCTTCCGGGCGAGCTTGTTGTTCAGCTCCCCCGACGCGACCAGTGCGATCACCCTCGCGAGCTGGTCCGGACCGATCGCCAGCGCGTCGAGCTCGACGCCGAGGGTGTTGGCCTGCTGCGTCAGGTACGCGACCCACCACGAGCGGGCCTCACCCGCGGGAGCGCCGGCCGCGACGGTGGCCTCGATCAGGTCCAGCGCGCCGGCGTTGACGAGGTCGCGCAGCTCCTCGGCGGTGAGCCCCCATTCGCCCGAAATGCGCCTGCGCCGGTCCCACGGCAGCTCGGGCAGCGTCCCGCGGAGCTCCTCGACCCACTCGGCGGGTGGCGCGATCGGCACCAGGTCGGGCTCCGGGAAGTACCGGTAGTCCTCGGAGGTCTCCTTGATCCGGCCCGCCCGCGTGGTTGCGCTGACCTCCTCGAAGTGTCGCGTCTCCTGGACGACCTTCTCCCCGGCCAGCAGGACGCCCGCGTGGCGCGTCATCTCGTAGCGCACGGCCCGCTCGACCGACCGCAGCGAGTTGACGTTCTTGGTCTCGCTCCGGGTGCCGAGCACGCCCGAGTCGCGGGGCGAGAGCGACAGGTTCACGTCACAGCGCATCGACCCCTGGTCCATCCGGACGTCGGAGACGCCCAGCGAGCGCAGCAGGTCCCGCAGAGCCGTGACGTAGGCGCGGGCCACCTCCGGCGCCCGCTCCCGTGTCCCGGGGATCATCTTCGTGACGATCTCGATCAGCGGCACGCCGGCACGGTTGTAGTCCAGCAGCGAGTACTCGGCACCGTGGATCCGCCCGGTCGCGCCGCCGACGTGCAGCGACTTGCCGGTGTCCTCCTCCATGTGCGCGCGCTCGATCTCCACCCGGAACGTCGACCCGTCGTCGAGCTCGACGTCGAGGTACCCGTTCACGGCGATCGGCTCGTCGTACTGGGAGGTCTGGAAGTTCTTCGGCATGTCGGGGTAGAAGTAGTTCTTCCGCGCGAACCGCCCCCAGGGCGCGATGGAGCAGCTCAGCGCCAGCCCGATCCGGATCGCCGACTCCACGGCCGTCCGGTTGACCACCGGCAACGCGCCCGGCAGCCCCAGGCAGGTCGGGCACACCTGCGTGTTTGGCTCCGCGCCGAACTCGGTGGGGCAGCCGCAGAACATCTTCGTGTTCGTGTTGAGCTCGACGTGCACCTCGAGCCCGAGCATCGGGTCGAACCGCTCGACGACCTCGTCGAAGGGAACCAGTGTGGGCGCGGTCATGAGGGCACCTCCGGGACGCGGTGGATCAGGGGGGTGGCGTCCTCGGCGTCGCGGGCGGCCTCGAACGCCGCCGCCACCCGGTACATGACGGCCTCGCCGAGCGCGGGGGCCATGACCTGCAGGCCCACCGGCAGTCCGTCCTCGGCCAACCCGGAGGGCACCGACAGTGCGGCGGTGCCGGCGAGGTTCGTCGGGATCGTGGCGAGGTCGCTGAGGTACATGGCCAGCGGGTCGTCGACCTTGTCCCCGATCCGGAACGACGTGGTGGGCGTCGTCGGCGAGACCAGCACGTCCGCCTGGGTGAACGCGGCCTCGAAGTCGCGCGCGATCAGCGTGCGCACCTTCTGCGCCTGACCGTAGTAGGCGTCGTAGTAGCCCGAGGACAGCGCGTACGTGCCGAGGATGATGCGGCGCTTGACCTCCGGGCCGAACCCGGCCTCCCGGGTGGCGGCCATGACCTCCTCGGCACCCGCCCCGGTGTCGACGCGCAGGCCGTAGCGCATGGCGTCGAACCGGGCCAGGTTCGACGAGACCTCGCTCGGCAGGATCAGGTAGTAGGCGGCGAGCCCGTAGGTGAAGTGCGGGCAGCTGACCTCGACGAGCTCGGCGCCGAGCTTCTCGAGCCGGCGCAGCGCCCCGTCGTAGGAGTTCTGGACGCCGGCCTGGTAGCCCTCGCCGCCCAGCTCGCGCACCACCCCGACCCGGACGCCGGACAGGTCACCCGACGCCCCCAGCCGCGCGGCGTCGACGACCCCGGGGACGGGCGCGTCGATCGAGGTGGAGTCCAGCGGGTCGTACCCGGCGATCACCTCGTGCAGCAGCGCGGCGTCGAGCACGGTGCGCGCACACGGCCCGCCCTGGTCCAGCGACGACGCGCAGGCGATGAGCCCGTAACGGGAGACCCCGCCGTAGGTCGGCTTGACGCCCACGGTGCCGGTGAACGCGGCGGGCTGGCGGATCGAGCCGCCGGTGTCGGTGCCGATCGCGAGCGGCGCCTCGAACGCGGCGAGCGACGCGGCCGAGCCACCGCCGGAACCACCCGGGACGCGGGTGGTGTCCCACGGGTTGTGGGTGGGGCCGAAGGCCGAGTACTCGGTGGAGGAGCCCATCGCGAACTCGTCCATGTTGGTCTTGCCGAGGATCGTGATGCCCGCGGCGCGCAGCCGCGACGTCACCGTCGCGTCATACGGCGGGCGCCAGCCGCCGAGGATCTTGGAGCCCGCCGTGGTGGGCATGTCGGAGGTGGTGAACACGTCCTTGAGCGCGAGCGGCACGCCGGCCAGCGGGGACGCGGGCGCGGTGCCGGCGTCCAGGGAGGCGTCCACCAGCGAGGCGGACTGCAGCGCGGCCTCGGAGGCGACGTGCAGGAAGGCGTGCACCGTGCCGTCGACCGCGGCGATGCGGTCCAGGTGCGCCTGCGCGACCTCGACGGCCGACACCTCGCGGGAATGGATCCTCGCGGCCAGCTCGGCGGCGGGCATGCGGGTCAGGTCCGGGTTCATGCCTGCCCCCCGCCGGTGCGTGCATCGGCGACCGGTTCGTCGTCCAGGATCTGCGGCACGCGGAAGCGCCCGTCCTCCGCTGCGGGAGCGCCGGCCAGCGCCTGCGCCTGCGTCAGGCCCGGACGGCGCACGTCGGGGCGGAAGACGTTCTGCAACGGCACGGCGTGCGTGGTGGGCGGGATGTCGTCGGCCGCGACCTCGCCGACCCGTGCGACCGCACCGAGGATCACCTCGAGCTGGCCCGCGAACACGTCCAGCTCGGCCTCGGTGACCGCAAGCCGGGCCAGCCGGGCGAGGTGTGCGACCTCGTCCCGGGTGAGACCCGTGCCATCGACGGACGCGGCATCGACGGACGTGGCATCGACGGACAATGATCCTCCAGAACGTGTGGGGCCGGCAGGGCGACGACGGGACGGCGATCGGTACACGCGGCGGCACCGGCACGAACGTCGACGACCCGAGTTTAGGCCGACGCCACCTGCTGGTTCCCAGGCGGGCACCGACGCGCGCGTGCTCGCTGATGTTGCGTCCACCGCCCCCTGGCCTGACACAATCTGCAGTCGGGTGCGGGCTCGACCGGGGCAGGCGGCGCAGAACAGCGAAAGGGCGTGTGGCGTGTCGTACCTGCTCCGGATCGTACTTCCGGACAAACCGGGCAGTCTGGGGGCAGTGGCCACGGCACTGGGCAACGCCGGGGCGGACATCCTGGGCGTCGACGTCGTGGAGAGGTCCCACGGCCACGCGATCGACGACCTGGCCGTGGAGCTGTCGGCGGGCCGACCGCCGGACGTGCTGATCACCGCGGCCGAGTCGATCCCGGGGGTGCAGGTCGAGTCCGTGCGCCCTCATTCCGGGCGGCTGGACACCCACCGCGAGCTGGAGCTGATCGAGGACATCGCGGCCGATCCCGCCAACGGCCCGGCACTGCTCGCCGCCGGGGTGCCGCGGATCTTCCGCGCGGGGTGGGCGCTGATCGCGACCCGGGACGGCACCCGCGCCTACCGGATCGCCGAGAGTCCCGCCGCACCGGAGACCCGGGCCGGGGATCTCGCCTGGCTGCCGCTGACCCATGCGATCGTCATCGATCCCGCGGTGCACGTCGTCCCCGAGCTGTGGACCGACCTCGACACCGAGCTCGCCGCGGCGCCGTTCGGGCCGCCCACCCAGGTGCTGGTCGTCGGGCGTCCCGGGGGGCCTGCCTTCCGGCGCTCGGAGCTCGCCCGGCTCAACCACCTGGCCGGGATCGTGACCACGATGCTGAGCGTCTAGGGCCGATGGCGGGCACCGATTCCGACGGCATGGACCGCCCGTGGGCGCGCGTCCCGGAATGGGTCGGCGCGGCGCTGCGCCCGGAACTCGCCGACTCCACCGACGAGATCGTCGCGGCCGTCCGGGCGGACGTGCCCGACTACTCGCGGCCTCTCACCGGTCGGTTCGGGATGCGGATCACCGAGGGCGTGTCGGTGGCGCTCGTCCAGTTCCTCGAGCTGCTCGGCACCGACGAGCCGCTCGCCGACGTCCGGGTGTACCGGGCGCTGGGCCAGCTGGAGCACCGCGAGGGCCGGACGCTCGCCGCGTTGCAGTCGGCCTACCAGGTCGGCAGCCGCATGCTGTGGCGCAGGCTCGGCGAGAGCACCACGGCCCGGCAGCTGCCGCCGGAAGCGATCTTCAGCCTGGCCGAGGCGCTGTTCACCTACATCGAGGTGCTCTCCGGCGCGTCGGTGGCGGGATGGGCCGACGAGGAGGCCAGCCGCGCCGGATCGCTGCAGGCCCGTCGGCACGCGCTGATCGAACTGCTGGCGCGGCCCGAGCCGGCCACGCCGGCGGAGGTCGAACGCGTCGCGGCCGCGGCCAACTGGAAGTCCCCGGCCCGCCTCGCCGCGCTCGTCGTCGACGATGCGGTGGCCGTGGCGGCACGGCTGCCGGCCGCGATCGGCGCGGACCTGGACCCGGTGGGGGTGGCACTGCTGACGGTGCCCGCCGACACGGCCGACTGGCTCAACCGCATTCGCGCCGGACTGCGCCACCGGCCGGCGGTGCTGGGGCCGGTGGTGGATCCTGCGGCGGCACACCGGTCGATCATCCGCGCCCAGGCGGCGTGGCCTCTGCACGTGGCGGGCCGGCTGCGGAGCCGGACGGCGTCAGCCGCCGCCGAGACGCTCGTGCGGGCCGACGAGCACCTGCTCACGCTCCTGCTGGCCGCCGAGCCGGACGTTGCGGGCGACCTGTGTGAGCGCGCGCTCGGCCCGCTGCGCTCGCTCCCGGCAGGTGCGGCCGGCCGCGCGGAGGAGACCCTGCGGGCGTGGCTCGACGCGCATGGCGACGTCACCGCGACGGCCGCGATGCTGCACGTCCACCCGCAGACGGTCCGCTATCGCCTCGCCGGACTGCGGGAGACCTTCGGCAACGCGCTGGACGAGCCGAACGCGCGCCTGGAACTCACCATCGCACTCCGCACCGAGTTCCCCCACAACCCCCCGCGGGTCGACCGGTCCGACCGGGCGGTCTGAGCGCCGCACCGTGGGCTCGTGCCGGTCGGCCGGCCCGCGGGGGACCGCCGGCGGTCAGGAGCCGCCGGGGAAGGCCAGACGGGTGATCTTGCGGACCACCTTGGCGTACTGGCGGGGCAGCGAACCCGCGGTGTAGGGCAGGCCGTAGCGGTCGCAGATCTCCTGCACCCGCGGGGCGATCTCCGCGTACCGGTTGCTCGGGACGTCCGGGAACAGGTGGTGCTCGATCTGGTGGCTGAGGTTGCCGGTCATGATGTGGAACAGGGGGCTGCCGGTCAGGTTGGCCGAGCCGAGCATCTGCCGGACGTACCACTGGCCCTTCGTCTCGCCGTTGAGGCGCTCCTCCTCGAACGTCTCCGTGCCGTCGGGGAAGTGCCCGCAGAAGATCACCGCGTGCGACCAGACGTTGCGCAGGGCGTTGGAGGTGGCGTTCGCGGCGACGGTGCTCAGGAAGCCGGGACCCGACAGCAACGGGAACAGGACGTAGTCCTTGGCGAGCTGCTTGCGCGCCTTGCGCCACAGCGTCTTCAGCTCCGACTTGGCCTGCGACCATGGCTTGGTGCCGTCCTGGACCTTCTCCAGCTCGACATCGTAGATCGCAATGCCCCACTCGAAGATCAGCGAGAGGACGGCGTTCGTGAGCGGCTGGATCAGGTCGGCGGGCTTCCACTCCTGCTCGGGCGTGATCCGCATGATCGCGTAACCGAGGTCGCGGTCCTTGCCCCGGACGTTGGTGAACGTGTGGTGCTCGTAGTTGTGCGACTTCTGCCACGACGCGCTGGGCGAGGCGTGGTCCCACTCCCACGTGGTGGAGTGGATGCTGGGGTCCTTCATCCAGTCCCACTGACCGTGCAGGATGTTGTGGCCGAGCTCCATGTTGTCGAGGATCTTGGCGACGGTCAGCGCGGCGGTGCCGGCCACCCACGCGGGCGGGAACAGCGAGAACAGCAGCGCACCGCGTCCCCCCACCTCAAGACCCCGCTGCACGGCGATGATCTTGTGGATGTAGCGGGCGTCGGCCTCGCCCAGCGTGGCGACGACCTCGGCGCGGATCGCGTCGAACTCCTCGCCCAGAGCGTCGGTCTGCGCGTCGGTGAGGTGGGCGGCCGCCGACGGCCGGATCGTCGGTGTCCGTCCCGGCGTACGTGCCTGAGTCTGTGCCGGATTCTGTGCCGGATTCTGTGCCGGATTCTGTGCCGGATTCTTGGTCCGACTCTGTGTCCGGGGGACGTCCTTGACGAGTGCGACCGCCGGGGCGGCGGTGCTCGTGGGCGTCGTCGTGCTCGCATTCATGGTGGTCGCGGTCATCGGAAAGCCTCCTACAGCTCGATCTCGACGTCGCCCGCGGCGCCGGAGACGCACGTGCGGACGGTGTCGCCGGGGGTGTCGTGCAGGTCGCCGGAACGCAGGTCGCGCACCGCGCCGGAGCGCAGGGTGCCCACGCAGGTGTGGCAGATGCCCATGCGGCACCCGCTGGGCAACAGGGCGCCCGCCGCCTCACCGGCCACCATGAGCGGGACGCCCGGACCGGCGTCGGCGTCGATCCGACTGGTGGTGAAGCGGACACGGCCACCGGGGACACCGTCGACGGCGAGCACCGGTGGGGTGAAGCGTTCGACGTGCAGCGCGTCGGGGTCACCGGCTCGGGACCAGTGTTCGGCCAGCGCGTCGAGGAGTCCGGCCGGCCCACACACCCACGCCTGCCGCGCCGCCCAGTCCGGAACCACGTCGGCCAGGGTGTCGGGGGTGAGGCGACCGTCCACCGCGGTGTGCCGCTCGACCAGCCGGAGTCCGGTGGCTACGGACATCGCGCGCAGCTCGAGGCCGAACACGAGATCGGCGGGGGTGCGGTCGCAGTGCACCAGCACCGCGCCGTCGAGAGTCTCGGGGCGGGCCGCGGCCAGCTCCCGCAGCATCCCCATGACCGGGGTGATGCCGCTGCCCGCGGTGAGGAACAGCAGCTTCTCCGGTGTCTGGGCGGGCAGCACGAACTCCCCCGCGGGCGGCCCGATACGGAGCAGCGAGCCGACGGGCGTGCCGTGGGCGAGCAGACCTGAGACGGCTCCACCGGGGACAGCGGTGACGGTGACGGCGAGCAGCGCGTCGGACGCGCGGGAGGTGACCGAGTACGTGCGCCACCGCCACACCCCGTCGACCCGCAGACCGATCCCGACGAACTGGCCGGGCCGGTGCACAGGTCGGGTGATGCCGGTGCCCAGCAGCAGCGTGGTGGTGTCGGCCGTCTCGTGACGCAGCCCGACGACGCGGGCGTGCGGTTCCCGCACGGACCACAGCGGGTTCAGCGTGCCGAGCAGGTCCTCGGGCAGCAGCGGCGTGGTGAGCCATCCCACCGCGTCACGCGCCCGACGTCCGATCGCACCGAGAACTCCCATACACCTGACGATATTGCGCGCTTCGCACACGCTGCCACGTCATCGACCACGGTCGACCGGTGATTTCTGTTGCGGATGCGCAGTGTGAGGTGGCCGGTTCGCGGGAACCGACCTCCCGGACGGGTCGAGGCGCCACGCCGGGTGGCGGTACCGGGATGCCCCGGGCACCCCGAACTCAGACGCGGATGGCCAGTGCCGCCCTCACCAGGTCGTCGTTGCCGGTGGCCAACCAGCCGTCCGGGCGCACGAGAACGTCCTCGAAACCGACGCGGGTGTCGATGCCCATCCGCAGCGCGTACTCGAGCACGGGCCAGGCACCGTCCTCCTCACCGTGCAGCAACACCGGGACCCGCAGCTCCGCGCCGAGGGCGCGCATGATCCGGACGGCCTCGGCGACGGACGTCTGCGGATCCGACACGGTGGACTCGGCCAGCACCCGGGCGGTGCCCCGCGGGACGCCGTGGGAACGCAGGGTGACGGCGTCACCGCTGGTCCACACGCCGAGCTCGACGCCGATGCCGACGGACGCGGCCGCACGGCACACGTCGACCCAGCCCTTCTCGTGCACGTTCACGGAGCACACGTCGGGTTTGCCGACACCGAGATGGCCCCACGCCAGCACGGCCTCGATGCGCTTGCCGGGGTCCGGCTCGATCCACCGGCCGGTGGTGACGCCGATCTCCATGCCGGGCACCGCAGCCCGGATGGCGGCCACCGCATCACCGACGTGAACGGGGTCGAGCGTCTCCTGCGCGTCCGGCCTCGGCTCGCGGGGGTGGACGTGCACCGCGGAGATCCCCAGCCGTGCGACCGCACGCGCATCGCGCGCGAGCTCACGGGCGAGTACCGGGAGTGCCGGATGGGCATCCTCGGGCCGCGATCCGTTCAGAACCGCCTGCAGCACAGCGACACCCTTCTCTCCGGGACGACAGTAGTCGGCCGACCACCTGTCGCACCGCCCCCGGACGGAGACCGACCGAACGGGGGTGCGACCCGGCGTCAACCCGCGGTTACGACCATGTCCCGTGCCGCCTCGGGCCCGCGGTCCAGCAGGACCCGGAACCCGGCCTCGTCCAGGACCGGCACGCCGATCTCGAGGGCCTTGTCGTACTTGGAACCCGGTGCGTCACCCGCCACCACGAACGCCGTCTTCTTCGACACCGAACCCGCCGCGCGTCCGCCGCGCGCCATGATCGCCTCCTTCGCCTCGTCGCGGGAGAAGCCGTCCATCGACCCGGTGACGACGATCGAGAGACCATCGAGCGTCCGTGGCACCGACGCGTCCACCTCGTCGACCATGCGGACACCGGCCGCTCGCCACTTCCCGACGACCTCCCGGTGCCAGTCGACGGTGAACCAATCGCGCAGCGCCGCGGCGATCGTCGGACCGACACCCTCGACCCCCGCGATCGGCGCGAGCGCCGCTGCGAGCGCTTTCGTCTGCGCCCGGGCGGCGGCGCGGGCCGCCTTCTCCGACGCCGCGTCGCCGGACGCCTGGTCATCGGACGCCGTCTCGCCGGACGCCGCGTCGCCGGACGCCGTTTCGCCGGACGCCGTTTCGCCGGACGCCTGGTCATCGGACGCCGGGTCGTCGGAGGCTGCGTCACCGAGAGTTGCGTCACCGAGAGTTGCGTCACCGAGAGTTGCGTCACCGAGAGTTGCGTCACCGAGAGTTGCGTCACCGAGAGTTGCGTCACCGAGAGTTGCGTCACCGGGCGGTTCGTCCGGCGGGGTCGGGTCGCCCGCCGCCACGCCGTCCCCGTCGTCGGATTCGTCCGTCGCGCCGTCGGAGGTGATGGCGATGCCGGCCGCGGCGGTGTCCCGGGCTGCCGCGGCTGCGGCGTCGGAGACGGCGTCCATCGACACGAACTCGCGGGCCAGCGCCTGAGCGGCGGTGGGACCGACGTGACGGATCGAGAGTCCGACGAGCACGCGCCACAGCGGCCGGTCCCTCGCCACCTCCAGGTTGGCGAGCAGCTTGCGGCCGTTGGCGGAGAGTTCGCCGGCCTTGGTGCGGAACAGGTCGACCCGGAGCAGGTCGTCCTCGTCGAGCGCGAACACGTCGCCCTCGTCCTGCACCACGCCCGAAGCCAGCATCGCGGTGGCCGCCTCGTACCCCAGCCCCTCGATGTCGAACGCGCCCCGGCCCGCGACGTGGAACAACCGTTCGCGCAGCTGGGCCGGGCAGGACCGCGCGTTGGGACACCGCAGGTCGGCGTCGCCGGCCTTCTGCTGGGCGAGCTCCGTGCCGCACTCGGGGCACCGCGTGGGCATGACGAACTCGCGCTCGGAGCCGTCGCGCTGCTCCACCACCGGCCCGAGGACCTCGGGGATGACGTCACCGGCCTTCCGGATGACGACCCTGTCGCCGATGAGGACGCCCTTGCGGCGGACCTCCTGCGCGTTGTGCAGCGTGGCCATCCCGACCGTGGACCCGGCCACGACCACCGGCTCCATCAACGCGAACGGCGTGACGCGGCCCGTGCGACCCACGTTGACCCGGATGTCGAGCAGCGTCGTGGTGGCCTCCTCCGGCGGGTACTTGAACGCGACGGCCCACCGCGGGGCCCGCGAGGTGGACCCGAGCCGCCGTTGCGACACGACCTCGTCGACCTTCACGACGACGCCGTCGATCTCGTGGGAGATGTCGTGGCGGTGCTCACCCCAGTGCTCCACGTGGGCGATCACCTCCGCGACGCCGTCGAGAACCACCGTGTGTCCCGAGACGGGAAGCCCCCAGGCACGCAGCGCGTCGTAGCCCTGGGACTGGCGCACCGGGGCGAATCCCTCCCGCTTGCCGAAGCCGTGGCAGATCAGCCGCAGGTGACGGGACGCGGTGACCCGCGGGTCCTTCTGGCGCAGCGACCCCGCCGCGGTGTTGCGGGGGTTGGCGAACGGCGGCTTGCCGGCCTCCACGAGCGAGGCGTTGAGCGCCTGGAAGTCCTCCAGCAGGAAGTAGACCTCGCCGCGGACCTCGACCAGGGCGGGGACCGGGAACTCCTCGTTGTCGGTGAGCCGCTCGGGCACCTCGCCCAGCGTGCGCATATTGAGGGTGATGTCCTCGCCGGTCCTGCCGTCGCCACGGGTCAGCGCGCGGGTCAGCCGCCCGTTCTCGTAGAGCAGGTTGACCGCGAGCCCGTCGATCTTGAGCTCGCAGAGGTAGTGGACCTGTGCGGCCCCCACGTCACGAGCGACCCGTTCGGCCCAGCTGCGCAGCTCGTCGGCGTCGAAGGCGTTGTCGAGGCTGAGCATCCGCTCGAGATGGTCGTGGGCGGCGAAGACGGTGGAGAACCGGGCGCCCACCTTCTGCGTGGGCGACTCCGCCGTGACCAGCTCGGGGTGGCTGTCCTCCAGCGCCAGCAGCTCCCGCCACCCCTCGTCGAACTGCCCGTCGGAGACGACGGGCGCGTCGAGCACGTAGTAGCGGAACTGGTGATCGGCCACGTCGGCGGCGAGCTGCGCGTGCCGCGCGCGGACCTGCGCGGACGGACCTGGGAGGGCTGGTTCGGAGCTCACGACGAAGAGGTTAGCCAGCGCCACCGACAAGGGCGGGGGGGTGCGTCGGAGTGGGCGGGCCCGACGTCAACGTTCCTCGGGCGGGTCGAGGAAGGCCTCACCCAGTTCGCGCGACAGCGCCAGTGCGTGGCGCGACCAGGTGGGGTCGGCGCCCGCGAGGCCGCAGGTGGGGGTGGGGACGGTCAGGGCTGCGAGCCGTGAGCGGTCGAAACCGAGCCGGTCGGCGAGGTCGAACGCGGGGCCGGCGAGGTCGCGCGAGCGTACGGGGCGCCGCGGGTCCAGGGCGGGAACCAGGCCCAGCAGCAGCGGGACACCGGCGTCCCAGACCTCGCCGAGCTCGTCGAGCGCGGCCGGCACGGCGGTGCTCCCCGAGATCGCGGGTTGCGTGGCGTCGATCCCGATCCCCGCCGCGCCGACGTCGGCGAGCAGCCGCACCGGTGGCCGCGCCGCGCAGCAGTGCAGCACGACCGGGACCCCGACGCGGCCGATCAGGTCACGCAGGACGTCCTTCGCGGCGGTCTCGGAGACCGCCCGCACGGTCCCGTAGTTCGACGGCGTCGGCACCAACCCACCCAGTACCGCCGGCAGCGAGGGCTCGTCGAGCTGCAGCAGCACGGCCGCGCCGGTCCGCGCCGCCACCTCCGCGACGTGCAGCCGCAGCCCCTCGGCCAGGCTGGCCGCGAACTCCCGCACCGCGCCGCGGTCGGTGAGCACCCGGTGGCCGGTGCGCACCTCGACGGACGCGGCGAGCGTCCAGGGCCCGGCCGCCTGCACCTTCACCCAGGCCGGGCGTACCGGCTCGCACGCCTCGTCGAACGCGTCGACGTCGCCGCGCAGCAGGTCCCGCGCCCGGCGGTGGTCACCACCCGGTCGTGCCGCGACCCGGTAGCCGGACGGGCGGACCTCGACGGCGATGTCGACGAGCAGCGCCGCCGTGCGACCGATCATGTCGGCGCCGACACCGCGGGCGGGCAGCTCGGGCAGGTGGGGCAGCAGCGGCAGCTCGCCGACGACCGTGGCGGCGGCCTCGCGTGCGTCGGTGCCGGGCATCGAACCGACGCCCGTGGCGGCACCGTCGGGCCAGCGCGCGGGGGGGCCTGCCGGCCCGGGAACGTCGTCGGTGGACGGCGCGACGGTCGCCCCGCCCGCGGCGGGCTCCCCCGGCCGGGCGCCGGCCAGCCCGGCGGCGGCGAGTGCGGCGGCCAGTGCGGCGGGTGCGGCGGCGTCATCGGTGCTCACGTGCGGTGTCTACCAGCGAGCCCGGACCGGAACGCCGTCAGGCCTTCCGGTAGCGCGCGTCGAACACGCAGTACACGCCGAACGCCGCGAGCCCGGCGGCCAGCGCGACGAGCAGCACCGCACCGTAGGGCTCGGCGGCGACCGCCTGCAGACCGGCGTCGAGCGTCGTGGGCTGGGCGGGGTCGAACCGCGCGGCCGCGACCACGAGCAGCACGCCCGGGACCCCGTACGCGACGCCCAGCGCCGACCATCCGACCTGCCCGACCCGTGTGACCAGCCGCGACCGGTTCAGCCCGGCACCTCGCAGGTCGAGCTCGCGCAGGAAGCCCAGGGTGAGGCCACGACGGACCGCGGCGACCGCCCCCGCCACGACCACCAGCCCCGCCAGGCCGACGAGGAACGCACCACCGGGCAGCCCGAACACGACGGTGGCGAAGGTCGGCGACGCGCCGGAGGCACCGCCCTTCGCGGCGATGGAGCCCGCCGACCACGCGAGCACACCGAAGAGGGCGGCCTCGGCCAGGTTGACCGCGACACGCCGCACGCGCTGCCGGGTGGGCACGGTGCGGTGCCCCCACACGGCCTCGGCGAGCTGCCACACGACGAGCGCGACGAGGCCGGCCACGGTGATCCAGAGCAGCACCAGACCCGGCCCGGACTCCGCGATGGTGACCAGCGCGCCCTTCTTGTCGGCCCGCTCCCGGTCGCCGAACGCGACCTGGACGGCGAGTGCGGCGACCAGGACATGCACGACGCCGTACGCGACGAGTCCGACACGGCCGACCGCCCGCACCGGCGCGCTGTGCACCAGCTCCTGGGCCGCCGCGCCGGGATCGTGGTCGGTCGTTCCGGGCAAGTCCTGCCTCCGTGGCGAGGTGTGGTCGAGGGCGGGTGTGGTGCGGGCGGGTGTGGTGCGGGCGTCAGCGCGCGGCGGTGATCGTGGCGCTGCCGAGCACCACGTCACCCCCGGGGTCGGGATGGTAGAGGGCCACCGCCTGACCGGGGGCGACGCCACGCAGCGGTTCGGCGAGCTCCACGCGCAGCCCGCCCTCGGACGGGAGAGCGATGGCGCTCGCGAGCCCACCGTGGGCGCGCACCTGTGCGACGCACCCGAAGCGCTCGCCGGGCGAGCGGCCGGTGCTCCACACCGGTCGCACGGCGTCGATCGACGAGACGTCCAGCGCCGCGGCCGGGCCGACCCGGACGGTGCCGCTGACCGGCTCGATGCCCAGCACGTAGCGGGGGCGGCCGTCGGCGGCGGGGGCATCGACCCCGAGGCCCTTGCGCTGCCCGACGGTGAACCCGTGGACACCGTCGTGGCGGGCCAGCTCCGCCCCCGTCGCGTCGTCCACGACGGCGCCGGGCCGGGCGCCGATGCGCGAGGTGAGGAAGGCTCGGGTGTCACCGGAGGGGATGAAGCAGATGTCGTGGCTGTCGGGCTTGTCGGCCACCCGCAGGCCGCGGGCGGCGGCCTCGACGCGGACGCCGGACTTCGCGGTGTCGCCGATCGGGAACATCGCGTGGGCGAGCTGCTCGGCCGTGAGGACGGACAGGACGTAGGACTGGTCCTTCTCCGCGTCGACGGCACGGCGCAGCTCCCCGACACCGTCGGCGTCCCGGGCCAGCCGCGCGTAGTGGCCGGTGCACACGGCGTCGAAGCCCAGCCCGAGGGCCCGATCGAGCAACGCCGAGAACTTGATCTTCTCGTTGCACCGCAGGCACGGGTTGGGCGTCCGTCCGGCGGCGTAGGCCGCCACGAAGTCGTCGACGACGTCGGAGGCGAACCGGGCGGCGAAGTCCCAGACGTAGAACGGGATGTCCAGGACGTCCGCGGCCCGCCGGGCGTCACCGGCGTCCTCCTTGGAGCAACAGCCCCGCGAACCGCCCCGCAGCGCGGCCGGCGTCTCCGACAGGGCAAGGTGCACCCCGACGACGGAGTGCCCGGCGTCGACGGCCCGCGCGGCGGCGACCGCGGAGTCCACCCCGCCGCTCATCGCGGCCAGCACCCTCATCGGTCCGGCATCCCTCATCGGGTCGCCAGGGACGCGGGCTGACCGGCCCGCCTGGCCCGCTCCACGACCTGCCCGATCACGGCCGCGACCGCGTCGACGTCGTCGGGGGTCGAGGTGTGGCCGAAGGAGAAGCGCAGCGACCCCCGGGCGGTCGCCTCGTCGGCTCCCATCGCGAGCAGCACGTGGCTGGGCCGGGCCACACCGGCGGTGCACGCCGAGCCGGTGGAGCACTCGATGCCGTGCGCGTCGAGCAACATCAACAGGCTGTCACCCTCGCAGCCGGGGAACGACAGGTGCGCGTTGCCGGGCAGCCGCGACGGCCCGCCGTCGACGACGCCGGTGCCAGGGTCGCCGTTCAGAGTCGCGTCGGGAACGGTGGCGAGCACCTTGCCGACCAGGTCGTCACGCAGCCCGGCGAGCATCGCGGCCCGCCGGGGGGCGTCGGCCACCGACAGCCCCACCGCGGTCGCCAGCCCGACGACGGACGGGGTGTCGAGCGTGCCCGACCGGACGTCCCGCTCCTGCCCGCCCCCGTGCAACAGCGGCGTCAGCTCGACCGAACGGCCCAGCAGGAGCGCACCCGCGCCGTAGGGCCCGCCGAGCTTGTGCCCGGTGAGCGTGAGCGCGTCGACGCCGGACGCGGCGAAGTCGACGGGCAGGATGCCGACGGCCTGCACGGCATCGGTGTGCAGCGGCACGTCGAACTCGTGGGCGACGGCGGCGAGCTCCCGAACCGGGTTGACCGTGCCGACCTCGTTGTTGGCCCACATCACCGAGACGAGCGCGACACGTCCGGGATCGCGGGCCAGTGCCGCGCGCAGTGTCTGCGGCGCGACCCGGCCCTGCGGGTCGACGGGGAGCAACTCGATCTCGGCGCCCTCGTGCGCTGCGAGCCACTCCGCGGAGTCGAGCACGGCATGGTGCTCGATGGCGGACACGAGCACCCGGGTCCGGCGGTCGTCAGCTCCCCGGCGCGACCAGTACAGACCCTTGACGGCGAGGTTGTCGCTCTCGGTGCCGCCCGTGGTGAGGACCACCTCCGACGGCCGGGCCCCGAGCGCGGCCGCGATGCGCTCGCGGGCCTCCTCGACGTCGCGGCGCGACCGCCGGCCCGCGGTGTGCAGGGACGAGGCGTTACCCGTACGCGAGAGCGCCTCGGACATCGCGATCACCGCGGGGCCCAGCATCGGGGTGGTGGCAGCGTGGTCGAGGTAGGTCGCCGTCGACGAGCCGGTCGCTGCAGAGATCACGTCGCTGCCATTCGGGTCGCTGCCATTCGGGTTGCTGTCTCTCGGATTGCTGTCTCTCGGCGGGCGGGGTGCTGCCGTCCGGATGTTCTGCCGTCCGGATGTTCTGCCGTGTTCCGGTACGTCAGGGTAGTCGCCGCACGGAGCGGGCGGCCCGCGGCGGGCAGCGCGGGGTCAGGCCACGTCGACCAGCACGGCGGAGACCACGATGTTGCGCACGTGGTGCCCGGTGCGGCGGTCGAACTCACCACCGCAGGTGATCAACCGCAGCTCCGCGCCCGAGGTGGGGCCGTAGACCCGGTCGGTGGGGAAGGCCGACTTGAGAACGGTCAGCACGTCCACCACCCGGTCGGCCGATCCACGGGTGAGGTGAGAACCACCCCGATCGAACCCGCCATCACCAGCACGGCTGCGGTGGCGAGCCCGCCGACCAGCGCCCCGCGGGCGGGAGGGGCCCGCTGCCCCGGGAGCGCGACGAGCGTGGCACGGGGCCGTCTGCGAGTCTCGGGGCCGCCCCGAGCAACGCCACCCCGACCGCCACGGGGTATCGGTCCGGCTCGCTCACAACGCGTCCGTCGCGGCACGCCGCACACGCGAACTCGGGGAACATTCCACCGAACGTCGGGCCCCGGGCCGCGTGGTCAGCGGCCCGCGGCCGAGGCCGCCGCGGCCCTGCCGGCCGCCTCGTTGTCGTCGCCCGCCCTCGGCTGAGGAACCGCGGACCGGACCGGGCCGCGGTTGGTCCCCGGTCCCGGGTCCCCGGCGGGGCCGCCGGTCGGGCGGGGCTCCGCAACGGGGATCCGGTGAGTGCGGGGTTCGGTCGCCCGATCGTCGGACGCGGACGCGCGTAGGCCGTCGGACAGCAGCTCGGCGAGCCGGGCGATCTCGGCGCGGGCGCTCTCCTGCAACGCCCCGAGCCGGGCGACCTCCTGCTCGGCCTGCTCACGCAGCCGCCGGGCGTCGTGGACGGCGCGGGCGCGCACCGCTTCCGCGTCGGCCTCGGCCTGCTGGCGCCGGCGCTCGGCGGCGCGGCTCGCTGACTCGTGCATCCCCTCGAACTCCGCCTTCGCCGCGGCCGCCTGGGCGGTGATCTGCTGTTCGCGGTCGGCCAGGCCTGCGGTCCGCTGGGCGGCCTGCTGGTCGAGCAGGGACGAGCGGGTGATCAATGACTGCTCGACCTCGTGACGGTGCTGTTCGGCCTCGGCCCGGGTCTGCTCCAGCAGCGCCGCCGCCTCGCGGGCGGCGGTGGTGCGGACGTCGGCGGCCTCCTGCTCGGCCAGACGCAGCAGCTTCTCTGCGCGGTAGCCGAAGCTGTCCTCCGGGGTCCGGCTGCCCCGTTGCTCCGAACGCAGAGTCCGATTCTCACCCTCCGTAGCCGAAGCATGCTGCTCGGCAAGCGTTCGACGGCGATCACTCTCGGCAAGCTCTCGGCGTAACGCGCCGGCCTCGTCCGCGACGCGGGCGAGGCGCTCGTCGACCGCGGAGCGCTCGTAGCCGCGGAGGACCACCTCGAAGCGGCGGCGGTCACCCGGGTCGGCCCGGGCGCGGGCGGAGAGGGAGGCGGAGCGGGTGGATCCGGGGCGGGGAGCCGGGTTGGTCGCGGAGGAGTCGGATTCAACCACCAGAGCATTGTGGTCGTGCGCAACGATCTCGTCATGGGCCATAGGGGTGGTGCCACTCGGGCGTGCGCGTCAGGACGACGCTCGCATTCGGCGCAGACTCGTGGCAGCATTTCCGCTGGATGCGACGAGATTCCTGGTCAATCGACGATCTTGTCGTGATCATCGCGGAAGGCGGAGAACAGCCTCTCCTCTTGACTGCGCAACCAGATCGCGGCTCGCACTGGGCGAAGGGGGAGCGCCGTGGCGGCGATCGGCGAGGCCCGTTTCCGCGATGCGGAGCTCCGCGTGGAGGCGCGTGTGTCCGACCTCCTGGCGCGGCTCTCACCTGAGGAGAAGGCGGGCCAGCTGACCACCCTGTCCCTGCCCGACGACGGCCGTCCCGACGTGCTCGCACAGGAGCCGCCACCGGGTTTAGTGATCGCCCCGCGCGGCCATTGGCGGGACACGGCAGCCCGGATCCGGGACCTTCAGAAGCAGTTCGCGGCCGCCGGGGAGTGGGGCATCCCCGCCCTCGTCATCACTTTCGGTGACTTCTCGGGTGCCGTCCGCTTCCCGATCCCGATCGCCTGCTCGGCGGCATGGGACCACGTCCTGATGGAGGACATCGCTGCGGCAACTGCGTTCGAGGCGCGCGCCGGCGGTGCCGCGGCACGGTGGGGACCGGTGGTGGCGCCGGCCGTGGGTCCCCGTCCGGTTGCTCATGCGGACCGCGACCAGACCCTCGGCGGCGACGTGCTGCTCGCCGCCGAGCTCGCCGCCGCCCACGTCCGAGGCGCCCAGGGGCCCGCTCCCGGCAGGATCAGGCCCGACGGTGGCGCCGTCGTCCTCACCCACGTCGGCGCCATGGCGTCCCAGCTGGCCGGACACCCGTCCGGAGCACACGAGCGCTCGATGCGCAGCTCGGTCCTCGTTCCCGCCGAGGCCGCCGTCCGGGCCGGAGCACAGCTGGTCGTCCCGACCTCGGCGGCGAACGCGGGCGTCCCCGGCCACGCCGACTCGTGGCTGCTGCGCGATGTGCTCCGGCGCGACTGGGCCTTCGACGGGGTCGTGCTGGCCGCCGTCGGGGCCGTCGAAGGGCTGGTGGACCGCCACCGCGTCGCCACCGATCCCGACACGGCACACGCACTCGCGCTGGAGGCCGGGGTGGACGTCGTCGGAACCCGTGCCGCCGGCCCGGCCGCAGCGATCCGGCTGGTCCGGTTGCTCCGCCAGGGATCGCTCCCCCGCTGGCTGCTCGACGACGCCGTGGCCGCGGTGCTTCGGCTGAAGATCGTGCTGGGCCTGTTCGAGGACGCGGATCCGCGCGACCCGGGCGCGCGTGTCGGTGGCACCGCACACCGCGAGCTCGCGCGGCGGGCCACCGCCGAGTCGCTCGTCCTCCTCGCCGACGGCGACGACGTGCTGCCGCTGGCCGGCGTCCCGGCCGTCGACGTCCTGTGCGCCGATCCGGGTGGCGCCGTACCCGACACCGGCCGCCTCGCCCGGGCTCTGGCGGTGGCCATGCCGGGGTGCGTCGTGCGCGACCGTGGGGGTAGCGACGCCGTGCAGGCGCCCGACCTGGCCGGGACGGTGGTGGCGGTCGTCACGGGCGATCCGCGCTCGGCCGGTACCGCGATCTCGCGGATCGTCGCAGGCGGGCGGCGCTGCGTGGCACTGATCTGCTCGGGCGACGTCGACGGCGCGCCGGCACTGGCCTCGACCACGGCGGCCGTGCTGCTGTGCTGGCAGTCGATCGCCGAACAGGCAGGCGCCGTCGCGGACGTGCTGGCCGGCACCGCCGAACCGGGCGGCCGCCTGCCGTTCGCCCTGGACGGCGACGGCGTCGACCTGCCGGCGCGCTACCCGCTGGGGTACGGCCGCGGCTACACCACCTTCGAGTACTCGCACCTGCACGTCACCCCGGACCCCGTGGCGGCCACCGAAGCGCTGATCGTGCAGTTGCGGCTGACCAACACCGGCGCGCGGCCCGGCAAGGAGGTCGTTCAGGTCTACCTGCACGACCGGGTCAGCTCGGTGGCCCGGCCGTCGCGGATGCTCGTCGGGTTCGCGGCCGTGCGCCTGGGTACGGGGCGGAGCCGAACGGTCCGCATCACGGTGCCGGCGATGCGGTTCGCCGTCTGGGACCGCGCCATGCGCCGGGTCGTCGAGCCCGGGGAGTTCGACGTCCTCGTCGGGGGCTCGACCATCGACGTGCGGTTGACCGGGTCCTTCACCGTGCGACCGGGGGCACTGCGGTCAGCGGGGGTGGGCTGAGCGGAGCCGTTCGGCCGACCGGGCGGCCAGGAGCCGCCGTCCGGACTCCATGACGACGGTCAGTACGAGCCCGAGACCCAGGCTGAACAGCAACGCGGCGACGGTGTCCCCCGCAAAGGCCCTGCCACCCAGGTAGCCGGTGAGCGCCACGGTGGTGGCCGACAGGGTCGCGCCGAGTACCGACCAGGCCAGGAACCGCGGCACCGGATAGGACGTGGCCCCGGCGGCCAGCGTGGCGACGGTGCGCCCGCCCGGGATGTACCGGGCCGTCAGCAGGATGAGCCCGCCCCGGGAGTCGAGGGCGCGGCCGACCCGGTCGAACGTCGCCGCCCCACGCGCCGGGAGCCGCGCTCGCAGGGCCGGTCCGGCGGTGCGCCCCGCGCAGTAGGACGCGGTCTCACCGATGAACGAACCGAGTGCCGCCGCCGCGATCACCAGGAGGAGGTTCTGGTCGCCGGCCGCGGCGGCCACTCCCGAAGCGATGATCATCGCCTCGCTCGGGACGACGGGGAGCAGCGCGTCGACCACCGCCAGGCCGACGATCACCAGCAGGAGCAGGGGCGACCCCAACGCGGCCTCGAGGAAGGACTCGACGAGCGGCCCCGGGTTTCCGATCACCTCATCACCCTCGCAACCGCAGGGAGAGAACGGATCCGGCAGAACGCCCCATCCAGGTCGGGGATGGCCCTGACATCGCGGGCCGGCGCAACCGCCCAGACCGGCCGGTGCGACATCAGGCCGCCGCTGCGTCACGGACCGGCACTGGCACCGGCTCGACAAGCACCGGCATGATGCCGTGCCGTACCCCGGTGACCCCGCCGACGGCCTCGCCCGCGCGGCGCGCCAGGTCCCTGCGGTCGATCGCCGAACCGGCCGGGATCGAGGGGAGCATCGTCAGCTCGCACACCAGTTCCGGCATGCGGAGCACCCGCATCAGGGAGTCCAGCAGGGTCTGGTCGCCGACGAAGGCCGCACCACCCGCGATCGTCCCGTCCGCGTGCCGCAACGTGATCGCCACCGGCTGCACGGGAACCCCGGCGTCGATGGCGGCCTGGAACGCGGCCCGGTGGAACCGGCCCGCGGCCGAGCCGCACCAGGTCGTCCCCTCCGGGAAGACGCCGACCACGGCCCCCGCGCGCAACGCGTCGGTGGTGGCCGCCACGGTGGCGGGAAGGGCGTGGAGCTCGGCGCGGTCGACGAACAGCGCGCCCGTCCGGGCGGCGAGCCCGCCGATCACCGGCCACTCGCGGACCTCCCGCTTGGCGAGCACCCGCACCGGCTGTACGGCGTCGAGCACCAGGACGTCGATCCAGGACAGGTGGTTGGCGACGACGAGCACGCCGGAACCGGGTTCGGTGAACCGGTCGGAGCCCACGACGCGCAGGCGCACCCCGGCCGATCGCAGGCAGGCACGGCTGCAGACGCGCAGCCACCGGTCACGTAGGCGAGCGGGGAGCACGGGTGTGCCGAGCACCGCGCCGAGCAGCGAGACGATCAGCGCCACCGCGCGTACGGCGATCCGCACACAGCTCGCCACCGGGCCCCGGTCGGGCAGGCAGTCCGGCGTGCACGGCGACGTCGGCGCCCAGCCCGCGAACGGTGCCCGCGGGTGCTCGGTCACGTCTCACCGCTCGTAGGCCCGCCACCCAGGAAGAAGCGGACGTACCGCTCGTCCATGTGGTCCAGACCCAGCAGCACGAGGAAGTCGGCGCAGTCGAAGTCCGGGTCCAGCGCGGGGGCACCGCAGACCCACGCACCCAGGCGCAGGTAGCCGCGCAGCAGCGGGGGCAGCGCGGCGCGGACCGGGTGGGTGACCACGGTCGGGTCCCAGGGCAGGTGCGGCCTCACCCGGTAGGCCTCCGGGGACAGGTGTTGCGCCTGCACCCGGTCCCAGACGCCCGCGGCGAGCGCGCCGCCGTCACCCAGCGGGACGCTCGCGCAGCCGACGAGCCAGCGGTTCCCCGTGAGCAGCATGTAACGGGCGATCCCAGCCCACACCAGCCCGACGACCGCCCCGTCCCGATGATCGGGGTGCACACACGACCGTCCGGTCTCCACCAGGGAGGCGCGCAGTGGCGCGAGGGCGTCGATCGCGAACTCGCCCTCGGCGTAGAGGGCGCCCGCGGCCCGCGCCCGGGCGGGAGGCAGCATCCGGTAGGTGCCGACGATCTCGCCCGTCACGTCCTCGCGCACCACCAGGTGGTCGCAGAAGGCGTCGAAGCGGTCGCCGTCGAGCCCCGGTTCGGGGCTGTGCAGCGTGGCCCCGAGCTCACCCGCGAACACGCGGTGGCGCAGCCGCTGAGCTGCGCGCACCTCGTCGGTGTCGGTGGTCAGCAGCAGGGAATACCGGGACGCGGAGGCCTCCGGTGTGGAGACGAGCACCTGCGTAGAGGTCACACCCGAGTTGGTACGGCACCCGGGCAACGCACGTCCCCGCCGCAGCGGAAGCCAGCATGGCAACCGGGTGAACACCCTACCGGTCTGCGCGGGCACCGGGGTTCAGGAAAGCCACGTTCCTGCCCCCTGAGGGCATGAAAGTGGCTTTCCTGAACCTCCGGGGCGGCGCCACCCCGTCGGGCGGCTCGGTCAGGACTTGCGTTTGGCGATCTCGTCCTTCAGCTGCGGCGTCACCGTGAACAGGTCGCCCACCACCCCGAAGTCGGCGATCTCGAAGATCGGTGCCTCGGCGTCCTTGTTCACCGCAATGATCGTCTTCGACGTCTGCATCCCGGCCCGGTGCTGGATCGCACCCGAGATGCCGAGGGCGATGTACAGCTGCGGCGAGACGGTCTTCCCGGTCTGGCCCACCTGGAACTGGTGGGGGTAGTAGCCCGAGTCGACCGCGGCGCGCGAGGCCCCCACGGCGGCGCCGAGGGCGTCGGCGAGGACCTCGACGACCCCGAAGTCGTCGGCCGAACCGACCCCGCGACCACCGGAGACGACCACCGAGGCCTCGGTGAGCTCCGGCCGGTCGCCACCGACGATCGGCTCCCGGCTGGTGACGGTGGCGGTACGCCCCGCCGCGGCGGGCACGTCGACGGTCTCCTGGACACCCGCACCCGCGACCGGCTCGATGTCCACCGACCCGGGGCGCACGGTGATCACCGGGTGGGCCGTGTTGGCCTTGGCCTCGGCGATGAACGCGCCGCCGAACACCGAGTGGGTGACGGTCCCGGAACCGACGCCGACGACGTCGTTGAGCCACGCGGAGTTCGTCCGCACCGCGAGCCGCCCGGCGATCTCCTTGCCGTCGGCCGACACGGCGATCAGCACCGCTGCGGGGGACCTCGCCTGGGTCAGCGCCGCCAGGACGTCGACCTCGGGAGTCAGGAAGGCATCGCTGTCGGTATCGGCGACGTAGATCTTCTCCGCACCGTGGGCCGCGAGGCCGTCGACCAGTTTCCCGGCGGTACCGGCGGCCCCGACGACGACCGCCGACGGCTCGCCCAGTGCACGGGCCGCGGTCAGCAGCTCGTAGGTCGACTTCTTGATCTCACCCTCGAGGTGGTCGACGAGGACCAGCACCTCTGCCATGTTCTCTCTCCCGTCTCAGATGAGCTTCTGGGCGACCATGAAGGCGGCGATCTTCGTGCCGCCGTCGCCCTCGTCGGTGACCTTCTCGCCCGCGCTCTTGGGCGGCTTCGGCTGCGCCGACGTGACGGTCGACAGCGCGTTGGCCAGACCCACCTCGGACGCCTTGATGCCGGCGTCGGCCAGCGTGAGGGTCGTGACCGGCTTCTTCTTGGCCGCCATGATCCCCTTGAACGACGGGTACCGCGGCTCGTTGATCTTCTCACCGACCGAGATGACGGCGGGGAGCTCCGCCGTGAGGTGGGTGACGCCGTCGTCGGTCTCGCGGCGGACGGTGACGGCCGAGCCCTCGACGGTGATCTCGCGGGCGTGGGTCAGGGCCGGCACGCCGAGCAGGTCGGCCACCATCGCCGGGACGGCGGCCGAACCGCCGTCGGACGCGGCATTGCCCGCCAGTACGAGGTCGAAGTCGCCCACGGTGCCGATGGCCTTGGCGAGAGCCCGGGAGGTCTGCACGGCGCACGAGCCGTGCAGCGCTGCGTCGGAGAGGTGGACAGCCCTGTCCGCGCCCATCGACAGTGCCTTGCGGATGGCGTCCGTGGCGCGGTCCGGGCCCATCGTCAGCACGGTGACGACCGAGTCGCCACCGGGGCCGCCGCCTGTTTCCTTGAGCTGAAGGGCCGCCTCGACGGCCCGCTCGTTGATCTCGTCGAGCACCGCGTCGGTGGCGTCCCGGTCCAGGGTGCCGTCGGACGAACTCAACTTGCGTTCCGAGTAGGTGTCGGGCACCTGCTTGATCAGCACGACGATGTTCATCGGACTTCCTCGACCTCCTGCCGGTGCAACGCCCCCGACTCGGGGCGTGCGATGTCTGCACCCTGATGTGCCACCTTGCCACCGTCACTGCACGTCGGCGCGCCGGGTGGGCGATGTCCACCGATGTTACCGGCTGGTAAGCAACCAGGGAAACCCGCTGTCCGTGAACCTGCTCACCCGGACGACCCGTGTTGCCGGGGCCAGGACGGGGTATACCGGAGTTCCACATCATCCACACGGAGGATCCATGCCCCTGATGAACCGTATCCGCGACTTCCTCTCCTCACCCCAGGGCAGGAAGATCACCGGCCAGGGTCGGCGCATGGCGTCGGACCCGCGCAACCAGCAGCGGGCGAAGGGTTTCCTGGCGCGCCTGCGCAAGCGCTGACCGCGACTGCAAACCCGCCGACCGGGGACTCGTCGGTGTCGTCCGACCTGATCGCTCCTGACCGGTAGCGCGACGTCGGTCGCGACACGGGCACCGATAGGGTTCCGGCGTCCTGTCGGCCAGCACGCGGAGTCGCCATGTCCCGCACCATCCGCGCTGTCGGCGTATGCCTGGCCCTGGCAGTGGTCGCCGCGTGCGGCAACCCGATCACGTATCCGGCTGCTCCACCCGCCCTGTCCGGGCAGCCCGCGGGCACGGTGGTCGTCCCGGCCGGAACGGACTTCGCGGCCGCGGTCGAGCGCTTGCAGACCGCCATCACGTCCGGGGGTGGCACCGTCGCGGCGGTCGTGGACAACGCCGCCGACGCGCGCAGCGCCGGTGTCGAGATCCCCGCGAACACCGTCGTGATCGGCGGATCCCCCGCCGCGAATGCCCCGCTCGTGCGGGTCGACCAGCGGGCGGCGCTCAACCTGCCCGAGCGCTACCTCGTCCGCCAGGACGAGAGCGGCGCAGTGGAGATCACCTACAACGGGGCCGACTTCGTCGCCGCGTTGTCCGGGGTCACCACCCCCGAGGCGCGCGCGCCCCTGCGCGACAGCATCGCCGCGGTGGCCGGCCAGGCCGGACCCGTCGCCACCGCGCCGGTCGCGGCGCCGCTGGTCGGAGTCGCGCCCGGGGGGGCGGTCATCACCGTCTTCGGCAGCGCCGACGTCCGGGTCACGGTCGATCGTCTGCGCCGCAACGCCGGCAAGGCCCCGAACCGGGCGGTCGCCGTGATCGACATGGCCGGGAACTCCGGCGGGTCCGAGCCGCCGCTGCGACCCACGTCACTCGTCCTGGTCAGCACGCCGGAGGTCGAAGGTCCGCTGCTCGCGGCCGCGCCATCGTTCGGCCTGGAGCTGCCCATGCGCTTCGTCGTCTGGGACGACGAGCAGAACCGCACCCAGATCGGGTACCAGGACGTGGCCCGGCTGGCCGCGCGGCACGGCATTCCCGCGGGCGACCCGGGCATCGCCCGGCTCACCACCGACGCCGACCGCCTGGCCCGGCTCGCTGCCGGGATCATCGAATGAGCCGGGATCATCCAATGGGACGGGGCGCGATCCGGTGGTCGTGACGGGTTACGACGACCGGCACGGCTGCGGCTATGTGCTGAGCACCGGCGACGACGCCGCCACGGACGTACCCGGGGCCCGGATCGTCTCCCACCGCGGGTTGACGGTGCGGGCCACGCCCGAACTCGCCGCCCTGCTGCTGGACGCGCTGACACACCGTCCTACGGCGATGTCGGGGTGGTCCGGTCCGGAGGTCCCGCTGACCCTCGACGACACCACCGTGCTCGGCTGGCTCGCCCACACCGTCGGTGGCGTGCTCACCGTCACCGGCGGCCCGGACGGGCACTCCCCGGTCGCATCGTCCTGACCGCGCGGCGACGATCACGTTCTCCTCGGTCTGTTGCCGGAGCGGAGCTGCTCATCTCGGGGGTCGGGGGTTGGGGGTAGGCGGAAGTGGACGAGGAGGCTGCCGTCGGCCCACGGCGCGGCGGACGGCGCGGCGGACGGCACCGCGAACGGCCATCTCGCCGCGACCGATGTGACCGTGAACGCCAGCGCCACGGCCGCCGCGGCCGCACCGGGAGCGTGGGTGGGCCGGTGCGGGCGCGACGAGACCGCCCGCGACCAGGGCCAGGGCCGGCAACGCCAGAAGCAGCGCGGTGAACTGTGCGGGGCCCGGCCACGACGCGCAGGCCAGCCGGACCGCGGCAGCCGTGGCGACCGGGGTCGGCCCGCGCCACCACGCCGCGGCGAGCACACCGGTACCCAGCACGACCGTCGTAGCGAGCAGGGGAACGCCGATCGCGTCGCCTGTGGTCATTGTCGACGTCCACGTGACCGCGAGCACGGCGACCGCGACGGAAACGGAGCCCGCGACGACCGCGACGGCGCCGTGCCCGAATCGGCCCGCGCCGGGCACCGGCACGCCTCGGGCGGCGGCATGCGCGGCGAGGGCCAGCACACCGGCCGCGGCGAGCGGCGCGGTCATCACGGCGGCGGCGAGCCCCAGCGCCGCCCCGGCCGCGGCGGGCGCACCGCGAAGACCCGCGGCTGTGCCGAGCGCGCCCCCCACGACGGGCCAGAGTGCGGCGACCGCTCCTGCGTCGACCTGGGCGTGCAGCAACAACGCGAACGGGCTCGACCCGGCGACGCACACCGCCACGGCCGCGCGACTGCAGCAGGCCGTCACCCGTCGGTGCGAGTACGCCCTGCGCCGCTGCGAGCTGGCGGCCGAACGCCGCATCGGCCGGGCGAGGACCGGCGCCGCGTCGAATGCGGACGCGACGGCGACCGCCTCGCCCGCCGTCGCCGGGGCCCCGAGGCCGCGGGTCGCGACCAGGGTGTGCAACAGCACGGCCGGCACGGCCGCCAGCAGCGGCGGGGCTGCCCACCACCCGGGCCCGGCCGGTCGGCCGACGGGGCCCGCGAACGGACGTGCGATGGCCACGATGTGTCCTACTCCTGCGCAAGTCGTCGCCGATGTGTTCGGAGCGGACACCCTGTACGTGACGTCGCGTCCGGGTGAAGCGACCGCGCCATCGGTGACCCGGCGCGCGACCGGGGTCGGCCGGCGCCGGGTCGGGCGTCAGCGATCCGGGGCCGGGAGCGCAGCCCGTCGCTTCGCCGGCAACGACGGGAGGGCTCGCAGCCTCGGGCGCCGGTGCTGCGGCGCCGACCAGACCGTCGGGGACCGGCTGCGGGACCGCGTCACACTGGCGGTCGGAGCGGTCCCCTGGCACGCGTGCGGGCAGGACGCCCGTGGTGAGGTAGTCCGTGATCGTGTTGTCGACGCAGGCGATGCCGTTCGGCGAACCCGAGTGGGTGGTGCCGCCGACTCCATCGACCAGTGCCGAGTTCGGGAACTCGCCCCGCAGCGTCAGGCTGCCGATGTACGGGGTGGCGGCGTCCAGCGTCTCGCCGATCAGCAGGATGCCGGGTGCGTGCCCGCCGTCGACCTTCACCGGCGTGCCGGACTTGGCGGGCCAGTCGAGGCACGGGGCGTTGAACCAGGCATTGCCCCAGGTGAGGAACGGCGCCTTGCGGTAGATCTCGTCGTTGCGGCCCTTGAACCCGTCGAAGGTGGGCCACTTCGCGTCGCTGCGCTGCACGCCGAGGTAGACCGCGTAGCTGTTGTCGTCCGACGGCGCCGGGTAGGGCGCGAGCAGGTCCGCCGCGTCACCCTTGGTCACCCACTTCGAGAACGCCGTGGCAACGTCCTCCCAGCCGAAGACGTAGTAGCCCGCATACACGAAGATGTCGTTCCACTCCGAGGAGCCGATCTTGCCCGCTGCCGGGGTGGTCCGCAGCTTGTCCAACTCGGCGTAGTAGCGCCGTAGAGAATCTCGCTGGCGTTGTCGTTGAGGTGTCGGGTGATACGCGACCGCATCCCGGCGAACCTGACCTCATCCTGGTACCTGTCATCTGCCACAAGCCAGCTCATCCCGAAGTAGCCAGGCTGGTCAACCCTGAGCTCCTCCGACACCGTTCCCGGCGTGAGATTCCACTCGTCGACGAGGTCGCCCGGCATCTCCACCCTCGCCCTCCCTCCTCTCGCCCCGCCGGCAGCGGTGTCGTCGCCAGTGGTGTCGCCGCCGGTAGTCGCTCACGGCGACTGCCTCCCCCTGACCGGCGAGCGCACCGTGCCGGGCATCGCACAGGAGAACTACTGGTTCCTAGCGCCAAGAACGCTGTGCTCACCGGGATAACCGCAGCTCAGCTGTAACCGCTGTGCGCTTGTTCTCGTGGCAGATGAGAGCGGCCCCGGCCGGCGATCCACCACCGCCGAGGGCCTTGAACCTCACCTGCTGAGAGGACAAGGTCCCGCGCACGATCCTGCCCGCACCCCCCGCCGCCGACGCGGCGCCCACCGCCGCCGCCCCGGCGCCCCTGGTGGCACGTGGCCCCCGGCCCGCCGTCGCGGCCGGCGCGGCTGCCGCGCCCGGCTCGCCCGCGTCGTCGGCCTACCGCTCGCCGCCGCGCTGTGCGTGGCCGCGATCGTGCTCACCGTCGCGTCGCTGGTCGGTGCGTCGTGACGCCGCCGCCCGTCGACCGCTTCCCGCGCTCGGTGAGGTTCCCGTACGACCAACCGGCCGCCGCGCCGCACGACGCCCTCATGGGCGTCGACACCGAGCGGTGACGCCGGGCGCGCCGCACCGACCGGACGGCCGCGCTCGCCGAGCCCCTGGCCGGCCTCGACCTGTCCGACTACGAACGCCACGTCCCCGCGCACATCGCCGAGGCGCCCGATACCGACACCGTAGCCGTGCTCAACCGTGTGCTGCACGCGGCCCGGGCCGCCGCCCCGATGAGCCCGCCGTGCGTCGGCGCGGACGATCTGTGCGGGGCACCCGCGGGTGTCGCGTGCGAGCCCGGCTGCCCGTCGCTCGCGGCCGACCCGGACGGCGGCGGGCCGTGGTGAGCGGCGCGGCCGGGTGGTGCCCGGTCGACGCCTGCTGCCTCATCTGCCGCGGGACGACCGACCTGCGGGTGGTCGTCCGGGACAGCCCCGCCGGTCCGCTGTGCGTGACGCTCGACGACCGCTGCGCCCGCGGGCCCGCGCTGAGGTTGACGCTCGACGCCGTGGCCCGGCTCGCCGCCGAGCACCGCGAGCACGACGCCGCCCGCGACGCCGAGGTGGCCGGATGGACCGCCGAGCGGGCCGACGACAGCAGCACCCGGTGACCGGCGCGCGCTCGGGTGGCTCGCCGAGCCGGACGCCGTGTGCCCGGACCGGGCCACTGCGACCGTGCACGCGGGCGCCGTCGTGGCGTTCGCATGTGCCCCCACGCCAGGCTCGCCCTCCTCGGGATCGCCGGCACGCGGGTCGGTGAGCTGCCGCCCGGCGGCCGGGCCGGCGCCAGGTGACGCGCCGCCGGGCGAGGTGACGCGGGTGTGGCGGCCTGTCACCGTGCCGGCCGCTGCGCCCCCACGGGATGGGTCCGATGATCCGGTAGCCGACACCTCCGATGATCGGGACGACGTCGCGGGTGACGCCGCTCGACGGCCCGGCGCCGGGCCGGGTGTCGCGCTGCGCGCAGGGCGTGCGGGATCACCGGTCGCCACACGGATCCCGCACACCGCGTACGGGTCGGTGTGCAGGGTGCGCCGGGGCGCTGACCTACAGTTCCGTGCCGTATTCATGATCAAATCATCGAATCGCGGCCGGCGGCCACGCCGAGCCGATTTCCGGGGTGCGAGCTGCGGAAACGCCCGTGTGCACCGAGCCTGTGCTGTGGATCATTGAATCCAGGCGCCGATCTCGCCGTTCCCGCTGGTCAACCGTGGTGCACGGCACGCTGTGCGACGGTGCACAGCGGCCGACGCCACCCATCGGGCCGACCGCGGGAACGATCTTGACCGGGTGGGGCGTGACGGTCGCCGTGCTCGCCGCGGTGACGGGCGTCCTCACGTTCGTCACCCTGACTCCCTGGGCAAGGTGCCGCACCTGCCGCGGGTGCGGCACAGTGCGCGCCCGCCGCACCGGTCGGTGGTCGCACCACTGCACCCGCTGCCGCGGACTCGGCCGAGTCGAGCGGCCCGCACGTCGGTTCCTGCGCAGGGTGACGGCGGGCCATCGACGCCGTCGACCGCCGCAACGCCCGTTCGACGGCGTCGATCTGTTCGGAAGATCAAACGTCCCCTTCGCCGGGCGGTATCCCGGTGGGCGACCACGCCGCCGATGCGGCCGGTAGCGGCCCGTACGCGCGCGGCGAGCCCCCATCACCGGCGCCCCGGCGTAACCGGGCCGGGGAACCGGTACTGGAGCGATAGGCCATTCGAATGTCGTTTACGAGGTATGTAGATTACGGGCATGAGGAAGACGCACGCGAGCGTCCAGGTGGCGATGGCCCTACTGGCCAATCCCACCTCCCGGCGCTGGGGCTACGAACTGAGCAAGGAGTCGGGCGTGCGGTCCGGCGTGCTCTACCCGATGCTCACCCGGATGCTGGACCAGGGATGGCTCACCGATGGATGGGAAGACCCGACCAGCATCGAGGAGAAGCGGCCGCCGCGCCGCTACTACGAGTTGACCGATGAGGGCAAGCTGCGGCTCGGCGGGCTACTCGCAGCAGCTCGCGACGACCGGCGGTTCGCGAGTCTGAACTTGCGGTTCGCCTGGTGACCGAGTTGATCGAGGCCGCAGTGTCCTGGTCCACCTTGTTGGTCGCCATCCTGGTGTTCAGCCTCCTGCCAGACGTCGCGCTGCGCCTGCTGCTGCTGGCTTACCCGCGCACCCACCCGAGGCGGCGCGAGTTGATCGCCGAACTAAAGATCGTTCCGCGACAGGAGCGGCCATTCTGGGTTGCCGAGCAGGTGTGCATGATCCTCTGCGAGGGTCTGCCGACTCGACTGCGAGTCGTGCGGGCGACAGTGCTGCGCCGCCGACACCGGCCGGATAACGCCGCCGTCATCTCCTCACTGAAGGGCCGTGAACTCGAACTGGCCGGGCTGACGACGCTCGGCATCGACGTGGCGCGACTCACCGAGACCCAGCGGTACGTAGTCTTGTCGCGCATCGTGGACGGGCACACGGCAGAGGAAGTGGCCGGAGCCCTCGGCTCGACGGCCGGTGCCGTGCGCGTTGCGCAGCACCGGCGACCCGCGGTCGCAGGTGCTCGACGGTGCGCCGTGTCGGCACCACCGAGGACACCCCGCCCGGCGGCCCATCAGAGCAAGCCCGAGCACCAGCGCCACCCGGTCGCGCAACCCGCGCACCGTGGCGGGGTCGGAGGCGTCGACCATGCGGCGCAAGGCGTCCATCGTGCCCGGCGTGGCCTGCCGGGCACGCCGGCCGCCGGCCGCGCGCTGCCGACGGCGCCCGCGCAGGTCGTCCCGCACGGCATCGGCGCGGCCGGGTCCAGCCCACCTCAGACCACTGCGGCTCGTCCGGGACGCACCACCCCGCACCCGAAGACGGACAGGCACGGCCGTGCTCAGCCCGCGGGGATCTCGAACTCATAGCCGGTCACGTCAAAGTTGGTCTGGCCGAAGATCAGCCAACCAGCGGAGGCCGGGACGTCGATGTAGATCGTGCCCTCGTAGGTCCGCCCCGGGTTGAAGCTGCCGAAAGGCGACTCCTCACCGGTGCAGTAGAACGCCACCAGGGTGTTGACGTCGTCGAAGGCGCTGCCGTCCGCGGCGACGAAGTCGTAGCTCTGGGCGGTGCCGGCGTAGTGGCCGGACTGCGTGGTGTCGTAGGCCGGGGTGTTCTCGATGGTCATGTCGACCGCGAGGAACCTGCCGTTCTCCGGGACTGCCGGGATGTTCTGCCCCTGGTCGCCGATGTCGTCACCGTTGCAGGAGGCCACGGGCCGGATCGCGTTCACTGTGAGGTGCTGGCCGACCTCCCCGGTCATGGGCGGACCGAACAGCTCGATCCGCTCGCCGACCTGCACGGGCAGGGCCCCGCGATCGGTGAACCCGCTGGACTCGTCGGCGTTGGCGTCGGCCTCACCCGCGAGCCCGGCCTCATCGTTGGGCATCCCCTCACCCGGTGCCGGGTTCGCAGCCGCCAGCACCTCGCAGTTCGCCAGCGTCAACTCGACGAACTCCGCGGAACCGAAAGACGCGGGGTCGGCCTCGGCATCGGCCCGCTGATCGCAGATGATCTTCCCCGCGAAGATGAGGGAGCTGTCGTCGACGCCGGCGTTGTCGCCGTCGGGCAGCACGTCACGGACGTCGGCGATGTACTCGGCCAACGGATCGCCGCCGGAGCACGCCCCGGCCATTAGAGCGACCAGGGCCCCGACGGCAGCGGCGGCGAGCGGGCGGGCGGGCAGACGGACCATGAGCGGCGACTCCATGTGGTCGAAAGGGTCGACTCGGCTTCGCGGACATTGGGGGCGCCGTCACCAGGTGCACCCGCGACCAGCCCGAAATGATGAACCGCGCGTTACGTGGTTGACCAACCGAGGGCCGGCTGTCGCGCCCTCAGAAAGGGCCGCCACCGAACCGCCTGGCCAACGCCCCGAGCGCCACCGCGGCGAGTGTGCCCCCCTCCGCCACCACCGACCCGCCCCCGGCGCCCTGCGCCTCCGCCAGCAGCTCCGCGCACACCCGCTCACGCGCCGCGTGCTTGGCCCGCGAGCAATGCCGCCGCGACTCCCCGGCCGCCTCGCGCAGGCGCTGGTCGAGCGCCGCGACGTCGCGATGGTCCGGCTGGCGCCGTGAGGTCGGCGTCGTGGATGACTGGCATGGGCTGCACGGTGACGGTCGGCAGGGCGATGCGGCCGGCCGGGTTGACCGACAGGCCGCTGTCGTCCTCCTCGGTGATGTAGCCCAGCCACAACCGGAGCGCGATCAGGCGGACATGGCGGGTGCTGCACCCAGACTCCGTGAGCGCACCAAGCCACCCGCGTGGGTGCTGCGTGGTGATCTGCGCGGGCGCGGTGACATCGGGGTGGTTCTGGGCGAGCCATGCGAGGAACTGTCGACCGACCGGCGGTAGACGACGCGCGTCTGTGCGCTCGCCTCGTGCACCGTCTCGCTGCACTCGTCACGCCATCCGGCAAGGACATCCGTTATGTAAGTTCTCGTCTCAGTCACCGCTGTAGGAAACCTGGGAGCGTCGAATGAAAGGCAGTACGCCGCACATCGATGCAGGCCAGGCGCCTTCCTTGCCTCTCACCGGAGAGCGCACAGTACCAGGCGTCAGCCACGAGAACTACTGGTTCCGACGGCACGAGGTCGTCTACCGGGCGCTGTCCGCGCGCTGCGCCGGCGCCGTCGTCGTGGAGGCAGGCTGCGGCGAGGGCTACGGCGCCGACCTGCTGGCCGGCGTCGCGG
>Ga0209591_10000966_pt1 | contig 36946 bp, 37 predicted proteins | sample MAT01_FD_187207 | JGI IMG/M metagenome (GOLD analysis project Ga0209591, IMG submission 187207) | Freshwater microbial communities from Lake Fryxell liftoff mats and glacier meltwater in Antarctica - MAT-01 (SPAdes) (version 2) | ecosystem: Environmental > Aquatic > Freshwater > Ice > Liftoff... | reverse complement strand
AATTACTATATCTCCCCACTCCCGCGCATTCACTCGCGGTGCGCTGTAGACGGGTTTCCCGTCGCAGGCGACTGGCGTCCCACACTCAATTATAGTGAGTGTGGGATGAATGCTGTTTTAGCTAAATAAAAAGCCCCTGGTCAACACCAGGGGTATCCATCTTTATTCCCTGATATTAGAATCGCATCTGTGGAGCTATAGCAAATCCGTATTAATGCAATTACCGCATAATGTTAATGATGATATTGTAATTACCTAGTTAGAGGATGTTTGAAAAGTATTTTTGGTAATAAATATCAAAGTATCAGGAACCTAACCCCCCTAGCCCCCCTTCCCTACAAGGGAATGGGGGTTTCAAAGCCTCTCTCCGCTTGTCTGACGACAGGCTAACGCCAACGGGGAGAGGTTTGGAGAGGGGTTTTTGGTATACTTTACGAATTTTCAAACATCCTCTTAAGTATTTTTAGGTAGTTGCACAGTAAACAAACTACCTTTACCTAATTCAGAGGCCACCTGGATAGTTCCTGCGTGCGCTTCGACAATCCGGTGGGATAGATGTAGCCCTAAACCACTACCTGAGCGTTTATGTTTGCCTTGGCGAAATCTCTCGAAAATTGTTGCCTGATCTTCGGGCCCAATCCCATATCCTGTATCTTGGATCTCCATTGTTACCGAATCTGCATTTTCTGGATTGGGTGGTGTTTCAAAAATGCGGATTGTGATGCCTCCTGTATCTGTAAATTTGATAGCATTTGCAATCAGGTTGTTTATCACTCGCCGTAGTTCCAAACGATCGCCCATAATAATCCCAGTGTTTTTACCCAGTGGATTTAATTCACGGGTGTCTATTTTCAGGGTCAACCCTTTTTCACTAGTTAGAGGACTTAGTTCGCTCACTACTTCTTGAGATATCTCACGTAAATCGCATTCCTCCCAATTCAAGGTTTTTTTACCTGCCTCGAAGCGATAGACTTCTAGGAGGGTGTTCACCATTTCCATCAAATTTTGGTTACTGCGAATCATAACTGCGATCGCCTGTTTCATTTCCGGCGAAATTTTGCAGAATGTTTCCATTTCAAATAAACCCAACATGCGATCGGCTGCTACTAGAGGAGTTCGCAAATCATGAGTCAGACGGGAAACAAAATCTTCCCGTTGGCGGGCCATTTTTTGTTGTTCGTCCAGACTGTGTTTGAGACGCAATAGCGATCGCACCCTTGCCAATAGTTCATCAGTATCAAATGGTTTACGAATAAAATCGTCTGCACCAACATCTAAACCTTCGACAACGCTGGATTCGTGAAAGGCAGTAATCAGCAGAATTGGAATATAACTAATTGCCGGGTTATTCCGAATCCGACGTGTGACTTCATAACCATCTATCCCTGGCATCATCACATCTAACAGAATGAGATCGGGTGGAGATTGTTCAACTTGCCGCAAAGCCTTTATTCCATCTGAAACTAAATTAATTTCATACCCCTCACTTTCTAAAATTGCTTGAACCAAAAAGAGATTATCTGGAGTATCATCAACTGCGAGAATTCGATAAATTCTATTATTTTCAACTACCGACATAATTTATCAACTTTTATTAGTTTTTTGAAAGTAATTTATAGTTTAAATTTAGGATATCCTATTGGTGCTTGCCTACCTTGACAAGATGAATGATGCGGATTTTTAGCAGAGTAAAAAACCTGGTTGCTATCTATCGGTAAAGGTGGAGTATCGCCTCCAACAGACGGTAATTTGATTTGACGCGGCAATTCAATTTTAAACATTGAACCCACTCCTAACTTGCTCTCAAGAAATATTTTGCCGCCCATCATTCGCACCAGTGAATCTATAATTGCCAAACCCAACCCTGTACCTGGATATTTCCGAGTCAGAGTTTGATCGACTTGTCGAAATGCTTCAAAAATACGTTGAAAATCTCTCGGTGCTATGCCAACACCTGTATCCCGAATAATAATTGTGACTCGATTTGCAGGTAGTTCCTTAACTTCAACGCAAACTTCACCTGACTCTGTGAACTTAATGGCGTTGGAGAGCAGGTTAATTAAAATCTGTTTGACACGAACTGGATCATTAAATACCAAACTATTTTGCAAATCGGTTCGCACTAATAATGATAGGTTTTTGGCATCAGCTAGGGAACGCATTTCACCTACAGCAAGATTTATTACCTTTAAGACATCAAATATTTCCGCCTTTAAGTCTAATCGTCCTGCCTCCAGTTTGGAAAAGTCGAGAACTTCATTGACTAGCATCAGCAAATGCTTCCCATTATTCAAGATGCGCTCAACCATATCTGCTTGCTGGTGCGTTAGTTGACCGAACTTAGGACGCAGCAGTATTTGCGAAAAACCAATAATCGCATTCATCGGCGTTCTGAGTTCGTGGGACATAGTTGCTAAAAAATGTGATTTTAGCACTGATGCCTCTGATAGCTTGAAGTTTTGCATTTGAAGCTGTTGCTGTTGTCTCTCCAATTCTTGGTTCTTACGAAGAAGTTGTTCATGACTTTCTCTAAGCTGGTCTTTTGCCAAAGCTACCTGTATTTCAGCCCGATAAACCCGAATCGCACTCCGCAAAACTTGTGCCAAGTTTTCTGGAGATATCCTAGACTTAGAGAGATAGTCTGTAACACCAGTTTTTAATAATTGGACAGCAGTTTCTTCGTCTTCTTGACTAGTTAAGACTACTAAAGGAAATGTAATTTCCGAAGAACGTAGCTGTTTAATTAAGGTTAGTCCATCCTGATCTAGTAAGCGATAGCCAAGGAAAACACAATCATAAGCAGTAGTGCTTAAAATAGATAACGCATCATTGCCATCGGGTACTTCAGATAGTTCCATTTGAATACCTGCTTTAGTCAAGGCACAACGGACTGCCATCCTGTCTACTTCATCATCATCTACAACCAAAATTTTCAGCGTATCTTCCATCGGTTTTTATTTTTGCCGCTAAACATAGGTTGATGTATAAATTCCTTTTTTCAGATTATCTAACTAAAATATAAGATTTTCGGACATATAAAATCTGTAACTTTATTGACTAAGCCATTTCGCACAATATCCAATAATTGTTAAGCGTTGCCATCATCTCTAGAAAGTTATGGAAGGTCAAAGGCTTCAGGATATCTTTAGCCAATTTTATTGGGTTAACATCAGCCTGTTTTATCCTCAATCTGGTTAATTTACCAGAGTATTTAAATTCAACTCTTAGTAAATGAGTAATGATTCTAAAACAATTAGTAATTAACAAACCGAAAACTATTGACCGGAAGACAGCAAACATAGCTGATATAAAGTAAAATAAAATACTTTACTAAGCTTAAAACAATTGTAATTGAGTCAGCAAGCGACCGTCGTCAGCCATTGGTGAGAGTTACATACCATTGTTATGTACCATAATCTTCAGTATTTGTACTCATAAGATGGATTAAATTAGGTAAATAAAAAGTAACTGCCTATACCGATCTGTGAATCTGAAGTAATCCTACCTCCTGAGATTTCGACTGGAAAATGGCAACTGAAAGCTGAATTTTTAGCAAAGGAGGAGCAATTTGGCATTAGCCTCAATCTTTCATACTTATTGTGCAAGTATCTATATATCTCTAGCTAGATTTATTCTCTATCTAAATGTTCAAAAATAGGAGGTTTATTATTTCTGTCGGTGGATGCAGAGTGGTTGAAATATCATCTATCTTAAGTTTGAGGAAAATAAAAGATAGGGCTTAGAAAAAGTAGTACTTTGAAAGATGCAAACAGCATAAGAGCGAGTGTAGCAATGAATGAAATTAGCATTATTTTAATTGAAGATCATGACTTAACGCGAATGGGGCTACGAGCAGCATTACAGTCTCACAGCGCATTAAAAGTAATTGGCGAAGCATCAAATGCTACCCAAGGACTAAAACTTTTGGAAACGGCAAAGCCAGATGTAGCTGTTGTAGATATCGGTTTGCCTGACATGGATGGCATTGAACTCACCCGAAAATTCAAACGCCACCAAGCTGAAACTGGGCAAACGACAACGAAGATTCTCATCCTGACAATGGATCACACAGAGGATGCTGTACTTGCAGCCTTCGCGGCGGGTGCTGATTCTTATTACATGAAAGAAACAAGTATCAGTAAATTAACTGAGGCGATCCAAGCGACTCACGCCGGTAACTCTTGGATTGATCCGGCAATTGCCAACGTGGTTTTGCGGAAGATGCGGCAAGGTATTCCTGGAGAGAGCCAAGGTTCTGATAAAGCGCCGAAGACTGTAAAAATCGAGGCATTGGCATCAGAATACGAGCAAGTTTTGGAAACATACCCCCTGACTCAACGGGAACTAGAAATCCTAGAATTGATTGTAGCTGGGTGTAGCAATGGGCAAATTGCCGAGAAACTCTACATTACAGTTGGTACTGTAAAGACCCATGTTCGTAATATTCTAAATAAACTGTGTGCGGATGACCGTACCCAAGCTGCTGTAAGGGCTTTACGTTCTGGGTTGGTAGCGTGAGGGGATGAGGGAGCAGGGGGAGTGAGGGAGCAAAGGAAGCAGAGGAAGAAGAACTATTGATTATTGACCAATGCCCAATGCCCAATGCCCAATTCCCAATTCCCAATTCCCAATTCCCAATTCCCATTCAAAATCGTTCCTGTAAACATTCCGCAATGCGTAGTGCTGCTCCGGGTTTACCCATGCGTAGCACACCATTTTCGGCAATAATTTGCAAAATATCAGGATCTTTGAATAGAGAGTGTACAATCTTGGCAACTTCTGCTGGCTGCTGGACTAAAATCAAAGATGAGCCTAAAAGACGACTTTGAGCTTCAGCAAAGGCAGGGTTATATTGTGGGCCATTACCGGGAATTGCGATCGCAGGTTTTCCTAAACCGATAAACTGTTCTGTGGCTGTACCTGCCATTGCGATCGCTATATCTCCCAAATGCAAGCAATCATTATAAGCTTGTTGTGTCAGCAGTAGATATGCATTTCTTTGTTTAAATGTCAAGATATTTGGATCGGCAATTTGGATAGGACATGCTGATTCAGTGCGCCAGCCTTGGGATTGGACACTTTGGGATAAAATATGAGAGTCTAAACCCGGAGCGATCGCACCTAAAAACACCACTGTTTTAGAAGTATAAAAAATCGAATTTCGCTCCTGGAAACTTGCCATCAACGCAGATACAGCAATCATAATTGTTTCCCAGTTGGCGTATGCCTCTGGCGGACGGGAACCAGGAAGAAGAGTCACTACAAAAGGCCGAACTATTTCCTGTTGTTGGCTATCCTGACTATAAAATTGTTGGCGTGAAAAGGTCGGTTGCAGAGCATCCATCATAGGATTACCCAAATAAAAAGCTGGAATTGTCCATTGTTTTAATGTTTCCGTCGTCAGTGCATCTCTAGGAAACACCGCCTTACAACGGCGACGACTCATTAACCAACGTTCCCAAGGATGGTAAACTGAACCGGAAAAGTTTTCCCAACGCGCATCTTTAGATTTCCGTGGTAATAATCCAGCTTCATCCCGCACATAATATTCAGATTTCGCCGTACCCACAAAAGCATAATTAGCGCCACTGAAAGTTGCAAACAACAGAGGGACAATATCTCCCACAGCTAAAATCGCTCTTTTATTACCTAATTTTTTTTGAGAACTCACCCAACGGCGAATAGCTTTAATCTGGCTGAGGGTAAGTTGTAATAAACCACCCCGTAGATCCCGCGCTAATTGGCGGCCATCCATATAAATAAACCCGCCAGAAGGCATAGTGCGAACTGAACCGATTAAGGGGATATCCAACTGTTGGTAAGCACGTCCTTCACCCACCAGAGGTAAAGCAAAGATTTCTGGTGGGTTTAATTGTCGTTGGAGTTCTTGCAAAATCCGAACTGCAATCACATCTTCCCCATGACCATTACTTAATACAAGTAAGCGTAAATGAGAAGTTGCAGCTTGAGAGTTAGAAGCTAGAGATAACCGAGATACATTACTCATAAGAAACAAAATATCAAAATTAACTGTCAGTTTGGGTAAGAGGTATAAATAGGGAAATTGGCGAAGAAGCTGGAAGTTAGTATTATCGCTATTTCTTTACTTTCTTACAAATAACACCAAATTTGGAAAGGATGTATTGTTTAAAATTTTTGGAACAGCTTCTTAGTCAAGTATTTTAATCCAAAATTTAAGTTGCGCTGAAAGCGCACCTTTGCTGCTACCTAAAATCCCAAATTGATATAACTCCCAGTTAATTAGGTTAAATATTATGCGAGTTTCTGCTACTGGAATTTTTACTTTAGCTACTTTAGCTGCTGCCAATATCACTCAGCAAGCAACGGCTGTACCTACAAAAACCGTTATTCCAACTGCAAAAGCTGGTAACTTGGTGGTGCCAGTGATTGAAGATACTCCCACCCGGATAGAAACAATTGCTTCGCCAGAAAATATAGTTACACAACAATTTTCCCAAAATCGCGCCCCAGTGCCAACATCTGTTAACAAAAACTCCACAGTAATCTTAAAACCAGTAGACAAGGCAACACTAAAACAAAAAGACAAGAATAATTCTTCAGTAATAATCCCCCTCCTCTCCTCCTCTCCTCACCAAACCCCTGCTACAGACAACCGCTTAGTAGTCACGGCTACAGATGTACAGGTAGTGGGGGCCAATCAAGAATTGCAGCAAATCATTCGCAAAGTAATTAAAACCCAGGTGGGTGGAGAAACCAGTCAAAGCCAGCTACAAAAAGATGTAACTGCAATTTTAGATACAGGTTTATTTAGCAATGTCAGTGTGAATAGCTTTAGCACACAGGCTGGATTGAATGTAGTTTATCAAGTGCAACCGGTGATTGTGCAATCGCTACAACTATCTGGCGCTAAAGTACTCACCTACCAAATAGCCCAACAACAGTTGCAATCTCAAATTGGAACCACCATCAGTCCAGCAGGACTCCAGCAAGCAGTAGCACAAATTAACAAATGGTACGCCGACAATGGTTATAATTTGGCACGGGTGTTATCAATTAAACCCAATTCTCAAGGTATTCTCACTGTGAATGTCGCTGAAGGCTTGGTGAGTAATATCAAATTTCGCTTTGTCAACGACGAGGGTAAAACCATTGATAGCAAGGGTAATCCCGTGGGAGGACGCACCAAACCAGATTTTCTGCAACAGCAACTTAAGCTAAAACCTGGTCAAATCTTCCAAGAAAATATAGTTAAACAAGACATCCAACAGCTATATCGTACTGGTTTATTTGAAACTGTGAACGTTGCCTTAGAAGGAGATGCGACAAAACTAGATTTAGTCTACCAACTCAAAGAAACTGGGGCGCGTGGTGTTAACTTGGGTGGTAGTTACAATGCCGATCAGGGCTTGATAGGTACAATTAGCTATCAAGATCAGAATGTCGGTGGTGTTAATGATACTTTAGGTGTGAATGTTGGTGTAAGTAGCCGAGACTTGCAGTTTAATAGCAAATTTATCAGTCCCTATCGGATAACTAACCCCGATCGCTTAGGGTACACTGTGAATGGTTTTCGTAGTCAGGAACTTTCGGAAACCTTTGACGACAAGATTAAGCTAGCTAACGGCGACAAAGTTCGAGAAGGTCAAATTGGCGGTGGTTTCAGCTTACAGCAACCAATTGAGAACTGGAATACCTCATTAGGATTAAACTATACCCGAACTAGTATCCGCGATCGCCAAGGTAATATTACCCCGACCGACGCTCAAGGCAATCCCCTATCTGCGAGTGGAACTGGTGTTGACGACCTAACTACCGTATCCTTCACCGCCACCAAAGACCAACGAGATAATCCCCTCAATCCAACTAAAGGTTCCGTTCTGAGTTTGAGTACAGAACAATCTGTCCCCATCGGTCAAGGAAATATTTCCCTAAATCGCCTCAAAGCCAATTACAGCCAATATTTGCCAGTCCAGTTATTTAACACTAAACAACCACAAGTATTTGCTATGAATCTGCAAGCTGGTACCGTCCTTGGTAATTTACCGCCCTACGAAAGCTTTAACTTGGGTGGTTCCAACTCAGTACGCGGTTACGATTCTGGAGATGTAGGGGGTGGCCGCAGTTATGTGTTAGCTTCCGCAGAATATCGCTTCCCCGTCTTACCAATAGTAGGGGGTGTATTATTTGCCGATTTTGCCTCAGACTTAGGCTCCGGTGATACTGTATTAGGAGATCCAGCAGGTGTACGAGGCAAAGCAGGCTATGGTTTTGGTTATGGGGCTGGAGTGCGATTAAATTCACCACTAGGCTTAATTCGGGCTGACTATGGCATTAATGACCAAGGAGAAAGCAAAGTGCATTTAGGTATTGGTCAGCGATTTTAAGAAAGTGAGCATTCAGAATATTAACCCGGATTTCTCCCGAAAACTGAAAAAAGAGGATAGGATTAGCCCTTTTCAAGTAGGTGGAAATAATTCTTATTTAACCTCTTCTCTCTGTGTTCTCTGCGCCTCTGTGGTTAAATAAAAAACTTTTTAATCGCGGAACACAGTTGCTTTTAATATTTCTGAGCGACTCTCAGTTTTTGCTTCTTGTATTACTTATACAAGAGTTAGGGAATAACGTAGACGCAAAGCGGCTTGCCGCAGGCTACCACAGAGGCGCAGTATTTCGACTTACTTCGACTACGCTCAGTACAAGTCGCTCAATAACCGGACACGGAGAAATCAGAGTTTGAGAGATATTTTGCGTAAGTCCTAAAATAAATTCGTTACACTTGGTTACTGTTCAAAAATAATCAATTATTTGGTAATAAATAGTGTCGCGTTTCACTAAAATATCCGAAATATACTGGTTATTAACTTATAGGACTTACGCATTGACAGGAAAGACTAAATATGGGTATTTGAAAAACTACATCTGCTGTAGGGGCAATTCATGAATTGCCCCTACAACGCGGGTCTATCTAGCATCAGAGAATGATTAATAAAAGCCTAAAACAACCTATTTTGGTAAATACATACCATTATTAATTTGTACAGTGCGTAAGTCCTAACTTATTAAAAATTACAGGATAGCTCTTTGGCATTGTAGCAAGTAGCGTGTTAGTAATAACTTGACAAGCGTAGAAGACAAATTGAGCCTGTTTCCTACTTCAGGATTTCTTGACTCTCGCGTTATCCTATAAAGATAAAACTGTTGTGCTAATGGGGAGGTCTTTCTTACTTGGAGAGTTCCAACAACTAAATCATCCTGTAAGATAGACAGGCAAAAACTCTCCCCTATATAAAAAAATATGGGAAAATTTTTTGGGAATCCCTCAAGACTCAGGACTCACTAGTTATCTGCTCACTCAGGACTCAGGACTCTTTATGTTAGCAGGCACAATTTTGCAGGATGGAAAATATACCCTAATTCAAGAAATAGGGCGGGGTGGCTTTGGCATTACGTTTAAAGCTACACATCATTACTTGGGCCAGGAGGTAGTGATGAAAACCATCAATGAACGGCTGCGACAACATCCTGATTTTGCAAAATTTGAGCGCCAATTCCAAGATGAAGCCAGACGATTAGCTACGTGTATTCACCCAAACATAGTCCGAGTTAGTGATTTTTTTGTCGAAGCTGGACTGCCTTACATGGTGATGGAATACATTCGTGGCGAAACCTTGGGAGACGCATTTGTATTACCAGGGATAACTTTACCAGAAGCCACAGCAATTCATTACGTCCGGCAAATTGGGGCAGCTTTGCAGGTAGTGCATAACAATGGTTTGTTACATCGAGATGTCAAACCAGATAATATTATCCTTCGTGAAGGAACTCAAGAAGTAGTACTGATTGATTTTGGCATTGCCAGAGAATTTAATGGCAGTGTCAGGCAGACTCACACAGGTATGGTTTCTGAAGGTTATTCTCCCATTGAGCAGTATTTGACGCAAGCGCCGCGCACACCCGCCACGGATGTTTATGGTTTAGCGGCAACCTTGTATTCACTGTTGACAGCACAGGTTCCTATACCAGCATTGTTGCGCGATCGCGAGCAAATGCCTTCCCCCCGCGAACTGCAACCACACTTAAGTGCTTCTGTCAACCAGGCCGTAATGCGCGGTATGGCGGTGGAGTCTCGTTTTCGGCCAGCGACAGTTGCTGAGTGGTTACAACTGCTACCTGGAAATGGGGCCAATATGACACCGCAAGCCTTAGCCACTTATGCAGTGCCAACTGTCAATTTATCTGCCCAGCAGGCAGTAACTTTAATTGGAAATGGGAAAACTTCTCAGAATCGCATTCATAAACCATCTGGTTTGGTGCAGCCCAACCCAGGCATCGCCAAAGAAAATGTACTGGCAAAAAAACTGGGGTCATCTCAAATATTCATTGGTATAGGTGTAGCCCTGGTTGCTGCTACAGCAGGTTTTGGCATCACTAGCATCTTACCCAAATCTCAGCCGCAGCCAACCGCAAAACCACTTTTTGAACAGCCAACTCAAGAACCAGCCGCGAAAGCACCTAGCTTAGAGAGGGGTGAAGAGACTAACACCACCTCAAGAAGCGAATCAGCACCTGTTTTTAATTCCAAGCAGCGCCGGCGTAATCGTCGTTCTTCCCCAGAAGAAACTCCCAGCAGCCCTACACAAGAATCACAACGCGGCGATTCTGAGCAATCCACGCCTTCACCTAGCGTTTCACCTACACCCTCGCTAGTCGAAAAACTACGGGCGATCCGTTCATCTCGTAGTGCTTCCCCCGCACCACTACAAAAAAATAACTCACCCGCTTCTAATCAGAATTCTCCTTCTCCTCAACCGGTAATTCCGTCAAATTCTGTGGTTATACCAGCAGCGCCACCTACAGAATCCAAACAGTCAGATCCTTCGGGTGTAGTAGTACCAACACTGGACAAGCAAAATTCACCGACTGATAGTCAACCCCAAAATGATCAGAAATCTCAGGAAAAGCTACAAGATGACAATAATTAGTCAATTTTAAATTTTTTATTCAATCTAAAATCCAAAATTCACAATCTAAAATTGAACGTCTCTTGCTAATACAAAAACATCTTTTTGTTTCTTGTTTCATCTTTAGCTAAATTTCTTATTTAGTCTTCTAACTTTTCCCGTTAGGCATCAAGTAAAAATAAGTAGTGCGAGCATCTTGCTCGCGCGGGCAAGATGCCCGCACTACAAATATTAAATTGTTCAACTTATTTTTACACGACTCCTTACCTGAAAAACCTCTCTCGTTTTAGGAGAAAGACTTTGAATTTTTGCTCTTAGAGGTCGGGAAGGGGGTTAGGTTTTTCGTGGGCTTTTCCACATTAACTAAATTGCCAGATTTACTCTTTTGTACAACAACTTCCCCCTTCTTATTAATCTTGACCGGATTTTTGGGAAAAGCTTGAATATTCAAAGAACGCATAAGTTTCACAGTCCGAAAATACCGATCAATTTGAGGGATTCCCTGCCCATTGATCCGCACGGGGATAATTTTACTTGATACCAAATTTCCCGCCGAGTTAAGTTTAACTTCTAAAATCATAGAGTCACCCGTCTGGGCATTTGTAGATAAAGTTCTATATCCCAGAAAGTTTCCTAAAGAATAGGCGATGATTTTTCCCTTATAAATTTCCATCGCTCTCGGAACATGAGGCCCATGTCCTAGTACTAAATCTGCTCCCGCATCAATCATGTTTCGAGCAAACTTGATCGAATTACCTCGGTTTTCTCCATAAAAAAACTCTGTCTGATTCTTAACATGTAGTGCCCCCGTTCCTTCGGCTCCCGCGTGCATCGATACTATTACAATGTTGGCCTTATTTTTAGCTTCTGCTACAAGTGCTTGGGCTGCCCCTAAATTATGGATGGAATTATGCATTTCATAAGGGGAAAACCCGACCATTGCCACAGGGATATTGTTAGCTTCCAGATAAAGAATTTGATTCTTATGACCTAATGTTGCAATGCCCACAGCCTCAAGATTTTTCTTTGTATCTTTGAACCCTACCGGGCCGAAGTCCATTGCATGGTTATTCGCCATATTAAACACATTAAAACCAGCCTCAGCAAATAGTCGAGCATATCCAGGTGGGGAGCGAAAGGCAAAGACTTGTCCTCGACTAATATCTTTGGTAGTGTAGGGATAATTAGTTAAGCTACTTTCAAAGTTACCAAACAAGATATCAGATCCTTGCAAATGAGTTCTCACTGATTTTGGTAATAATTGATCTCGAAACCGGGGTAATCTATAGTTAGGGAAATTAGTGCCGGGAATAATATCTCCAACAGCTTTGATAGTAATAGTCTTTTGAGAGGTTTGTTCTTCTGTTGTTGATGGCGTAACAGGGATAGCTAATGGTAATGATACAGGTTCAGTGGGTGTAGTAGCAGCGTTTAATCGCTGTGATTGCCCAAGCCGGATAACAACTCCTATACTAATACCCAGATATAAACAGACACTGATAAAAATAAATGAGGGCACTTTCCCTATACTGCGATTTGCCATCGTTCACTCCTCACACGATGGCATTAGTGTATCCCAAAAATCTGTGTCGTCAGTGTATATTTTAATGTAGTTCGGGCAATATATGACTAAGTAAATACGGAAATATAATCCAGCTTCACATAACATCCGTTACATATATACTTAGGTAAACAGATATGTGTGCCCTTACTGGCAAATACTCATACATAGTATAAATTAAGCCAAACATCATCTGTTTGTCTAGTTCTTCGGCAATCATTTTAAACGGAGAGGGGGGGATTCGAACCCCCGTTGGGTTTCCCCAAAACGCATTTCGAGTGCGTCACCATGAACCGCTCGGACACCTCTCCAGGTATATTATTCACACATTTGAATATTCAAATGCCGTGAAGTAGGGGAAACTTTACCATATTTCCTATACTACTATAACATTATAGCGTTTCCCGACAAGCGTGAGGTACACCCGTAAGGGCACGGCACTGCCGTGCCCCTACACCAGGCGATATAATGTTGTACTGCATCTGAATGGGAACCGCTATATTGCTTTATCTGCATAACGGGGTGCTTCGGGAACGTCAATGGCTAATTAAGGTGTGTAGACATCGAAAAAGACATCACAAAATTTATCTTATTACATTAGCATGACTTAAAAATAACATTCATGCGATCGCACCTCTGGGCGAGGACACTAACGAAAGTGCGATCGCTGGATAACTAATCACGCTCTCAGGTGTGGGAAAGCTAACATACAATTTATGTCCGACAGCTTACCTCACCCTCAATCCCTCTCCTCATAAAGGAGAGGGAAGCTAGATACAGGATGAAGTTTTGCATTTTATTTAATTCACGTTTCTAAGCAAGATGATCCCTGAAACAAATACCCAACCTGATGTAGGTAAGTCTTCTAGAAAATCCTCAATAGCCAATGATTATTAGTCGCTTTGTAGTCTTCAGGTTCCATTTTTTAATTAGTTCGACTGCGGGTGCTTTTTTATCACCATTGCTATGTATAAATCATTGCTAGCAAAATTAAAGCTGCAATTATCATCTCTTAATCTTTGTATAATTACATAATTATTTGATGTAATATAAACATATTTTATATATTCTCCCTTGTAATTTTTTATCACAATTATTGTTTACAATATTTCAAAACATCTCTTATTAATATCTCTTGACATCGGATATCTTAGTGATTACTATGTCAATCAATCCGGATTTCATTAAATTATTCGGAAAATCTCTGTAAATAAATCCAACACTATCCTCACAGCACTGCATGAAAATACGCTCGTTCTTACTGAGCCTTACAAGTATTCTTTTACTATCATCCCCAGTAAAAGCGAATCCCAATACGAACCAAGTTGGCAACATAAATGACTGGAGTGCAAATCAATCTAATTTACAACTACCAAAACTTAAATTTATTCCTCCGGTTCCTCTAACCGATCCTGTCAATCCAATAAATGCTTCTAAATTTACTGGTGTAGTTCCTCTAGGACGCGAGATATCAGAACTAAAAACTCCTATTAAAGCATTAATGGCTCGCTATAGATTCCTCACTCCCGGAATCTTTTTTATGGACTTAGAAACAGGGGATTATTTTAGTGTTAATGGTGATAAAGCTTTTTCTGCCGCTAGCACAATTAAGTATCCGATTTTGATTGCCTTATTTCAGGAAGTAGATGCAGGGAGAATCAAACTAGGCGAAACTTTGGTGATGCGACGGAAGCATGTCACTGGCGGTTCTGGAAATATGCAGTATCAACGAGTGGGAACTAAGCTTAGTCTCTTGCAAACTGCAACCAAGATGATGACTATTAGTGATAACACTGCTACGAATATGATTATTGATCGTTTAGGTGGTGTATCTAAATTAAATCAAAAGTTTCGTCGTTGGGGATTGCAAAGCACTGTGCTTCGCAATATGTTAGGAGATTTTAAAGGAACTAATAAAACTAGTGCAAAAGACTTGGTACGACTGTCAGCTTTGATTACAAATAATCAGTTAATTTCTAATACAAGTCAATCACAAGTTTTAGGTATTATGATTCGTTGTCAGAATAGAGCATTGCTCCCATCTGGTTTAAGTTCTGGTGCAAATATTGCCCATAAAACAGGCACTCTACGGTTTGTACTAGGCGATGCGGGTATTATTGAAACGCCATCAGGTAAGCGTTATTTAGCAGGAATTTTCGTGCGAAGACCGAATAATGACATTAGAGCTAGGGATTTTATTCGTCAAGTTTCTCGCGTGATGTATGGCTACTTTGAGCAGGCAAAAGTCAGTCATCTACCTTGAAACAATGCTGAATTATTTTGTGTTCAAAGCTGCCGAATAGCCCATCGTAGACATCGCTTTTCTAACTGCCAAGGTTATCATGTAGTCGAACATTGTGCAGCATACAGCTTGAGGTTTTGCATGAAAGTAGCAGTTTTCAGTACAAAAGTCTACGATCGCAAGTTTTTGTCAGATGCAAATTCTCCCGCCCAACACGAATTAGTGTTTTTTGAACCTCGTTTAAATCGAGATACAGCTATCCTCGCCGCCGGATTTCCGGCGGTTTGCGTATTTGTGCATGACCAGGTTGATGCGCCAACTTTAGAACTTCTCGCCTCACGGGGAACTCGGCTGGTTGTCCTGCGCTGTGCAGGGTTTAACAATGTAGACTTACAAGCCGCAGCAGACTTAGGAATTACCGTTGTGCGTGTTCCCGCCTATTCACCCTATGGGGTAGCAGAACATGCTGTGGGATTGATTTTAAGCTTGAATCGCAAAATTCATCGAGCCTACAACCGTGTCCGAGAAGGCAATTTTTCTTTAGATGGACTGTTGGGATTTAATTTGCATGAGCGCACAGTGGGGATTGTCGGCACTGGTAAAATCGGTCTGATTTTAGGACAGATTATGAAGGGGTTTGGCTGTCACATACTCGCCTATGACGTTTATCGTAATCCAGAATTGGAGGCGCTAGGTGGAAAGTATGTAGAGCTATCTGAGCTATTTGCGAACTCGGATATTATCTCCCTGCATTGCCCCCTGACTCCCGAAACGCACCACTTGATTAACGCTGAGGCTATAGAACAGATTAAGCCAGGCGTGATGCTAATTAATACTAGCCGAGGAGCGCTGATTGATACCCAAGCAGTGATTGAGGGGTTGAAGTCTGGCAAGATTGGCTATCTCGGTGTAGATGTCTACGAACAAGAATCGGAATTGTTCTTTGAGGATTTGTCTGGTGCAATTATTCAAGATGATATTTTCCAGCGTCTGACGACCTTCCCCAATGTACTTATTACTGGACATCAAGCCTTTTTTACAGCAGAAGCTCTCCACAATATTGCAGAAACAACTTTTGCTAATATTGCTGATGTTGAACAGGGTCGTCCTTGTGCCAACGAAATTCGCGCTCAAGTGCCAGCTTAGGTAATGCTTGGCGATCGCAATGACTTTGGACTAATCAATCCTGATCATCAGGCAAATTTTCCATTTCCTCAATAATTAGCGTCTGAAAATCTTCGTCACAATGATTATGCAGATGAACCGCAGCAGCTAAAAGTTCTGCAAGAATTTCAGCTTGTTGGTTAACAGTTAAACTAGGTAACTGTAACTGGTTAACCAAGGCTTATATGTTTACGCACTCTTTATTTAATTCAGCAATCAGAATACTGAGGGTTGAATTCGTGACTGCAAGAGGGCGATCGCTAATCTGTCTTTTCATTCTGAACGATAGGCAACGCGGAGACTTTGGACTAAAATCACCAGAGATGCGATCGCCATTAACCCGCCCCAAAACCAGTAAGGTAAAAGCAAATATCGCTGCATTTGCGCTGTATCAGAAAGTCCAAGGGGGCCAGCAGAACTACTAAATAAATAATCAAGTTGATGGTACGTACTCACACAAGCTTGTACACCCAGAAATTGAATGACAAACCCTTGTGCCCAGCGAGGTGCTTTCAGCGCGATACCCAAGATTATTAAACCCAGCAAGGGAATTGCCACCAATCCAAACCAGGAACGTACCCAAATTAATGTGGAAAACAGCAAAAAACTCCCTAAAATTTTCAAACTCAGGGTAGCGGCTGTAAAACTGCGGGAAGCCAAGATCAAAGCTGCACCGGCAAGAGGTGGCCCCATTGGGCCTGCGGCTGCGACTATTGCCGGGCCAATTGGCCCCAATGATGAGCGGATGCCATAAGTTGCGACACCGGAACCATTGCTAAAAATCTGTAATTTCTGAAACTGTCCCCCTAATAGGAGTGCCATTAAGCCGTGACCCATTTCATGAAACCAAGTTGCCAGGATCGTAAATGGGTATAAGATATAATCCCCTCCTGGTACTTGCCACAGTAAAGCAGTTGCGATCGCTGCTGCAATTAGCCACGTTAGCCCCATGCGTTCAACAACTGACGGGGCTTCTCTGGTAAGCAAGGGTTTAAAATTTTTACTTGGTTCTTTCATAGGTCACTCAATTTTAGATTTTAGATTTTAGATTATCCCCCCGATTAATTTGTGGGGCATTCAATTTTGGATTTTAGATTTTAGATTTTAGATTATTTCTTCAATCTAAAATCCAAAATTCAAAATCTAAAATTCGCAAGACTGATGTCACAATTAATGGAGAATCAGTTAAGCAAGTTGAAAGAGGAATGTCATTAAGTCTCCTTTACCCAAGCTGATGCGATCGCCTGGTCGCAAGCGATGACGATTCCCTGGTAAAAGCGGCGAATTATTAATGTAGGTGCCATTAGAACTTCCCACATCCTCTACATAATGAGCATCTCCCTCGACGCGAATATCTGCATGAATCCGCGAGACAACTTCTGAATTAGGAAATCCTGAAACGTCTATATCTGGGGGAATCCGGTCATTAGGCTTGCCGATATGAATCACAGACAGATTTTGCGGCAATTCAATTAAGCGATCGCTTTGAACGTGGATTAACCGCGCTGTAACCTGCTGCAATTGCGTTCTGGCAACAGTTGCAGTTGGTGCTGGTGCGGCTGGCTCCTCTACTTCGGCTTCAGGGGCTGGCGCTGGTTCCAACGGTGGTGGAGTAGGAATACTTTTTATAGATACTACTGGTTGAGCTGCGACGGAGGTTGGCGCTGGTTCTGGAGGGCTGCTTTCTGTAACAGATAACTGTGGCGCAGCTGCCACCTCTGTTGCTGGTAAAGATGATTCGGGGGGATGGGAGTTAGTATAACCACTTATTTCCAAAGCATCTGGTTGTAAAAGTTCTAACAGGGGATCGGGTGGAACTAACGGCGGAACTTCCACAGGAACATCGGGAGTAACTGTTGTAGCTACTGCTGTATGAACGTGTGGAACTCCTGCGGAGTGAAGGTTATAGCCACACTGACCGCAGAATGCAGCATCTGCCTGCACAGTTGCCCCACAACTGGGACAGTTAGTAGTCGCGGGTAAGGGTGTATAGCAAGCTTCACACTGGACAGCGCCATCAGGGTTGGGATGATTGCAATTAGGGCAGACGATCATCGATATTTAGCCTTTGTTCAAGATCATCATAAATATAGGTAGGACTGGCAAGCAGAGGGCGGCCCTAGTTTTAGATTCTAGCAATTACTGCTGATGGAACCATTAATTGGGCACGGGGAAAGGGAGGAGGAGCAGGGGGGATGAGGGAGATGAGGGGGACAAGGGAGAATTTACTCCCCTCTCTCCAATGCCCCATGCCCCATGCCCAATTCCCAAATTTAATCTTGGAGTTCCAAACCTGCTGCCGCATCTAGCAGCCACCAAAGTTCTCCTTGGGGTTGAATTAAGCGGGATGGGTAAGTGAAGTCGTCTGCTACAGGTGCAAAGACTTGCGCCAAAGCTGGTCGTTTATTAGCACCAGCAACCAGAAAAATCACGCTGCTGGCAGCGTTGATGAAGGGATATGTGAAACTTATCCTGGGGTTTCCGTCTTTGTTACCCACGGTAACTAGGCGATCGCGTACTTTGAGAGCCTCTGTGTGGGGAAACAAAGATGCGGTATGTGCATCATCACCCATTCCTAACAATATTACATCCAACGAGGGAAACTCGACTCCAGAAGAATTGAAAAATTCTTTAAGCTGTTGTTCATACTTAGCAGCAGCCAGTTCTGGATTGGCTTCTAAGGTTGGTACGGGGTGAATGTTAGCTGCTGGGATATCAACATGATCTAGCCACGCCCGACGCGTCATCAGTTCATTGCTATCGGGGTGATCTGGTGGTACGTAACGCTCATCCCCCCAGAATATATGAATTTTATCCCAAGGCAGTTTTTGATTAGCGATGGCTTCGTATAACGGTTTAGGTGTACTGCCGCCAGATAAGGCGATGCTAAACCGCCCTCGCTGCTCAATGGCAGTTTCTAACTTCGACAGAATTAATTCTAGCGCTCGTGCAACCAGCGCCGGCTGATCCGGTAGAACTTCAACGGTTTTGTTCATGGCTTCATCATCATATTGCTGGCTTCTGGCAATACAATACCGAACTTATTACAATCCTCCTTTTTAACTTTTGAAACATTTAACATCGTGGATTAAGTAGGCTGGAAAAACGTAGTCCTTATCACCTTCAACGGTAAGTTGTTCAGTAGTCGGTTGTACTAACTACTAACGACTCTCATGATTATTTTTATTTACACCCAGTTACTTGATACTTTGTTGATTAACGCCACAAAGGATACATTTATTAATTCTTATTAAAAATTAATAAAACTAATTAATCACAAACAGTGCTTCCCAGTCAGCGATCGCTTCGCGTTGGGCGATTAACAATTCCTGAATTCCTTTTTGGGCGACATCTAGCAGTTGATTCAGCTGAGTCCGGCTAAAGCTGCCTTCTTCGGCTGTTCCCTGGACTTCAATGATTCCTAAATGTTGATTCATCACCACGTTAAAATCTACTGTTGCAGCCACATCTTCGATATAATTCAGATCCAAAAATGGCTCTCCCTCCAGTAATCCTACGGAAACGGCTGCTACCTGTCCACACAGAGGCGATCGCTCTAACACGCCCTCTTGCAACAATTTAGAAATTGCATGAGCCAACGCCACAAACGAGCCTGTAATGGCTGTTGTCCGAGTTCCAGCGTCTGCTTGCAACACATCAGCATCCACAGTCAGCGTGCGTTCTCCCAGTGCCTCAAAATCCACTGCTGCGCGTAAACTGCGGCCAATTAAACGTTGAATTTCTTGCGTCCGTCCAGATAATTTCAATAATTCCCTTTCTTGCCGTTTTTGGGTAGCAGATGGTAGCATCCGGTACTCGGCAGTTAACCAGCCTTTACCAGTTCCTTCAAGAAACTTCGGAACTCCCTTATTAACGCTAACAGTACAAAGTACTTGAGTATCACCGCATCTTGCGAGAACAGAACCGGGGGCAAAGCGGGTGAAATTGGGGTGAAAGCTGATCGGACGTAGTTCGTAGGGAATCCGACCGTCAGGACGCTGCCAAGCCATTGGAGTTGCCTCAAATTTTAGAATACTGCCTTAAGATTACCTTAGTGTTATTGGGCATTGGGCATTGGGCATTGGGCATTGGGCATTGGGCATGGTTATGAATTCTTGTCCCTCATCTCCCCCTCATAAGGAACTGAAAGCAGAGTCAAAATATTTTGCTGCACCATATCTGGTGACTGGCCGTTGTTGATGGTCAATAAGCGACGACGACGGTCGTAATATTCTAGGATGGGAATGGTGCGATCGTAGAATAATTCTACACGGCGTTGCACGATTTCTGGTTGGTCATCTGGTAGCGATCGCCCCAAGGAGCGGCTAACCATGACTGCTTCCGACACTTATAGATAAATTGCCCAATCTAGCTTTTGCTCTAAATTATCTAATAAAAAATCTAATTCTTCAGCTTGGAAAGCAGTACGGGGATAGCCCTCTAAGACCCAATGCCAAATTCACCACAACTGTGAAAAACAGATAGACTATACAGGCAGATTTGTAATAAGTACCGTCACCACAAACATTTAATTTATTGTAATTTTTTGAACTTTACCTATGGTTGCCCAACTAGAAACTCCAAGTATAAATTCACCCCTTGCCTTACCATATCCAGTGGAAGGGCTAGTGCAAGTTTTCACTAGCTCCCATCGCAACTTTTTTACGAGCGTTATAGCGCAAGCACTGAGGATAGCTGGACAAGGAACCCCAGTATTAATAGTGCAGTTCCTTAAAGGAGGTATTCGTCAAGGACAAGATCGACCTATACAATTAGGACAAAATTTAGATTGGATTCGCTGTGATTTGCCTCGTTGTATTGATACACCACATTTAGACGATACAGAAAATCAAGCCTTACAAAAGCTGTGGCAGTATACACAACAGGTAGTGTGTGAGAGTAAGTATTCTCTCGTTGTCTTAGATGAGTTAAGTTTAGCGATTAACTTTGGTTTAATTCCTGAAACGGAAGTTTTAGCGTTTCTGGCAAAACGCCCTCCCCACGTCGATATCATTCTCACAGGGCCAGAGATGCCAAAATCTCTTCTCGATGTAGCAGATCAAATTACAGAAATCCGCCGGAGTTATCGACCCTAAACAATCTCAGGATTTTAGATTTTAGATTTAATAATTTTCAAAAACAAGGTGTGTTACAGTTTTTGGACACACCTTACTGTTCTAGCAACAGATGTCGGATTGAGGAGAAATTGAGCAGCTTGTTGCGCTATTACTTCAGATAACTGAATCTGTTTGAAGGTGACTAAACCTTCATTGACAAAAGAATCTCTCACTAATACTTTCTCTCCGCTATTAAAAGAAGTTTCATAAAACACTTCTTTAATCCCTGCGGAGATAATTAATTTCAAACAAGACAGACAAGGTTCTAGGGTGACATAAATACTTGCACCATCTGTAGATGTACCATATTTTGCTGCTTGTGCGATCGCATTTGCTTCCGCGTGTACAGCCCTTGATGGTAAAGTTTTACTAGCATCACAGCTACTCAATCCTGGATAACAGTAGCCCTGAGTCGTACAATGTGCCGAACCCGATGGTGAGCCATTGTAACCTGTTGCCACCACCTGCTTGTTTTTCACAATCACAGCACCCACGGGAAAAGCTAAACACGTTGAACGAGTGGCTGCTAGTTTAGCCAACATCAAAAAGTATTCATCCCATGTTGGTCTTTGATAGCGTTCGTCGATTGGGGAAATATCTTGCATAATCTGTCAATTTCAAACTTTATTCTACTGCCCTGCTAACAATGGCAACTGTGGATGCTCTGGGTTCCACTTCGCCAAAATATTTTTAAGCTGTTTCAAAGCATCTTCATGATCGTGAAACTGTATTTCAGCAATCACAGTGGGAATGCCACGTGGAAATCTTGATATTTTTTTACCTGTTTCGTATAGAAGAATAATAGGAATTTTGTTTGTCTCTGCAAAAGCTAACTCCATTCCAACACCAAAAGATAGTGAACCAAGGTAAGCAATAACTAAGTCTGAATTACTTACCTGATACTTATCTTGATCGAAAACTTCACGAGGACTAATATCGGGATTATTTACGGGATCAGTTTGTAAGTGTGGAACATAGACTTGAAGACCAATTTCTTCACAAAGTAAGCCAATTTTCTCATAAAGTGCCTTGGATTCTAGAGGATTTTCTACATTAGTCAATGCACCAGATACATATACTTTGTACATTTTAATAGTTGCTTTACACTAAAAATTCGCATTTTACTATGAATTAGCTAACACAATGCTTTACTTTCTCACTATAAATAAAGGAAGTGCTGCAAAAACAGCTGATAATATTGCTCCTATTGCAGCTACTGCCGTCCACCTAGTCTGTTCATCTGAACCCAGAACACGTAGGAATATGTCACTAAATCCTCGTTTAAGTTTTATATACTCATCTGATTTAACTAGAAGTCTTTTTAGTTCAACTTTATCATCTGACATCCATTTATTTTTTCTTTGATTGAAAAAAGCATATATTTCATTAGTATTAGGTAGTTCATTAAGAATATCAAGCCTTGCAGGAATATCTATATTTCCGTTCTTAGAAGATTGAGAACTCAATCTTTGAACCATTAAATAGGCAATAGGTTCATTAATATCTCTAACATTAATTCTTAATGGTTCGTTTGAGACATTATGAAGGGCTATGCATAAAACTCCTGACCAAGAAGGATTAACCCTCGTTCCAAGATGTCCTAAACCTTGAGAGACTAGACCGACTCTCGAATTAATTAAACCGCACATATAATTATTTAGCCAGATTGATTCATCAGTCCACACTAGGGCTGTATCTCTTGGTGGTATGTAGAAAAACTTCTTTTCCTTACCCGGCTGGTCTTGGTTAGATTCCGTTTCAATAGTTAAACGTTTCTGCTGTCCAATGGCATAAGCATACTCACTAGCAGTTAGACATAAATCACAAGCTTTTACACTATCTGCCTTAAGAGGATGAAATAGTATACCTCTACCAAGTTCCCTAATAATATCCTGATAACTCAAGACTGACATCTAAATATTCCCTAATTCCATAAACCACCAGAATTTTCCACAAAGGCATCCGATATACTTATAAAGTTAAGTACATTGTGTCAGTAGCTAAATAGGACGCTCTGACTGTCTTGATGAAAAGACTACTTTGATTACACGTATTTTAAGTTATATTCTACCGTGTTGCAAATTAATTTATACATCTAGCACGTCAATATTCACACTAGCATTACTAGTTATTTATATGAATTAAAGGAATTACAGTTTTTTAATTTACTGATCCTGAATATAAGCCTTGCCACTTTTAATACAGTTACTAGCCTTTTGCAGTTCGATACCTAAATAACCAGTATGTTCAGGCTGAATTGCTGGAGAGGTAGCACAAATCTCTCTTAATAAGCTAAGGGGCTTTTTCCCACGATAAGACTTAATCACCTCACCACTACCAGGAGTTGTGTGGGTAACGAATATCTCTTTGCCATCAACCTCAATTAGGAAATTGCCGGAGGGGTCATAATAGCTACGCTGATTAAAAATTGCAGCGTATTGATTTGCAATTAGCCTCTCTGCATTGTCCCAAGTATCATCATATATATGAGCAGACTGACTAATAGTTATGAGTGGCCCCATTTTCAAGTTATACTCAGAACGTTGAGCAATTTCATCCCTAATATGTTGTTGCAAAGCCCTCAATCCCATTGCATTTGCAGGCCAGGCGGCAAACATATCATTACTTCTAAAAGTTGCAGTTAGGGATAATTCATTATCAACCACTCTCAACCAAATATGATTTAGACAAGGGCTACCACCTTTTTCATGGTCTTTTACATCCCATAAATTCATAACTGCACTAGCAGCATCAATTTCTCCAATTAACTTCTTAATTACCTGGTCAATTTGATCATCCTTAAACCAGGAACGCAAACGTTGACCATATGTATATTTCAACCCTTCTCGATAGGGTGCATCATCTAAAATCTGTGAAGTATATTCTTCAAGAAAAGGAGGGTCAATTGGTAAATAATTCGGCTCAGGAAAATAAAAGTCAGCAGGCTCATCAGTAATAATTGCCATTAAATCAATTAATTCTTGCCATTGCCCATCATAGCCAGTTGGCCTAATTGTTCCTGTTGTCTTAATCCGATGAATGATTTTTACCCAAGTTTCGGCTATAGTCTTACCTTCTATTCGATGTCCGTAGCGTGGCCCTGGTAAAACACTTGGTTCAACGAGAGACATGGCAAATTCTAACCGCGAACCCCAAGGAGAAAGTGCTTCTAATTGGGCATAAGATTTAACTAGACTAACTGCCTCAACAATTGATTTGACTTCTTTGCAATCTACAAAACGCCGCAGGTGTTCTAAATCACTAGCTTCCACTTCAAGATCAATATATCCAGGGATAGGGGAGCGAATTACCCAGCAACGCAACCCAGTATCACACACACCTTCTTCAAAGCCATTACGGAAAAAGTCCAGCAAGCACTCTCCAGCACCCGCGTTATTATCTTCCCTTGTGGCATTGAGAACAACCAAAAAGCGGACGTGGGGATTAAACAGCAAATTGCGAATTAGTAAGTTTATCCCTCTTGTGGGCGAGTATAGTTGCCCAATTACAGCATAATCTTCGGATTGCAGGTGTTTAGCGATCGCCTGCTTTACCGTCCATCCTGTAATCACTGCCGTCTGACCTAGACCATAAATAAGCTGGTTGGGCTTGTACAGTGCTTTGTACTCGAATTGGGTTGCCTTACCCGTTGCTGTCATGATTGGCTAAAAATAAAAATTAACAATCTTTTACTGTATCACCAAATCTAAATTAGTACTAGTTTTATATAAGGTAGGCTTTGGAAGTTTACCTAACACACAGCTAATATTTTATAAATCACTACGTTTACTTTACAAAAATTAATAACTTTGTTACAGTTATTTACATAAAGAGAAGACAGGGAAAAATCCATGCGTACAAACACTGCTATAATTGACGACCAAGGCAAACTGAACAACTTTGCGATCGAGCCAAAGGTTTATATAGATGAGCAAGGCGATCGCACTGGCTTCACTCCCTATGCAGAAATGCTCAACGGTCGTTTAGCAATGATTGGTTTTGTCTCTCTGATAGCATTAGAAGTATTCACAGGACACGGTATTATTGGTGTTTTGGCAAGTCTGTAATAACTAATTTTTATAGCTTAATTCTCAACAAATCTAAGAGACGGTAAATTTACCGTCTCTTAATTTATGGAAAACTTAGTGCTAGAGTAAAAATATACTGATAGCAAAAGCCGCTATCAGCGTAAAAATATTGGGTGAACTATGGCTTTAACTGCTTCAACTATGTTGCCATTAGGCACAAAAGCACCAGATTTTCATCTACCGGAAGTAGTATCTGGAAAGGCAACTTCACTTTCCACCTTCGCAAATAAAAAAGCGCTGTTGGTAATGTTTATTTGTCGGCATTGCCCATTTGTAAAGCACATTCAACAAGAATTAGTGCAGTTAGGAAAAGATTATTTTACAGGTGATTTAGCGATCGTTGCCATCAGTGCTAACGATGCAAAAAATTACCCAGATGATGCGCCAGAGTCGTTACAAGCATTTGCCACAGAACAAGGGTTTAATTTTACCTTATGCTACGACGAGAGCCAGGAAACGGCGAAGGCTTACACAGCAGCTTGCACACCTGATTTTTTTGTATTTGATGATCAACGCCAACTTGTTTATCGGGGACAATTAGATGATAGCCGCCCCAGTAATGGTAAACCCGTAACAGGCGCAGATTTACGCGCAGCCATTGAAGCAGTGCTGGCGGGTAAACCTCTTACAAGCGACCAAAAGCCGAGTGTTGGTTGCAATATTAAATGGAAACCTGGAAACCAACCCAGTTATTTTGGTTGAAAAAGATTTGGAATTGGTCATAGGGCGTGGGGCATAGGGCATGGGGCATTGAGTATTGGTAAAACTTTTCCCCACTCCCTACTCCCCATAACCATCAATGTTTAATTTCCAAATTCAGTATGTAGCATCCTAATTGAACTTTTTCTGCCCACAATTCATATTCCAGACGTAAATGTTCTGGCAAGGGATATCCGTTGAGAATTAGGCTACTAGTAAAATTTCGTAAACGAATAGGATTGTTAGGTTGCAAGGACTCATTTGGCAACCAGTAGCGACTAATGCCATAAACGCCCCGTTCCCAAAAGTGACGGTAACTCACTTGAGCGTTACCTTGCATGGTCATGATGACCCGATAAGGGGAAATCTCCAGCCACAAAATTCTTGGACTGTTAGGGGCATAAGCTTTGCTCTTACTTTGGGGAAGTGTATCCTCTGGACTTAGGACACTCTCAACTTCACAGCTAATTAGGGGTGGTGCGGTCAGCAGCAAGTGGAATCTATCAGTATCTTTTTGATACAATGTCGCGGCAGTTTCCACAACAGACCAGATTGGTAGGTCAGTGGAAATAAGTGATAAGCACACGGGCTTGCGGTGATGGGTCAGCATGGGAGCGATAAGGGCTAAAAGCTATTGAACAAAGTGAAATAGAACACTCTAGCTGTCTAATAGGCCAGGGTAAGAAACTAAATAGTAAAACAGGCTTAATATTAATGAATTCGCTGATTTGTTAAGCTACACAGATACCAATAGAAACAGGTAGAATGTCAGCTTAGACAGCAAAAACGTTACTTTCTCTAGAGAGAGCTAATTCGTAAGTAAAGCTTGTAAATATTCTAAGGCTATAGCCTCAAAACAGTGGGGTCTTTTTAGATGTTAAGAAACCTTCTTGAGGGAGACTTGCCGTAGATTTGAGTAAGTTTCATACAGCAAAAAGCAATAGGATGCTAGGCAGGAAGTCACCAGCAGCGATTTTGTTTGTTGCTGCTGAACTTTCGGTGTATTCAAAAGCCAGTGTATCCTAATGTTGCCTTGTGTTATAACCGTAGAAACTCACGAAGACCTTTCTCACAAGTTAATTATTCAATAGCCCCCTTTTAGCTGCCTTTACGGGGTCATATCGAGTATTTGTACTGGATTACGTATATTTTGCAAAAATTAACGCTTTGAAATTTTTTACCCCAGATGAATGGCACTAAGTTCTGGGCTACATGTAATGCTCATGAAGCGATGACGCGACAAGCGAACAAAACAGCTAAGGAACGTGAATTAAATAAAATGCAAAACTTCATCCTGTATCTAGCTTCCCTCTCCTTTATAAGGAGAGGGATTGAGGGTGAGGTAAGCTGTCGGACATAAATTGTATGTTATTTAATTCTTATTCCTAAAGGCCAGCAGTGTTAATCAAGCAAATATTTTATCTCGGTTATGGGGTGCATCAAAATCAATCAGTGGCCCTTTTGGAACGATGCGAGTTGGGTTGACTTGGGGATGGCTTCTGTAATAATGCCGTTTGATGTGGTCAAGATTGCAAGTTTCTTTAACTCCCGGCAGTTGGTAAAGTTCTTTGAGATAATTCCACAGATTCGGATAATCTACAATTCTGCGTAAGTTGCATTTGAAATGCACATAATAAACTACGTCGAAACGAAATAGAGTAGTGAACATACACCAGTCCGCCTCAGTAATTTGATTTCCGCAAAGATAGCGTTGATTTCCCAATACTTTTTCCCAGTAGTCGAGAGCGGTGAATAATTCCGTTACCGCTTCATCATAAGCCGACTGAGTGGTAGCAAATCCCGCCCGGTAGACACCGTTATTTATTGGTTGATAAATTGTATCAATCGTCTCGTCAATTACTTTTTGTAAATGTTCTGGATAAAAGTTGATATTTTGTTTAGCGAAAGCATTGAATTCTGTATCAAACATCCGAATGATTTCGCGGGATTCATTATTGACAATTGTCCCATTTTGGATATCCCATAAAACTGGAACTGTCACCCGGCCGCTATAGTTAGGGTCAGCTTTTAGATAAAGTTGCCAAAGATATTGAGTCCCGTTGACTGTATCGGGAATGCACCCCGGTTCATCGCCAAATTCCCAGCTATTTTGATCAATTTCTGCTGCAACGACTGATAACCCAATGACATCTTGGAGTCCTTTCAATTGGCGGATAATGGCGGTGCGACACGCCCAAGGGCAAGCCCAAGAAATATACAGATGATAGCGCCCTGCTTCAGCTTTCAACCCACTAGAACCATCAGCTGTAATGTGGTTGCGGAAAGTAGTTGATGGACGGATAAATTTACCTTCTGAGTCTTCTTGATCCCTTTGAGATATCCACTGACCATCCTTAAGAATTCCCAAACCCATAATTATCTCCTTAGTTATTAGTCAACAGTCAAACAATTTTGGATTTTAAATTTTGGATTTTGGATTGTTCCGCCCAGCCAACGGCTTGCTCAAGGCATCGCAAGGGGCGGGGCATGAACCGAAATAATTTTTAATTTTGGCTGTTGACTATTCAGCGTTGAGGATTTTTGGTACTTTGAAAAATTCGCCTTCCTGTTCAGGCGCACTGTTGAGGATGCTTTCTCGGTCAGGATAGGGTTGCAATTTATCCTCTCGTGTGATGTTGCTGACATCAATTGCCCGCGTTGTCGGGGGCACATTACTAACATCAAGTTCATCCAACTGTTGAATATAATCCAGAATACTTCCTAACTGAGTAGTGAATTGTTCTTCTTCTTCGGGAGTTAATTCTAAACGAGCAAGATTAGCTACTTTATGAACTTGTTCTTGGTCAATCATATTTTTTTAGTTAGGAGGTAGGAGAGACGCGATTAATCGCGTCTGTACAAGAGTTAGGAGTGAATGATTCATAATTCCTAACTCATCACTTTTAGAAGAATACGTCAATTTGCGATCGCCCGGTGGTTTTTAGCCAGTTTTGAGCTTCGATGTAGTTATTGGGAGCCATGCGAATAGCGCGAATCCAATAGTCTGCTGCTTGGTCAAAGAGTGCTTCGCCAGCCTCGTTATCTCCACCTTCTTTCTCCTTTTCGCCTTGGTAGTGATAAATCACAGCGATATTGTTCAAGGCTTGGGGCATCCGTGGGTTTAACTCAATTGCCTGGTGATACAGTTCTAAAGCTTTGTTATGGTCGCCATTGCTAGCATAGATTAGCCCCATATTGTAAAGAATATAGCCGCGATCGCTGGTATCTTCCTCTAGTGTTAGAGCTTCTTCATAATATTCCAATGCTTCAGCATATTCCCCTTCTGCTTGGGCTGACATGCCATCTCGATAATAAACAAACGCTTCTTTAGCTTTTTTGTTGGTTGGCAGGATCTTCAGGATGATATCTGCCATCACTGTAAAGGATTTGTCAACAAAATTATCGTTCTTTTGTGTTCTTGGCATAGTAGTCTCTGGATATTGGGCATGGGGCATTGGGCATGGGGCATTGGGCATGGGGCATTGGGCATGGGGCATTGGTTATTCTCCTTGTCCCCTTGTCCCCTCATCTCCCCAATGCCCCAGTCCACTCAATAGCTAATTTAACTGATTTGTGGGGGCATTCTTCTCACTGAGTGGGATGATGCACTCTGGACTATTATGCCGAGAGTTGTTTACCAAGGTGCTAACTGGATACGCAGTCATTGCTGGCGCCAGATAGGGACGCAATAGCTGTTGTAGGGTTTGGGGCGTTTGCACTTGAGAATCTAGCCATAAATCGTAATCTTCTGGCTCTAAAATCACTGGCATCCGCTCGTGGATAGGTTGGAGTAATTCGTTAGCTGCCGTTGTTAAAATTGTACAAGAGATTATTTCTTCGTTAGCAGGCGAACGCCATTTCTCCCACAAACCTGCAAAGGCGAAGGGTTGCCCATCTTGAAGGCGAAAATAAAATGGCTGCTTTTTGCCTTGTTGCCGTTGCCACTCATAAAAGCCATCAGCTATCACTAAACAGCGTCGATGCTTAAAAGCCGAACGAAAAGCAGGTTTTTCGGCAACAGTTTCAGCCCTTGCGTTAATCAGCTTTGCCCCTATCCCTGCATCTTTCGCCCATGACGGAATTAATCCCCAATACAACTGCTTAAATTCACGCTTTTCGCTTTCGGGATTTTGTAACACTGTTGCCACCATCTGGGTAGGTGCAATGTTATATCCGGCTGCTAAATCCAGAACTGGCTCGACATGGAAAACTTGAGCTAAAGCTTCTGCTGACTGATTTAGAGTAAATCTTCCACACATAGTTTTATTCTCGACCACTGACTAAATTAAATATCTCAATCTAGAAATGAATAATGTTTTTTATTTTTTCAGATAATTTTCTTTAGTACTTCTAAGCGAAATCTTCAAAAAAATCATCCGGTTTTGGGAAAATATTTTGGTAAGATATTGTATTTTGAACCTCTAGTTATCAACATATTCTTAACTGCATTTTAGCATGGAACTACTGCGTCTGTACGATTTTTTACCTTCTGGGAATGGTTATAAGATACGTCTTTTATTAACACAACTAGGTATGCCTTTTGAGAGGATAGAGCTTAACATTTTGAAAGGCGAGACTCGAACAGCAGAATTTTTAAGTAAAAATCCCAACGGGAAGATCCCGATTATTGAAATCGAGCCAGGGAAATACTTGGCAGAATCAAATGCCATATTGGTATATCTGAGTGAAGGTACAGAATTTTTACCCTATGACCGCTTTTTACGAGCGCAAGTGCTGCAATGGTTATGTTTTGAACAGTATAGCCATGAACCTTTTATTGCTACATCAAGATTTTGGATTTCTATTTTAGGTAAAATTGAAGAATATAGTGAAGCTATAAAGCAAAAACATGAACCAGGTTATGCAGCACTTAGCCTGATGGAAAAACACTTAACTTCTCACACTTTTTTTGTAGGAGAGCGTTATACGATTGCTGATATCACCTTGTTCGCTTACACTCATGTAGCTGATGAAGGTGGGTTCAATTTAACACAATTTCCTGCTATCCAAGCTTGGATAGAAAGAGTCAAAGCTCAACCAAGGTATATCAGTATTACACAAGCATAAAAAGTCGATTTTGCTTTTTTGTGTCTCTCGTTTCTTGGCTTTGCTAGAGGATATATTGGGTGGAATATTGCCTCACATTCAGCAGGAGGCAGCGTCTTGCAATAAGGTTATTACTAACCAGCAGCTAGTAGTCTATATCAATTTCTATCAGCTTTTGCCGAGAGGACAAACCTGATTTTATTCTGATATCAGATTTGGCTACATCAAATTTCTTTGCTAATAGTTTAATTAACTCTTCATTAGCCTTACCATCAACTGGGGGCGATTTTAAATACACAGTTAAACTGCCATCAGTTTGTTCTTCAATTTTTTGCTGTTTTGAATTAGGTTTAACCTTGACTTTTTTTTGCATAATCTATTTTCTGTAATTGTCGCAGCCACAACCAACCGAAAACACAACCCAATACATAATGAGGAAAATCCCGCCAAACAAAGGTAGTACCAAGTAACAATTTACCTATCAAGGTGGCGCGAATCTCCTCTAATAGCGGCAGATGCCAAAGTTGCAAGAATTCTAGTATACAGGTGATGACAAAAACCCATATAGGAATTTGGATTATCGCCGCCCGACTTCTGAAAAACCAAAATGCAAACAGACACCAAAATATTTCGTAAAATATAGCTGCTCGGTAGTCATTAAACCACTGATACAGGAATCCGGTTTGATTTCTGAAAAGATACGTAGGGTGTGTTAGCGACAGCGTAACGCACCAAACCCTTGATAATGGTGCGTTACGAACTTCGTTCTAACACACCCTACAATACTAATTTTGTTCAAAAATCAAATAGGAGTCCTATAGGCAGGGCCAGTGTAGTACTTAAACAAAAAGCCCATCGGTACAACGATGAGCAGAGAAAGAATAATAAATATTATTTGGTTATGGTTTCGGCGCATTTTTTACAGGCTAGAGACTAAGGAAAAGTTTAGCCTCTACACCGCTATTTTAAAATTTAGTTTTTAGGTTTTAAGAAGGAAATGCTGGCTATATAGCAGTCCTAAATCATTTGTAAAAAGAAATTAACCGCAGAGGCGCAGAGAGCGCAGAGAGAGGAATCGGAGATTTTCAAGTTTGTCGAGGAGGCGGAGCCTTGCAAGGGGCATTCCCAGTCAGAGACTGGGAGCAAGGTATTTTAATTACAAATTATGAATTATTTGGTTATGGATATCTTCTGCTACCAGCACCCACTACGCCGATTTTGTGGCGATAGGAGAGTTCAGCACCGAACCAGCCGGAAATGCTAACTAGTGTACCGACAATGAGCGAGAGTAAGAGTCCCCAAGGTACTATTCGGGATTCAGCATCACCTAAACGCAGGAGAAAGTTGACGAGTGATAAAACCAGTAAAGAAACGTTAAGTATCAAATGTGCCCAACCGGCGGTGCGCTTGCGAACTCGTTCAATTTTCAAAAAGTCGCTGAGGCCGATCGCAGCAGCGAGTAAACCTCCAGCTAATCCAAGTCCGATTAACCATAGTGAAGCCCTAGCCCAAAAGAAATCATGGGTTAACCAGTAACCGATGTCACTCCCCAAGGCGGCGGCTAAAAAGGCTATAGGAAAGATCACACTTAGGGGATGTAGGGGATGTCCTGCGATCGCAACTGTGCTTGGTACGCCGCTATCAACATACTCACTGTCGTTACTTTCAATAACTGGTGGAATATTCGGAAAAGGTGTTGAACCTGTTTGCGTTGTGTCTGTAGTTTCCATTATTAGTATCCTGAATTTATTGGCTAGATAATCCTATTTCTGCCGCTTTATTCAGCGCCTGCTCTCCTAATCCAGGACTGTGTGGCATTATTAAATTAACTCCTATAAATAGCATATCCTTGAGTTAATTTAAATGAATTATCATAAAAATCTTATCTATCTGACGATGGAATCTAGCTTTAAATATTGTCTATCTAAAAGTAGAATTACATAATTTTATCTAACAAACACTTTTACTTTTCTACTCAGAGCTTTTCAGGCGCAGACGTAGAGGAGCTTGTCGTCAAATATCGCTCAAAAGAAAGATAGTATCTTGAAAATTTAATCGTTATGCTATTTTTTATAATGAATGCTGTACCAAAATATGCTTAAGGATAAAGCTTGTAGCGTAGTTTTAAACACATTTTTGGGTTAGTGCATCCTTGTATCGAATTAATATATAATATGGTCAATTTTATAATATTTTTTTTAAAAGCAAGGTAAAACCAGGCACAACATCTTCACCGCTTAATATTGCTGTAGCTGGATATTGAGTAATTGAACCATCCCGGCGATAAACTAAAGCTTGCTGATTTTTACTATCAATTAACCATCCTAATTGAACACCATTACTAATATATTCTTCCATCTTGGCTTTAAGTTTTGCCAAGCTATCGTTTTTAGAACGAATTTCAATTACAAAGTCGGGTGCTAAATTAATAAATTTGTCTTCTTCTTGATCCCAACCTTCTGGCAAACGTCCTTTAGCTACAAAAGCGGCATCAGGTGATCTAACAGCAGTATTTGCTAATCTAAAACCTGTACTTGAACTAAAAACTTCACCTAAATCCTGACTTTCTACCCAATTCAACAAATAGGCTCCTGCTTTTATTTCTCGATTACCAGAAATTCCACCAGTTGGGGGCATAGTTTCTAACGTTCCATTAGCATTGCGTTCAAACCGCAGTTCTGGGTTTTGCGAACTCATCAGCATTAATTCTTTATCAGTGACAGTATACAAAGACTGCACCGTTATTTTTTCGCTAGTCATAATGATGCCATAGCAAGCTTGATAGATATCTCAATTTTAGGTTGATATTCAATTACTTCTATACCCGTCTCCTGCTCTGCGTTCTCTGTGTCTGGAGCAGTTTGTTATAAAATTGACATTAACATCAGTGCAATATCTGACTACAAGCTGTTTTATTCCTTCAAAACAATGCTCTCAGAACGCTTTACCACAGCCCTTACCTACGCCACCCAACTTCACGCCAACCAAGTTCGTAAAGGTTCAGGTGTTCCCTACGTTGCCCATTTATTAGGTGTCGCCAGTATTGCTTTAGAATATGGGGCAAATGAAGATGAAGCGTAGGCGTAGCCCGCCGCAGGCATCGCAGCCCTCTTACACGATGCGATCGAAGATCAAGGTGGCGCTGCAACACGAGAAGAAATTCGCGATCGCTTTGGTGACAATGTAACAGCAATTGTAGATGGTTGTACTGACGCTGATACAACTCCAAAACCGCCTTGGCTACAGCGCAAGGAGGCATATATTGCTCATATTTCTACCGCTTCCCCATCAGTACTGCTCGTGTCATTAGCAGATAAACTTTACAATGCCCAATCTATTCTCAAAGATTATCGTGTTTTGGGCGAATCACTTTGGGAACGTTTTCACGGGGGTAAAGAAGGAACTCTTTGGTATTATCGGGCGCTTGTGGATGCCTTCAGAAAGACTGGAACCACTGTAATCATTGACGAATTAGAACGGGTTGTTGCACAAATTGAGGTATTAACATCTAAATAAAAGATGAAGATATTTTTTCTAAAACCGATGCTCCCATCGAATCTAGCAGGTTCTACTTCGTAGTTCTAATTCGATTATTCAGAAGTGGATAAAAGTTTCATGGAAACTAGACAAATAGCCTTTTTACAGACACGATATAATCATGTGTCTCACGAAAAAGTTTTGGCTTTTAGGTTCTTTCTTTAGATAAAAAATCTTTCTCTCGGCAGACAGGTGTACTTAAATTATTATGACTGCTATGTTACTAATATGACGATAGTAAGACGAAACACCCTAAATACAACCGTAAGTCCTTCAGTAAGTTCTCCAGAAAACTTGGCAGAAAAAGTTATTGAAGCAGAGCGTATGCACGATGTTCTGCTTTTACTGCAAAACTTGATTAACAGTGAAGAAGCCACTGTAAAACTAATTCTGGATTGTCTCTATGATGTTGGTTCAGTCAATCTGATCAACCAAAAGCTTCGCCTGAAACCCTTAAATAGGGTGATGAAATTGATTGCGCGAATGTCCAAACCAGTTTTTAGAACTTTGGCTTTAAATTGGTTTAAAAAAAACTGTCCTCAACTGATTACTAATTGGCTACATACGCAGGTGACTTTTAAAAGTATCCAAAAGAAACTCGAACAAGTAGCTGTTGAAGTTGCAGAACTTCAACCATATCCCATACCACAAAGAGAAAATCTGAGCCAAGAGATTAGAAATCTACGCTATCAGGTGAGATGGCTAGTTGGAATTTCAATAATAGCGATCGCTGCTTTAGGAATAACAACCGCTAGGTTAAACTGAAACCCATAAGTAGCATCGTTATTAAATTTAATAGATCCAGCAAGCTTTTTCGGCGTAAGATTCACTTGGGTTATAAAAATATTACCACTCTAAAATGTGAATAATTTTTTCTCTATTAGGTGTTTTGCGAAATATTTGTTTGGCTAACTTCAAGCAGCTTAACTCGTTGTATTGCCAGCACATTTAAATAACTTGAACTGGCTCAACATATATGCTAATTCGTACTATGACTTTGCCCAAGCCTACCTTGGAGGATATAGAAATACATCTGCTCTTAGAAGGTGTGTATCAGTACTATGGTTATGACTTTCGCAATTATGCTCTTTCCTCACTCAAGCGCCGCATTCAGAGTTTCATGGAATTAGAGGGGTTAGCAAATGTTTCTGCATTGCAAGAACGGTTACTCCACAACCGTGCTTATTTGGAACGATTTTTACTTGCTCTGACAGTGAATGTTACATCAATGTTTCGTGATCCCAGCTTTTATCACGCCTTCAGAAATCAAGTTATCCCCTTCTTGCAAACCTATCCATTTATTCGCATCTGGCACGCTGGATGCTCGACTGGTGAAGAAGTCTACTCAATGGCGATTTTACTACAAGAAGAAGGACTTTATCACCGTTGCCGCATATATGCCACTGATACTAACGAGAAGGTATTACAAAATGCCAAAAGTGGGATTTTCTCCCTGAAACTGATGCAAGAATATACTCAACTTTATCTGAAAGCAGGCGGCAAGAAGTCTTTTTCAGAATATTATACAGCAGCTTATGATAACGCTATATTTCGAGCATCTCTAAGAGAAAACGTTGTTTTCGCCCAGCATAATTTAGCAACTGATAGCTCTTTTAATGAGTTTAATGTCATCCTTTGTCGTAATGTCCTGATATATTTCAATCAGGTACTTCAAAAGCGGGTACACGAACTTTTTTATAATAGCCTTGGCACCTTTGGTATTTTGGGTTTAGGAAGACAAGAATCTATCAGGTTCACCCCTTATGAACAGTACTATGAAGAGATAGTGAAAGGTGAGAAAATATACAAAAAAATAGCTGGTGGTTAAAATCTAGACCGTTTGAACTACCAGATGAAGGTGATTTAGGTGGATTTAACCGTAAAAATAGAGAGAATATAATTAAAAGTGTATTCTAATTAGCACTAAGTATTTTATAAAAAAAATATTATCAGTAAAGTTACGATCGCTGTCAAAAGACAGTCCGTCAAACATTTTTAATTGTGTACAGAACATAGATACAGCGTAGACGCAACGCGGCTTGTCGCTAGACATCGCTTAAGGTAAATTATACATTAAAGTCTTAAAGGAGATTGTCGATGCAGCTTCTCGAATGTCCTCCTGTTGCAGTCATTGCTGGAGAAAATGCGGTTCACCTTTCTCAACTACCTTCTACATGGCAAGACATTGCTAGAGGAACCACGAGTGTCGGACTTTCTCATCCCCAAAGCTATGTTGAAATGGCACAGTTGTTCCTATATAAATTAGAGCATGGTGATGTTGACTTGTTTAGCGATCGCCCCCAACTAGCTCACTTGATACCGTCATTCTCTCAGCTATTTACACAACTAGCATGGGAAACCCTAGAGTTTTTTGGGCAAGACTTTCTCAAACACAGCTATCCGAACTTTGCAGAAATTCTCCGTCAGGGTTCTCTAGTTGAGTGCCAACCCCATAGCTAGAAGCTAGGGGCTTGTAGGATACTTTACCTGACCAGACTAATAGTTTAGAGCAAGAGTTAAAGACCCACTTCAGGATGCTTGCTAGTCCT
>Ga0209591_10000964_pt1 | contig 36981 bp, 39 predicted proteins | sample MAT01_FD_187207 | JGI IMG/M metagenome (GOLD analysis project Ga0209591, IMG submission 187207) | Freshwater microbial communities from Lake Fryxell liftoff mats and glacier meltwater in Antarctica - MAT-01 (SPAdes) (version 2) | ecosystem: Environmental > Aquatic > Freshwater > Ice > Liftoff... | reverse complement strand
TGGGCAACTGCCATACCATAACCAGGTACAATTACCACAGAACGGGCATAACCCAACATCATCGCCCCTTCTTCAGCATCAATGCTGCGGACGGTTTGATCAGTTGCACCACCACTAGCAGCACCACCAGAACTAGAAGCTTTACCAAAAGCGCTGAACAGCACACTAAATAATGAGCGGTTCATCGCCTTACACATAATCTCGGTGAGGATTAAGCCAGATGCTCCTACCAAAGCCCCAGCGATGATTAACATATTGTTCATCACCACAAACCCAGCCGCCGCCGCCGCCACACCTGACAACGAGTTTAACAGCGAGATTACCACTGGCATATCGCCGCCACCAATGGGGATGACGAACATCACGCCCAGCACCAATGAAACGCCAACCACTCCCAAGAATATGGGTAAGCTATCTGGTGTAATGATTAAATAGACACTGCCCACTACATAAGCAGCCAGAAGCGCGAGGTTAAATGGTTGCTGGAAAGGAAATGTAATCGGGGAACCGCTAATTAAACCTTGCAATTTGGCAAAGGCTAAAAAACTACCTGTGAAGGTAACACCACCGATTAACACGTCCAATAGGATGGAAATGTTGACATCAAGGGGTATCGGCTGCGAACTATCTAATAATCGCCAGAATTCGGCAACAGCTACTAAAGCCGAAGCTGCACCGCCTAAACCGTTGAGTAAACCCACCATTTGGGGCATTTCGGTCATTTGGACTTTGTAGGCTACGATCGCACCAATCAACGATCCAATAGCCAAGCCCAACAATATCATCTCGTAGTTCAGCACATTTTGATCCAGCATTGTCGCGGCGATCGCTAGCAGCATCCCCACAGCCGCGATGAGATTGCCATTCCTCGCTGTAGCAGGTGATCCCAGCTTTTTCAAGCCCAGAATAAATAACGATGCAGCGACTAAGTACGTCAGCTGAATGCCAGTTGGTAAAAAGTCGCTCACGCCTTAATCTCCTTCTTCTTGAACATTTGCAACATTCTGTCTGTGACTAAAAACCCAGCCACAACGTTGATTGTTGCCAATACCACAGCAATCAAACCGAGAATTACTGATACATTCGTCTCTCTCGCGCCAGCAGCAACTATTGCTCCCAGTACCGCAATGCCAGAAATCGCGTTTGAGCCTGACATTAAGGGCGTATGTAGAGTCGGTGGGATTTTGTTGATGACTTCAAAGCCGATAAAAGATGCTAAAACAAATACAAACAAAGCAGCAATTAATGCCTCTGTCATGAAATCAAAACTCCTTAATGTAAATTGTCCCCCTCATCTCCCTAATTAACCGCCGGTTCTTGAGTATTCAAAGTTTGTAGTGCATCCCGCACTTGTTGATTACGAATTTCACCAGCATGGGTAACGCAAGCGGCATCAACGATGTCATCGCTAAAGTCTACCTGCAAAGCTTTGTCTTTAATTAGCAGTTGAATCAATGATGTTACATTCTTGGCATACAATTGGCTAGCATGAATTGGCATCGATGATGGAAGATTGATGGGGCCGATAATTGTCACGCCGTTCCAGACAATATCTTTGCCGGGTTCAGTGCAAGCGCAGTTACCACCCTGTTCAGCAGCCAAATCTACAATTACTGAACCTGGTTTCATTTGTGCCACCATTTCTTCTGTAACGAGCCGTGGTGCTTGTTTCCCAGGCACTTGGGCGGTGGTAATTACAACATCAGAATTTTTGACGTGTTCGGCGACAACTTCTTGAGTACGTTGTTTGCTAGCCTCAGAAATTTCCTTGGCGTAACCACCTGCGGCGACAGTTTCTTCCTCTAATTGGACTTCAACAAATTTCGCCCCTAAGCTTTGCACTTCTTCTTTAACCGCAGGACGAATATCAAAGGCTTCTACCACTGCTCCCAAGCGTCTAGCGGTGGCGATCGCTTGCAATCCGGCTACACCAGCGCCCATAATAAATACTTTGGCTGGTGCGATCGTCCCTGCGGCTGTGGTTAACATCGGGAAATATTTCGGTAATGCAGCTGCCGCAATTAATACAGCCTTGTAACCTGCTAATGAAGCTTGCGAGGACAAAGCATCCATACTTTGCGCCCTAGTAGTGCGGGGAATCATCTCCATACTCAAGGCTGTGACTTTCCGATTTGCTAGTTGCTCCACCACAACAGGATTTCCCAAAGGATTGAGGAAGCTGACTAATACAGCCCCTTCCTTTAATAAGTCAATTTCTGAGCGTCCATCCTCTCGTGCTTGTGGTGGGCTGACTTTGAGAAGAATATCTGTTTCGCCCCATAATTTGGCAGTATCGCTAATTATTGTGGCTCCTGCTGCTTCATAGTCAGGATCGCTGAAAAAAGCTCGCTCTCCTGCACCTGTTTCTACCCAGACTTCCAAACCTTGTTTTACCAATCGGGCAACAGCGTCAGGAATTAATGCTACACGACGTTCACAAACTTCAATTTCTTTAGCAACTGCTATTCTCATGAAATCTCCTGAAGATAAATACTTAATCTCTGCCAAATAAGCAATTGTCCAGATGAGGAGTGTTCCGCACTCATAGTACTTAGGTAGGAACATCAGCCATGACTTGTACTGGTAGATTAAACCTTGAACCCTTCCCCTCTCACTCTTAGCTCTCCAAGCAGAGCCTGACTTTGCCGCTCGCAGATGTCATATTTTCAGATAGTTGCAAACAAGGTTATGTATTGCACATCCTAAATTGATTCCCAAATTTTGCATCTTTATCTTCAGCTTATTTTCGGGATTGATAAATTTTGGTATTCCTTTGTAATAAAGTAATATTGACCAAATTTTGAAAGCTTGATAGTTTCCCAATCAAATTTTCAGGATTACGACTTTGATTCAAACTTATTTTAATCAGTTTATCCCAAGTTAACTGGCGATCGCTGATAGCACGCCTCAATTTTTATTACAAAATCTTCAAATTTCGATATACTTATACATATTTGGAAACACAATCTAATCCCAACTGCGTTTCTATTTAGTTCAAAATTTGACCAACTTAGTAATCAAATCATGACTCTATAACGGGAATGAAGTAAATCGACTATATGTTAAACTTATAGCTAAATAATTTTGCTGTCGCCCAAACTTCGGGAAGCATGGCACTTTTTGCTGTTATTGAACGTCAATTGTCAGGAAACCAGTAGTAAAGTTTAGTAACAAATACTAATACACAGTTATTTTTAGATAACAGATTTAGATTTTGGTAGAGGAAGCCCAATTATGCGACGTTTACTTTCTGCTTTAGCCCTGACTAGCTTTTTGGTCACTGCACTCCCATCTCTGACTTGGGCACAAAACGGATTTACGCTCTTTAGCGGCATCAAAAGGGAAAATGAACTGCCTTTTCGGTTAGATTTTGGCGGACAAGCTAATGGTTGGGATCGATACATATTGAAGATTCCAGCCAAAAAAATGAAGTTGGCAGTTGGTCAATTTGCCATTACCTACCCTGATTATTACAAAGGAACTTTTGACTCGAAAAAAATCGAAGTCAGAGTCAAAGGTAAAGCAGTTCCGCTTTCTGAGGTGAAATGGGACAAAGAAGGTAAGTTAATTAATATTTTTCCCCAAGAGCCAGTGCCAGCAGGTAGCGCAGTTGAGTTAGTCTTATCTAACGTGAGAAACCCAGCCTTCGGCGGTACTTACTATTTTAACTGTCAAGTACTCTCCCCTGGCGATGTGCCACTACTGCGTTACGTGGGAAGCTGGATTATGACCATTAGTTAAAAGTGGGAGTGAAGAAGGGAATAGGTTACAGGGTACAGATTATTCCTTATTGCCTGTCACCTCTACCCTAATTCCAATTCCCAATTTCATAATAAAGTGATAAAATTTGAGATTGTGAGTTTATATAAAAATCACCTAAGAGGAGAACAATATGCAAAGAACACTAGGCGGTACGAACCGTAAGAGAAAAAGAACCTCTGGTTTTCGCGCCAGGATGCGGACACCAGACGGTAGAAACGTGATTAGCGCCAGAAGAAGAAAGGGACGTCACCGTTTGGCTGTTTAGGGTATATCAAGCGAAAAGAGCATCTGTGGCTTTGCCCAAAGCAAATCGACTAAAATCCCGAAAGGATTTCCAGGCAGTTTTCCGAGAAGGAATTCGGCGTCATGGTTCTTATTTGACATTGAGAGCCTTAAAACCGCTATGTTCAATAAAACCTTCTTTGGACACTGCCACCCACACTAGACAAGCAACTGACTTAGCACATCTTGCCAGCACGCGAATTGGCATTTCGATTAGCACAAAAGTCAGCAAAAGGGCAGTAGTTCGCAACCGGATCAAACGGCAAATTACTGCTGCTTTGCATAATCTGTTGCCCAAATTATCACCAGGATGGCGGCTAGTGTTCGTTGTAAAACCTACAGCAGCAGAATCTAAGTGCGTAAGCCCACAATTTCTGCAAGAATTAGAGCAGTTGTTGGCACAAGCGGAGGTGTTCGATGGGCATTCGTGAAGACGTATATTATGAAGGTGGCCCCCATCTAGGGGATTTGATTATCAACCTGCTGATTGGGCTAACTGTCGTTGGAATACCATTGACAGTGGGGGCAATTGTCAGGGCATTGTGGCTGCGCTTCCGCATCACTGATCGCCGAATTACTGTAATCGGAGGTTGGCAGGGGCGCGATCGCACTGACGTAATTTATTCAGAAATTGTTAAAATCGTCAAAGTTCCCCGTGGCATTGGCTTTTGGGGAGATATGGTGATAACCCTAAAAAATGGCAGTCGTCTCGAATTGCGGGCAATTCCCAAGTTTCGGGAAGTCTATGACTACATCAATGAAAAAATTGCTGCAAAAAATCCCGAATACATCGCTGCTGCTAACAAGTGATGTGAGCAGAGGAAGAGGAGGGAGATGAACCAATGCCCCATCCCCAATGCCCCATTTGAATGTGCAGCTATCTGTAATGTAAAGATAGTCGCAGATTAAGTCATGATTTAGATAAATTAGATTAAGTCAGTTTACAGTAGCTCAGGTTAAATTCAGAATAATGGATTTTGGTATCGGCTTTCTCTCGAACAACGTGATGCTGCCCATCATAGATTTTTTCTATGATATTGTGCCTAGCTACGGATTGGCGATCGTTGCTTTGACACTGATAGTCCGCTTTGCGCTCTATCCCCTGAGTGCTGGCTCAATTCGCAATATGCGGAAAATGCGAATTGTACAACCTTTGATGCAAAAGCGGATGGCAGAAATCAAAGAGCGCCATAAGGATAATCCGCAAAAGCAGCAAGAAGAAATGGTCAATGTCCAAAAAGAATTTGGCAACCCTTTGGCAGGCTGTTTTCCATTGGTAATACAAATGCCGGTTTTATTAGCACTGTTCGCCACTTTGCGGGGTTCGCCTTTCTCGGGTGTGAACTACAGCGTTAACCTGCAAATCTTTCCCGCAGAACAAATCGAACAAATTCAACCGCAAGCCTTTGCCACTGCTCCTCAAAACATCTACGTTGCTGATGGGGAACACGTTAAAATAGCTGCAATCCTTCCCGGGGGCAACAAACTAGCGGTGGGAGAACAAACTAAAATCCAATATCAGACCGTTGAGGGCAAACCATTCCAGGTACTCTTAGCAGAACACCCAGAAAATAAGCTGATTCCTGATTGGAAAGTCACCAAAGGGGAAGATAGGGTAAAAATTGATGCCCAAGGCAATGTACAAGCCTTGCAGCCCGGAGAGGTCGCCATTCAAGGAACAATTCCTGGACTAGCAGCAGAAAAAGGTTTTCTATTTATTGATGCCTTAGGCAGGGTTGGTGCAACTGATCCAGATGGCACAATCCACTGGGATATCGTCGCCATGATTGTCTTCTTTGGACTCAGCCTTTATGTTAGCCAAATGCTTTCTGGGCAAAATTCCAGCGGTGGCAATCCGCAGCAAGATACAGTTAACAAAATCACCCCAGTCATCTTTTCTGGAATGTTTTTGTTCTTCCCCTTACCAGCTGGGGTGCTGATGTATATGGTGATTGGTAATGTTTTCCAAACTGCACAAACTTATCTTCTCTCCCGCGAACCTCTACCAGAAGAACTGCAAAAAATTGTAGAAACCCAGGAAAAAGAAGCAGCAGTTCCAGAACAAAAGGCATTGCCATTTGAACCAAAAAGTTCTAAGAAAAAGGCGACAGGGGGATCATGAGCAACATTTCAATGCAGCGAGGTCAGCAGTGGTTAAAAACGCTGCTGGAACTCACTGGAATACCTGCTGAGATTCAGGGTCATTTAGAAGCTGCCCAATCTCAAGACGGCGATTCCCCAGAACCAGATAACTACTGGTTGACAATTGACCAAACCAACTTTACATCAGAACAAATTCAGTTATTAATTGGTACTGATGGTTGTGTGCTAGATGCAATTCAGTATCTAGCAAATTCGGTTCTTAACCTCAGCCAACCCCCTGAGGAACAAGCCTCTTACACCATTGAGTTGAATGGCTACCGGGTTAAAAGAGAAGCTGAGGTTCGGGCATTAGCAGAAGCAGCAGCCGATGAAGTGCGCTTTTCTGGTAGAGAAGTGGAGATTAAATCCCTCAGTTCTGCTGAACGGCGTCAAATCCATACATTCTTGAAGGACTTTGGAGATTTGGAAACCTTCAGTCGTGGCAAAGAGCCGCATCGTCATTTAGTTGTGCGTCCGGCTTCGTTGGAAGAAGAGAGACGCGATTAATCGCGTCTGTACAAGGGTTAATTGAAAGCTCAATATAATTTCAAAATTTCTCTTGTTCCTAAAAGCTAAAATAAAGATGTAGTATCAGTATTATTGCTGGTAATGACCATTAATTTTCGTGAGGATGTCTCACAAATCCTATGGACGCAATTTATATTCCGCAGCTAACTCAAGCCCCGGAGCGGACAGAGGAAGTTCAGGTTAAAGAATTTCTGCCTGGTCTGGAAACGTTAACACCAGTTCGCGGTCATGTGCGTGTGCAGCATCATGGCAGTTACCTGGAAGTCTCTAGTCAGGCAGAGACAATTATCACTTGTACCTGCAATCGTTGTTTGCAGCAATACAATCGACGTTTAGGGCTTGATACGAAGGAAATCATCTGGTTAGACGAAACTGCAAATCAGCTAAATGACTTGCCTTTAGAAAGGGAAGTGGTTCTGGAAGAATTGCTTGAAACCCTACCGCCCGATGGTTATTTTTATCCTAGTGAATGGCTGTATGAACAGATGTGCTTGGCAGTACCTTTGCGCCAGTTATGCGATCGCAATTGTCCAGGTATTCCTGTAATTATTGATGATAGTTTTGATAGTTCTGAAACTCTAGGCGATAACCGTTGGGCTTCGCTGGAAGCACTGAAAAAGCAACTTCCGGGGTAATAGCTTATTGCTTATGCCTAAAATTCTGTGGTTTCCCGCCCGTGCGATCGCTTTCGGGAATATTAACTTGACATATATCAAGCTTGTAAGATGCGATCGCAAAGTGAAGTAATCTAATACTAAATCTATTCATTAATAGGCAAGGATTTAATCTGCCCCATTAGCTGAGAATAATCCTCCCAAATATAAATAGGATCTGGTGGATGATCTAACTTATTTATTTTGCAATATAAAATAAACAAACCTAGATTAAGCACATTTTTTTGCTGTAAATTAGGTAAGCTGTTGAAATCATTAATCATTTGGATATATTGAGGCCAGCTATCAATATGTTGATTATGCAGTTCTTCATGACTATTACCAAGCTTTTCCTCAACTCGCTTTTTGTAGTCTTCAATGTCTCTATTTATTTTTTTTACTAGTCTTCCATAAGAATCTATAACCTTCTGATAATTTATTTGATTTTGAACGGTATTAGATAAATAATAAAATTTTAAGAATTTAATTAATTTAAACAAATTGCTGTTGCTTTCATCGTCTAATTGATTCATTAAAGATGTTATAGTTTCTCTGAATAACGAGAAAAACATTTCTTTTCCTACGTTTCCTACGGAGTTAAAAATTGTTGATGGATTTGTTGATTCTTCTCCGGTTGATAGAGAGGTTGCAACAGGGATGGAGATCCGAGAATTATCACTAAGATCACTATGAACAATATCACCATTACTCCCACTAGCAAAGCTATGATTCTGCGCCCAGGAGTTGGAATTGGCTGATGGGGTATTTGAGCTTGTTCTGGCGGTAGTGTCGCCACTGAAGGTAATACTTCCGTTTTTTTTTGCGGTAATTCAACTACTAGTTTTGTAGGTTTTTCTACATTAGTTGCAAAACCTCTCCAGACACTAGCTTCGTGCAGAATAGTTCTTTTTTCTAAATTTTCTGTCAAAACAATTAAAACGCCATCGTTTTTTGTTTCTCCATCCCAATTCACCCATTCTTTAGGTAGGGGATAATTTCGGAGTTCTTCTGCCAATTTATCTAAACTTTCAGACGATTTATTTTCTATTTGATATTGTTGATAGGATTCTGTATCACTAAATTTATTGCTATAAACTTGTTCAATATGCTCGATATATTCGTTAACTTCTTTTAGATTGACTCTAAATTCTTCTAGTCCATAGAATTCTACTGATTTCTCTATCATTTCACTAAAGGAGAAATCTTTCTGTAAAATATTCTGGATTGCACTATAAGCAATCTTTCGTAAGACTACTTCATTTTCTTCTATATCATCAGCTATCCAAACCATAGAATTGAAAACTTTTCGCCCCAGTCTAATAGAGCGTTGGGGTGATTCAATTCCTGTAATTTCTAATAAAAGCTTCTGATTATCTCTCAATATAAGTAGGGAGGGCTTAACTTCATTAATCAAATCGTTAACAATAGCTATTTGACCATTTTCTTCTCCTATAACTTGACGTTTGATCAAAATAGGAACTTCTATAGGTTGACGTTCTTCACTCTCGATACTACGCCAGTGAATACCTGTCTGGCCTAGTGCTGAAGTTTTAACATAGATTTCAAAGTTACTCATAACTCAACCATCCTTGTTACTTGTTAGAAAATAGACTGGGGAAAATTGAACCATTTATGTCCTTGAACAACCGCAAACCCATCATTATTTTTACAGCCAATCGCAAATTTATATAAGGCATTGTTGAATGCATTAATTTGTTCTTGAGTTGCCTGAACTTTGAGCGAAGTTGATTCAACATTTGATTGGGTTTCTTGAAAATCAACTTGTTTTTGGTCAAATTGCCCTTTCGCTGTATAGTACGGTGATTCTCTATCATCAAAAATATTGAATATAGCTCTAGCTAGCCACCACGTATTATTACGTTCATTTAAGAGTTTTTGTTTTTCATCAAATTCTCTTTTTGCATTGTCTAGCTTATGTTTATCTTTATTAAGCTCACTTGTAAGTGTTTCAAACTTCTGTTGTTCTTTTTTAAGAATTTCTTTTTTGTTTTCTAAGAAAACATTAATGAGAAACAATAAAATATATCGGAGAGGTTGATCACCATCTTTAGGTTCGTAGGGAGCATTAATAGGAGTTTTATGGTAGTAAAACTTAGTATACCCATCGTTATCAGTCTTGGCATAACTAAAAACTACATTTCCAATAGTTTGGACTGGAGTTATTACTACAGCTACCTTATCAATTAAAGAATCAGATTTAAAAAAATTGAGCAATTCACTATATCCGATTCTGACATGATATAGTAGGCTTTCTGCATCTCTAGGTGTTTTAGTATAGGTTTCGCACTTGACGGGGGCTAAAATCACTAGTCTAGGCGATTTTACATTAGTATAAGCATCTTTTAACAGTTGGGTAATGCGCTGAGAACTATTTTTTTCTTCATGCCATGTCCCGATTTCTGCATTATTTACCTTTCCCGTCTTTTTTTGCATGAGTGCAGTAGCATCAATAGGAATTACTACGGCATCACATTCATTTAACTGTTTTTTAACATATTGTTTGTATTCATCTGAGGCATCTGGATTAAAGTATTCACCAGAGGGATCAGTAAACCTCAATTTCATAAACTTTTTTCCACTACTACCAAGCTCAAAGCTAAAACCTTGGTCATTCCAAGGATTGTCTTTAGGCTGCGTAGGAGTAACTTGATTTTTTAATTGTGCATCTATATTTTTCAAGACAGACTTACATTCTTCTATGGCACGTAATGTATTGTTGTCATCTACCCAACTTTGGAGATTAGCTCTCTCGAAAGTTTTGTGAAATTCTTCGTGCATGGCTGCTAAAAGACTGGTTTTACCCATTCCTCTGAGAGCAACCATAATGATTTTTAATTCTTCATTTCCATCTGTCATAATTTCTCCTTACTACTATTGAGCTAAATTAAAAGATTGAAGTTGATTAACTAGAGTAACTTGATTAACTGATTCCAGCCATTGTTTTCTCATCTCTCTATCCCTTTCTTTTTTTCCAAAAATATCTGACCATATCTTTGGGCGAAGTCCCCTGAGAAAATTTTTCCATTCTTTTTGAATGTCTTTTTGACGAATGATGTTATCAATAAATTCCTCTACCATTGCATGAGCCGCTTCATTGGGTTCACAGAGTAATTCTTCTATTGCTGGTTTAATAGTATTAATTGCTTTATCATAGTCAATTCCCAGAGCCGTTAAAATATCTTCAGCAGTTGTATCTTTAGAAACAGCAAGTGTTTTATCTTGTTGTTCCGAAATTCCTCCTGATTGACCCGTCACAGCACTAATATTAGTAAGTCCATCTAAGTGTTGGCGAATACGAGGAAGAATTAACCCACGATATGATAATTGGAAACCTGCTATGATTCTAAATCCTGTTTTTAGCTTTGTAAAACGCTCCGGTATAAGTTCAGAGATTTCAGTAAAAAACTCTGAACCTTCACTATTACTGATGATACCTAAACGACCTTTTTCTTTTAAAACATCAACAACCTGATTTTTAACTAACTCCACTGTCCGCTTGAGGTTTTCATCTAAAGATAAGAACCGATGAGAGATAAATACTCTCAGATCATCTTGATAATCAGGATAAGTTCTGAATGCACTACTAATCATAATTCGATCATTAATCTCTTGGAGAGCATTTTCTGATGATAAAATACCTTTATCTCGTTCACAATTTTCAATAGCAGCAATGACACCATTATATAACTCCTCATTAGGAGTCTGACGCAGATACCAAAGCTGTGTTCTCAGTCCTTGAAGTCCTAATGCAACATCTTTCCACCAACCATTATCACTATCTCCGAATAAGTCGCTAAAGAGTTCTTCAGTTTCTTGAGAATCGTCTTCTGCATTTTGATTAAAGACAATTTTGGCTTTGTTTAATTCAGCATTTACGGCTTGATTAATTTCTAACAAACGCTCTTGACAATTAGAAGTGTATTGTTTGTCTAGAACGGTCAAATTATTAGTTAAATAATCCAAAACTTGATCTAAAAGTTGAGTTGCTTCTGTGTCATTACTACAGTTAACAATCAAAGATTTTTCTACATTAATATGTTTTTCTTCTACTGTACCTAATAAATCTTGGCAGTTTCTCAAATTATCGCCATTATTTGACTCGGCATTAGTTCTATTAATTACCACAAATGACCATAACTTAACTGGCAAATCTGCTAAGGCTGAACGAGCTGTATCATATAATTTAACATCTACATCTGCCCAATAATCTCCAACGGATTTAGGCATTCTCACAAATAAAACAAAATCAATATCTTTTCCTAATGCTTGAATTAACCTTTCTTCATCTCCAAGTCCCGTATCTCCTAAACCTGGCATATCCACTAAAGCAATTTTCCCAATATCAACATTCGGAAATGTGCAGGTAATTTTTACTTCTTTAACCGCTAAATAGTTAAATAAAATTCGTTGGCCATCAAGAGTATCTTGAGAAACATATTCTCGAATGTCATTTTTCTGAATAATTAGAGGGGAAGTTTCTCTGAAGAGATGACGATATTTATCAAGGTGAGTATGATATCGCTTTAAATGTTCATACATTGCCCCAGGTGCTGCATAACCAGGGATATCTTGAGGTAATGCTGGTAAAGGTTTATTGGCAAATTCTTCTAAAGTGATCGGTTTTATGCCTAAACGAAGTTTTTCATAGTAAGGAGTAATCACTTCATCTAAAAACGATCGCTCCGTATGAAACCACACCTCTCCATGAGTATCCACATTCGGATTATGGTGAATTGTACTCCGAACTCCTGTACAATGTTGGCGATCGCCATCAGGAATTTCGGCTGCACTTAATCTGGTTAAACTTTGCAGTAGACGGCTTTTTCCTTGTCTAGCACGTCCCACCACACCTATATTAAGAGTATTGCGAGAAAAACGGTTTTTCAGCTTAGTTAAGGCTTCTAACTCAGAGGCAATAGTCAACTGAATGTTAGAAAAACTAATTTCTTCAAGTCTCCCAATAACATTCGGATCATCAACTTGGTTTAAAAGGTGATTGCGGTACTCCTCCACTTGCTGCAAGGCTGTAGAAAGAGTTTTCAAGTTACCCTCTACCAGTTGAATCCTCTGAGCAAGGGGTTTACGCTTCTCAATAATGCTAGTAATAAGTGTGGTTCTATCCATTGGATAACCTGATCAACGTGTTTACGGCTAAGTGTATTATAAAAATCTTGATTTTTCCTTAGTCCACGGAGATAGACTTTGTTTGTGTAAGACTCAATGATGGCGCTCACCAGTCCAAGGCGATCGCTGGGTGGTAGGTTGAATATATGCTCCTTCAATTCTTGTAGCAACATAGATGGTTCCTATGCTCGAAGGTGTCTATGATCTATTATGGGCGGGCGCACCCTCTATAATCAGATTTATTGACCCTGCTACAGCACCCAAGCATTGCATAATCAAGCTTTCTCCGCTAGATATTATTCAGATTTTTGCCATTTGCTTAATGACGCGATCGCTTTTACCAATTCCTCTGGATCTACAGGCTTGGAAATATGCAGTTGAAATCCTGCGGCGATGATTCAAAGGGGTAAGGAACGCAAATTTAATAACGTGCAATTCTTATTTAACTTGGAATGGTGCGTTACGCTCCGCTAACACACCCTACTTTTGCACTTTATTTAATCCACATTCCTAAGCAGAATTTCAGTCGTTCTTGCTCCATGCTGGCAAACCTTCTCTATCATCAAATTAAAGAGATGCACAACATCTACTTTGTGATCTCGATACGCCAAAATAAAGCAGAGATATTGGATACTAGAGCTACTAATAACAGTTTGAATTAAATTCAAAGTAGCGCTGTCTGCCCACTGCATATCATCGGTCAATTCCTTGATTCATCCGCCCGGTTTGAAATTGTTCTAGCAACTGGTCGAGCGATCGCCCTTTAAAATCCTCTAAAATTAAATAAGGGATTCCCTGGTGCATCTCTAAGGCGTAGGCTTTGACAACTGCTCCGATATTTAACCTTTGAGCGATCGCATATTCATGTTTGAGTTGCTCAATATTGTTGGGCGTACACTGTTCTGCACGTAGCCCTTTGATAATTACTGGACACTGATCTTCGACTCTGATTCCACGGTAGATGACTGCTTTTACCCCTGCTTTTAACAAAGTGACAATTCTAAATCCGGGTAATGCAATCATCATGCTAAACACTCCTAATAGCCCTACTTTTTCAGGGAGAATGAGAGATTAATTGTATTTTATATACATTTTCTTGGGTAGGTTAAATTTAGATGATATCAGGTTCGGCTAATTAGTTGTGCCGACTTCTAAACCCAAAGTAAGCTAAAATACAAGCAGAGTAAGCATTTCCCGCTTAGAAACACCCCATGTTTGAAACCCTGCAAACCCAAATTTACGAACTAGAACAATTTGCCAACGCCCTTGTTTCTAACCAACTGACGCACATTAGCGTGGTGAGTATTGGTATCATCTTTGCAGCAGGCTTGCTCACTAGTCTTACACCCTGTATGCTTTCGATGCTACCAATTACCATTGGGTACATCGGTGGTTATGAAGCCAAAAGCCGCCTACAAGCAGCTGCCCAATCAACTTGGTTTGCTTTGGGATTGGCAACTACACTGGCAGGGCTTGGCATAGTAGCAGCTGTCGTCGGAAAAGTCTACGGTCAAGTGGGAATTGGTTTGCCGATTATCGTCAGCATTATTGCCATTCTCATGGGGCTAAATTTACTAGAAGCACTACCTCTGCAATTTCCATCTTTGGGCGAAACAAATTGGATTTCGCCAGATTTGCCAACAGGATTGCGTTCCTATTTGCTGGGACTGACTTTTGGTGTAGTTGCATCTCCTTGTAGCACGCCTGTTTTAGCCAGTTTACTAGGTTGGATTGCTAATACACAAGACTTAATTTTAGGCGCTGTTTTGCTACTATCTTACACAGCAGGTTACGTAGCCCCATTGATTTTGGCAGGTACTTTTACTGCTTCAATTAAAAAGTTACTGGAGTTGCGTCGCTGGTCTGGTTGGATTAACCCAGTTAGCGGGGCGCTGTTGGTAGGATTTGGGGTATTTTCATTAATTTCTCGGATTCCCCTTGGCAGTTTTTAAATAGTACACCGATTAACGGATGTGAATAATGACTATAGAAAATTCAGCGTCCAAAGAATTAAGGTGGTGGCAATTACCTGGGCAGTTTATCCGGCAGGAACTTTTACCTGTACTGACCAATTTACGACTAGCGATCGCACTACTACTATTGATTGCGATTTTTAGTTCCACCGGTACTGTAATTGAGCAAGGTAAGTCACCAGGATTCTACCAGGCTAACTACCCAGAACATCCAGCTTTGTTTGGTTTCTTAACTTGGAAGGTAATTCAGGTAGTTGGGTTAGACCACGTGTATCGTACTTGGTGGTTTTTGGCATTACTCATCTTATTTGGCACTAGCATAACGGCTTGTTCTTTTACCCGCCAGCTACCAGCCTTAAAAACAGCCCAGCGCTGGAAATATTACGAAGAACCCCGACAATTTCAAAAATTAGCTTTGAGTGCAGAACTAGATACTGGTTCCCTAAGTTCCTTAAACCCAATATTGCAGAACCGCCGCTATAAAATTTTTCAAGATCAAGAAAAACCAAATCTCCTTTACGCCCGTAAGGGAATAGTTGGACGCATTGGGCCAATTATTGTTCATATTGGCATCATAGCTATTCTGCTAGGAGGAATTTGGGGGGCAATGACTGGTTTTCTTGCTCAAGAAATGGTTGCTAGTGGCGATACATTTCAGGTGAAAAATATTATAGATGCTGGACCTTTAGCTGCTAAAGTCTCCAAAGATTGGTCTGTGCGCGTCAATCGTTTTTGGATTGACTACACTTCATCTGGCGGCATTAACCAATTTTATTCAGATTTATCTGTCTTGAATAATCAGGGAAAAGAAGTTGACCACAAGAAGATTTTTGTCAACGAGCCTTTGCGCTATCATGGCGTAACTTTATATCAAACCGATTGGGGAATTGCGGCTGTTCGTGTCCAATTTAACAACAGCCCAACTATTCAACTACCGATGGCAAAGTTGAATACCAACGGACAAGGTTCTATGTGGGGAACCTGGATTCCGACGAAACCAGATTTGAGTGAGGGTGTCTCTCTGCTAGCCAAAGACTTGCAAGGGATGGTATTAATTTACGATGTCAAGGGCAAACTACTTGATACTGTCCGCACTGGTATGTCTACCCAAGTCAATGGCGTGCGGCTAAAAATTCTGGATGTAGTTGGCAGTACTGGTTTACAAATTAAAGCTGATCCAGGCATACCAATTGTTTACTCAGGGTTTGGCTTGCTAATGCTAGGTGTGGTAATGAGTTACTTTTCCCACTCGCAAATTTGGGCACTGCAAACAAGCGATCGCTTGTATATTGGTGGTAAAACTAATCGCGCCCAAGTTGCTTTTGAACAAGAAGTTTTAGAGATTTTGGATCGCTTAAGTTTGCAGCCAAAAACTGAGGATAAAGACAGCACTACAGAATCTCTAATCACCACCTGAACAATTACTTTTACCCATTCAACGACTTTTAATCGCACAGGCGATCGCTATTCCCAAGGAAAACTTTACATTAGTGCTGGCTATTATAAGATAATGGCAGCACTTTCTTTTTGCTGTCATTTTAGAATGATATATGTAATAAGTGCGATCGCCTAACTAATGATCAGAGCCAGGATTCTCGACCCATCTGAGAGCTATACTTTTAGCAAGTATGCCGAATTAGCCTACGATAGCGCCGATATCCTAGCTGAATTTGGTGTTACCCTCAACAATATGGAACTTCAACTTCCACAGCAGTTACCAATTGATCCAGAACCGCTCAGAACAGAACTGCAAGAAAATCTCACCTTAGTAGACCCTGCTTCAGAAATGGCTCGACGCGAAGCACTGATCTTTCCGATTCTCAAGACAGTTTGCAAGTACATTCAAGCACCACTTAAAATTGAGTATCCTGTCAGGGTAAGCAATTGGCTCAAAGGCAGTTTTGACTATTTCATTCCAACTCCTCAAAGTTTATTAGTAATTGAAGCTAAAAATGCCGATTTAGCCAGGGGTTTTACTCAGCTTGCAGTAGAATTGATTGCTTTGGATCAATGGACTGATTCAACAGTTTCAATGCTCTATGGTACTGTGACAACAGGGGATACTTGGAAGTTTGGTATTTTTCAGCGCCAAGAAAAAATAGTTTACAAAGATATCAATATATATACCGTTCCCAGGGATCTTAATTTGGTGCTTTCTGCTCTCTTTGGTATTAGTTTGAGCTAGACGGGTAAGTTCAAGGACGCAAGGAAAAGAAAAGATCGGGCGAATGGAATTCGCTACTACACAAACAAAGTCCACCTCTGTGGACTAAGAGGATGTTTGAAAAGTCTTATTGTAGGTATCAAAACGTTATAGATCCCCCTAAATCCCCCTTAAAAAGGGGGACTTTGATTCCGGTTCCCCCTTTTTTAAGGGGGGTTAGGGGGGATCTATAAGTGCCTAAAATCACAGCCAAATACTTTTCAAACATCCTCTTATGTGCAGGAAGAATGACACAAGTTTTAGCTGTGTTACAACAAGGATTGAATAGCAAAGAACATACAGATTTTGTGCAGCAGTTAGCAAGAAAATCTCAGTGCTAATATAAAAACTTAGCAAACACAAAGCTAAAGGTAGTATTTATGCAGCAAATTACTCTCGCTGAAGCATCTCAAAACTTACCTGACTTAATTGAAGCAGCGCTCAGTGGCGAGGAAATCATTATTATCAAAGATAATCAACCTTTGGTAAGGTTAACTCCTGTGTCACCATTTCAACGTCGCCGTCAACCTGGAAGTGCAAAAGGTTTAATTACAATATCTGATGACTTTAATGAACCACTGGAAGATTTTAAAAAATATATGGAATGATATTACTGCTGGATACACATACTTTTATTTGGTATGTGACTGACAACTCAAGACTTAGTAATCAAGTACTTGAGTTAATTAATGATGAGAATAATGAAATTTTGCTAAATATAGCTAGTTTATGGGAAATAGCTATTAAGCAAAATTTAGGAAAGCTTAGTTTTAATCAGCCATTTGAGATATTTATCACACAGCAACTCAACCTCAACAATTTTAGGTTACTCGATATCAAAATTAGCCACGTTGCTTTTGTTGCGGCACTACCTTTACATCACCGTGACCCATTCGACCGAATTTTAATTGCACAGTCGATAGTTGAAAATATACTTATACTGAGTGCTGATAAAATTTTTGATGCCTATCCAATTGAGCGTTTATGGTAAGTAGCGCTCCTTTTATAGTAAAAGATAGATAAATAGTAATCCCAAAAAAACTTAACATTAATCTAATAATAATAATTTCATCAGAAAAGCTCATGGGTTACTACATCGCTCCCCGGTTTCTAGACAAACTGGCTGTCCACATCACCAAAAATTTCTTGAACCTTCCCGGTGTGCGAGTCCCCGTGATTTTAGGTATTCATGGACGCAAAGGAGAAGGTAAGACATTTCAATGTCAATTAGTCTTCGAGAAAATGGGTATCGAAGTAACTCACGTATCTGGCGGCGAATTGGAAAGTCCAGATGCAGGAGATCCAGCGCGGTTGATTCGGCTGCGCTACCGCGAAACAGCAGAACTGATCAAAGTACGCGGCAAAATGTGTGTACTGATGATTAACGATTTAGATGCGGGGGCTGGACGCTTTGATGAAGGCACTCAATATACTGTAAATACCCAGTTGGTGAATGCCACACTGATGAATATTGCTGATAACCCCACAGATGTACAATTGCCTGGAAGCTATGATTCCACGCCTTTACGTCGTGTACCAATTATTGTCACAGGTAATGATTTTTCTACCCTCTATGCGCCGTTAATTCGGGATGGACGGATGGATAAATTCTACTGGGAACCAAACCGAGACGATAAGGTAGGAATTGTCAAGGGGATTTTTGAACCGGATGGACTATCACAGAAGGAAGTTGAACAGCTAGTTGATACTTTTGTCAATCAGTCCATTGACTTTTTTAGCGCTTTGCGATCGCGCATTTATGACGAACAAATCCGCAACTACATCCATCAAGTAGGTTTTGAGCGGGTATCGTTGAGTGTGGTTAACAGCGTTGAAGGCCCACCAGAATTTAAAAAGCCAGATTTCAGGCTGTCTCACTTAATCGAGTCTGGTAACTTCTTGGTTGGTGAACAAAAACGGGTGGAAAATTCCCATTTGGTTGATGATTACAACCGACTAAATAGAGGGAGAAATTCTGATCAATCTGCACCACCTGCTGTGACACCAATTAGTCAGCCTTCAAGTAATAACGCAACTCCAGAAGCAAAAACTAACGAATTCCAGAAACAGCAAGGATCAAGTCCCCATTTGACTTTAGATACACAAGCGCAAATCAGACAATTATTGTCTCAAGGTTACAAAATTAGCATTGAACACGTAGATGAGCGCCGTTTCCGCATGGGTTCATGGCAAAGTTGTGTTAACAGCCACATCGATAGCGAGACTGATGCAATTTCAAACTTGGAATCAACTCTGACAGAATATAGCGGTGAGTATGTGCGCTTAGTAGGTATTGATCCGAAAGCCAAGCGGCGAGTTGTAGAGACAATTATTCAGCGTCCGAGTGGGAAAAATTAGAGTTAGACAAATGAGGAGGAGCGATCGCACTACAGTTAAGTTAAGGTGCATAGTTCTTAAAAGATCGCCCTTCCACGCCAGTCGCTCACGGGGGAAACCCCCAAGATCGCGCTAGCTCCCCTTAAAAAGGGGGAAATAGAGCCATTCTTAGCCCCCCTTTTGAAACTATCCATTATAAACATCTTTCTTCACAAAATGATGTCGCATTTTTTTGGCTAAAACCCTTGTATATCCAAGGTTGTACATAACTATTACTAAAAACTGCTATAAATGAGTATTTTACATAGATAGTTAAGCAAAAATGCATCTTTAATTACAAGTTTTAGCGTAGGCATAGCCCTCCGTAGGCATCGCTCTTTTGAAAAAACTTTTCGATTCACTGAGTATCAGTTTGAGCGAATCTTTCAACTTAGATTCACAACTTTTTGATTTCCAAAACCGCTTACCTCAGCTATGCAGTTACCAAATCCTATTTCACTCTCCACTGTACTGATGGCTTTAGAAGTATGCAGTGATGAATCGGTATATGCTCCCGGTTATATTCAGCCACATGGAATGTTGCTGATGCTGCAAGAGCCACAGCTAACAATTTTGCAGGTTAGTGATAATGTGGAACAGTTTTTTGGGATTTCGGCAGAAGCATTGTTGGGTCAACCCTTACAACGGTTGTTTTCTGGCGATCAAGTACAGCGACTTACTGGCTATCTGACTCAAGAAAACCTGGAGCTTTGCAATCCGTTTGAGCTAAAAATACGGCGGGTTGCTGAGACTGATTGGCAACGGGAAAATCAGACATTCACAGGTGTAATGCACCGGATTGTAGATGGGTTGATCATAGAACTAGAACCTGTGCGATCGCTCAAAAGCACCGATTTAATCCAGTTCTATCATCGTCTGCAAGCCGTGATTGCCAATTTCCGTAATGCTACTAACCTGAAGAGTCTGGCTAAAACCCTTGCTACAGAGGTGAAAGCAATGATTGGGTTTGATCGGGTGATGATCTACCGCTTTGAGGCAGACGGCAGTGGTGTGGTGATTGCGGACGAGAAACAGAGGCATTTAGAAAGCTACCTGGGACTGCATTATTTGGCCATAGACATTGCCGCAGCAGCCCGTAAGTTGTTTTGCCGCAACTGGATCAGATTCATTCCCGATATCAATTACACCCCTGTCTCGCTGATTCCCACCAACCATCCTCTGACGGATATACCCATTGATCTGAGTAATTCTGTGTTACGAGGAGTGTATCCGTGTCACATTGAATACTTACAAAATATGGGGGTTGCTGGGTCGATGACGATTTCGTTGATCACCGACAAGGGACTTTGGGGATTAATTGCCTGTCACCACTACAGCCCGAAATTAGTGGATTATGAAACTCGCAAAGCCTGTGAACTTTTAGGACAGTTTGCCTCGATTGAACTGGTACATCAGCAAGAACGAGAATTGGATATTTACCGAACGCACGTGAAAGCGATTGAGGATGAACTGCAACAGACGTTATTGCAAGAGTCCAATTTTATTGAGCAAGTGTTGATCAGAAATACTTCTCAATTGCTGGATCTAGTTCATGCTCAAGGAGCCGCGATTTTGCTTGACGGTTATCTGACATTAGTTGGTCAAACGCCATCGGCTACCCAGGTGCAGGAACTTGTGGCGTGGTTGGTGCAAAATAAGGCGAAACGAGTGTTTGCTACCGATTCTCTCTCACGTTTATATCCAGAAGCGAAGGCATTCCAAGATCAAGCTAGCGGCCTCCTGGCAATTTCAATATTATTCAATCATTCTAAACAAAAGTCTTACCACATTATCTGGTTTCGACCGGAGCAAATCCAGACGGTGAATTGGGCAGGGAACCCCCAAGATTCGGTAACAATCAACGAAATTGGAGAGATGCAATTGTCTCCCCGGAAGTCCTTTGAAATGTGGAAGGAAACCGTGCGGGAAACTTCCTTGCCTTGGGAGGTTGCGGAACTGGAAGCCGCTACTGAGATGCGAAATACGCTGATGTTGGCAGTGCTGGAGTTTTCCCAGATCGCCCTAGAAAAAGCCGCAGAACAAGCGGCGATCGCTAACCGCGCTAAAAGCCAGTTTCTTGCTAAAATGAGCCACGAACTGCGGACTCCCCTCAATGCCATTTTGGGATTTACTCAGTTGATGAACCGTAGCGAGAAGATTCCATCTGAGTTTCAAGAGGATTTAGGCATCATCAGCCGCAGTGGAAAACACTTGCTAACTCTGATCAACGATGTGTTAGAAATGTCCAAAATTGAAGCAGGTCAGTTAGAGTTAACAGAAAGCTCTTTCGATTTGCATCAGCTAATTCACTCCATCAGAGATATGGTTGCTCTCAAAGCTTTAGAGAAAAGAATTGATCTGAGAACAGAACAGCATACCAGCGTTCCTCGTTATGTGTATGGTGACGAATCAAAACTGCGCCAAATTCTGATCAACCTCTTAAGCAATGCGATCAAATTTACGACAACAGGCAGTGTCACCCTGCGATTCCAAGCTTTGACCGCGAGAGTGAGCAGTGTCAACTCACTTGATTCAATTTCTACCGATGATTCCAAACCAATTATCACCCTTCATTTTGAAGTTGAAGACACTGGATGTGGTATCGCTCAGTCTGATATCGAGACTGTGTTTGAAGCTTTCACGCAAACAGAACCAGGTTGCCATGTTCAAGGTACAGGCTTAGGCTTATCCATCAGCCGTCAATTTGCCCGTTTAATGGGTGGTGATATTACAGCGCGAAGCATCCTAAATCAGAAGTCAACCTTTATTTGTGAGGTTTTACTGAGTCTGGTAAGCGCAGGGGATATCATTGCGCCGGAAACGACTCGCACTGTTATCGGTCTGGAACCGGGACAGCCCACTTGTCGGATTCTGGTGGTGGAAGACTTGCGAGAAAATCGTCAGTTGCTCGTCAGGCTATTGGAATTAGTTGGGTTCGAGGTGTGTGCAGTCGAGAACGGAAAGGAAGCGATCGCTCTGTGGTCAGAATGGCATCCCCACTTGATTTTCATGGACATTCAAATGCCCGTGATGGATGGCCACGAAACTACCCGGCAAATTCGAGGGAGGGAGGGAGGTGAAGACGTGGTGATTATTGCGCTGACAGCCTATGCCTTTGCGGAAGACTACACCACTAGCATTCGATCAGGCTGCAACGACCACATCACCAAACCATTTCTAGAAGCAATCCTCTTTGAGCGGATTGCACACTATTTGGGAGTCCGCTACTGCTACCGTGAAGAAGCTTTACCGGGGTTAGACCAGCAAATCTTACTTCCGAAATCTCTAACCGCCAAAGATTTACAGGTAATGTCGCCAGAGTGGATTATTCAGGCAAATCAAGCAGCCCTGGATCTCAACGATGTCGAACTTTACAATCTCATTGCTCAAATCCCCAACCAAGAGCAAGTTCTGGCCAATGCTCTGAAATATCTGGTGGATAACTTTCAGCTTGAGGCGATCGCGATCGCCACTCTCACCCAAACTCAGTAAATTAGAATCATCCCAATCCCTCATTTCAGGATAGTAAAACTGAAGTTCATCATCGGTTAATTAGTGCGATCTATTGTAGGGTGTGTTAGAACGAAGTTCGTAACGCACCATTATCAAGGGTTTGGTGCGTTACGCTGTCGCTAACACACCCTACATATCTTTTCTACATATCTTTTCAGAAATCAAAGCGGATTCCTATACAATCGTTCGTGCAAGATATTACTTAGCAATTGATTATAATCAAGAATCAGTGCCACCCCTAAAACCAGAAGATGCTCTATGGTCTGATACCCTTTTACGCCAACAAGGGTTAAAGAGTAATTAGTAATTGTAATTGGTTAAGAATTTTTCCCCTATGGCTAATTTACTTAAATCCGCTTCGGAAACGAATATCCTAATCGTGGACGATACCGCAGACAATCTACGGTTGTTAGCCAAAATATTAGAGTTGCAGGGTTATATCATCCGTAAATCCCTAAATGGGAGAATGGCATTACAAGCTGCTTCTCGACATCCGCCGGATCTGATTCTGCTTGACATCAATATGCCCGAAATGAATGGCTATGAAGTTTGTCAACAGTTGAAAGCATCAAAAATAACAGATCAAATTCCGATTATTTTTATTAGTGCCCTTGACCAAATCAATGATAAAGTACAAGCGTTTGAACTGGGTGGACAAGACTATATCACCAAGCCCTTTCAAGAACTTGAAGTACTAATCCGCGTCAGAAACCAGCTACTCATCAAACAGCAACATCAACAACTTCTTGAACAAAATCAACGCCTAGAGTATGAAGTTGAGCAACGTCTGAAGGCTGAAACAGAGGTAAGGGAGCTATCCCTAACTGATGAGTTGACAGGACTATATAATCGACGTGGTTTTTTTTGGCTGGCAAATCAGCAATTCAAAATTGTCCAACGTACAGAAACGTTCTGCTGTCTTTTATTCGTTGATGTAGATGGTTTAAAACAGATTAATGACTCTCTAGGGCATGAAATAGGAGACAGAATGCTCATTAACACAGCCGAATTACTAAAGCAAACCTTCCGTGATTCGGATATTGTTGCCCGTCTAGGAGGAGACGAGTTTGTAATATTAGTTCCTATCTGCTCCAAGAATACAGATGAATTTTATCCTCGATTGCAAGCAAATATTGATCGATTTAATCAAGAGAATAATTACCCATATAAACTATCCATAAGTCTTGGTGTGGCACAATGCGCCTTAAATGAAAACATTTCACTAGAAAAATTGATAGAAGAGGCTGACAAGCTAATGTATGAGCATAAGCGCGGTAAACACCTCGTAGTTCATTAACTGTTCTCTTGAAAGTAGAAATATCGGCATTAATCTGTGAAAACCGACATTCAATTTGGAAATGCACACTTTTATCCGCAAATATCTTAAGCTGAAAAAATTACTCAAGTATATTTAATCAATTTGAGCTATGTTAGTTCGATAGTTAATAGCTATAGGAAATAGAGAATATTTTTGCCTACTAGGTAATGGGAATGAATCAACAGCTAGGCAAGCATCTTGTGAAGTTAATCTTTGGACTGAAACAGTCGCTTAGTCGAGGACAAAGAGAATTGATTACTGCTGCTAGTATTGCAGTTTGCGTCCTGCTTTTGCACTCTATCGGATTATTACAATCTTTAGAGTTGGCAGCTTTAGATCAATTTTTCCGCTTACGTTCAGATGAAGGAATAGAAGAGCGTATTACTATTGTAGCAATTGATGAAGCTTCTTTAGACGAAGTAGGTTCGTGGCCGATTCCAGATGCGAAGATTGCCCAGTTGTTGCAAAAATTAAACGTCTACAAACCTCGTGCTATTGGCTTAGATATCTACCGAAATTTGCTAGTAGAGCCTGGCAATCAGGAACTACGCAATGCTTATAAGTCAATACCAAACTTAATTGGTATTGAACTATTGGCAAATGACAAAAACGCTAATGTTTTATCTCCACTGGGGCTGAATATCAACCAAGTGGGCTTTAACAACGTGTTGTATGACCCTGATGGTAAAGTACGTCGCAGCTTGTTGTATTGGCACGTTAATAATCAGGTACACGAAAGTTTTGCCTTAAAGCTGGCTTTATTGTATTTAAAATCAGAGGACATTACTCCCACTAAAGCAAAAAGCAACCCTGAGTATTTGCAATTGGGTAAGGCAGTGTTTACTCGTTTTGAAGCTAATGATGGTGCTTATGTGGGAGCTGATGCTAGAGGCTATCAAATTTTGTCTAATTTTCCTAAACCCAGATGTCAAAATTCATCTGGAGAATTCTGTAGTTTTCGCCAAGTATCGATGAGAGATGTACTGGCAGATAAAGTCAAAGAAAACTTAATCAAAGATCGTATTATACTCATTGGCTCCACTGCACCCAGTCTCCAGGATTTTGTATTCATTCCTTACTCCAGCACTTTGATGGGTACGGCAAAACCTGTACCTGGTATTCAATTGCAAGCTTATTTTATTAGTGAGTTAATCTCAGCTGCTCTTGGTGGACGACCGTTACTCAAAGTCTGGCCTAACTTAGTAGAATACTTGTGGATTTTTGTCTGGTCTTATGTGGGAGCTGCTACCACATGGCGGATAAGACACGCAACTAGGAGTCTCTTTAGTATCCTAGTTTCTTGCTTTGTATTGACCCTCAGTGCCTACCTTGCTTTCTTGTCCGGTTGGTGGATACCGATCATTCCTTCATTGTTTACCTTTGGCAGTTCAGCTATTTGGATGATCAGTCATATTGCCCATATGCAGGAAGAGTGGAAACGTTCCAAAGAGTTTTTACATCAGGTAATTAATACGATTCCTGATCCAATTTTTGTGAAAAATGAAAAACACCAGTGGATTGTTTTAAATGAGGCATATTGTCGATTCATCGGCTATGCCAATAAGTTGTTAATTGAAAAATCAGAATATGACTTTTTGCCTAAACATGAAGCCGATGTGTTTCGACAACAGGATGAGCTGGTTTTTCGGACTCAGCAACCCCAAGAAAACGAAGAAGAATTTACAAATGCAGATGGTCAAACTCATCAAATTGCCACTAAGCGATCGCTCCACAAAGATTCATCTGGCAATTTCTTTTTAGTTGGGGTCATGCGAGATATTACTAAGCGCAAGTTGATGGAGGAAGAACTCAAACGTAATTCTGATGAACTATTCCGTTCTAACAATGAATTGAAACTCCAAGAAGACCACTTGCGTTATTTAGCATATCACGATACCCTTACTGGTCTATCCAATCGGAAATTTTTTGCCGAACAATTGTACGAGTCGTTACATTGGGCGCAACACCACAACTTGCTGCTAGGACTGCTATTTATTGATCTAGATGGCTTTAAGCAAGTCAATGATACTCTAGGTCACGAGAGGGGCGATCGCTTGCTGATAACTGTTGCTGGGCGACTCAGCAACTCTTTACGCACTAGTGATACAGTTTCTCGTTTAGGTGGCGATGAATTTACGGTGATTTTACGGGCAATTCCTAATGTCCAAATAGCAGCTAAAATCGCCGAAAAGATTCTAATCAACATTAACAAGCCAATTGTTTTGGACGGCTATGCAATTCGAGTTTCCGCCAGTATTGGCATTAGTGTCTACCCATACAACAGTCAAGAAAGTGAAACTTTGATAAAACAAGCAGATGCCGCAATGTACCGTGCCAAACATCTGGGTAAAAATCGCTACGAATTTGCTTAGTTATTCAATAGTTAAGCCTCTAGACTCCTCTTCGCTAAATGCTTGATTTATGTCAAACTCTACTATTGAGCAACACTTTTATCAAAGGCGATGATGGGATTTGAACCCACGGACTGCTGATTACGAATCAGCTGCTCTACCACTGAGCCACATCGATGTACACAATCTAAGAGCCTAACATGATTTAATTATGGTAGATCAAAATCCCAAAAATCGACTTAAGCCTGAACAATATGCCAGCCTCAAAGCAGAAATGGCAGCCCCATATCGCGGCTTACGACAATTTATCTACATCGCTTTCGGTGCTTCTGGTTTGATTGGCGCATTCACCTTTTTTTTTCAACTGCTTGCCGGAAAGGATGTTGACAGCGCTTTGCCTAATTTGGCTCTGCAACTAGGAATCGTTGCCTTGATGGTCTTGCTCTCGCGCTGGGAATTAAGTCGAAAAAATTCAGCGGTAAAGTGAGAATGCGATGTCTACGATGGGTTTTGCCTACGCAATTTCTTCGAGAACAAAATTATACCAAGTTTTAGATAGTCTCACCTCTGGAAAATGAGCGTAGGCGTAGAGCGGCTTTTTACAGATATTGCTCTTAAAGATGAGAGTAAAGTTACCCTCATAGATTTTCTGTCTTGGAGTTACGATCAAATAGTAAAACGTTGTATCTGATATAGAAAATCATGCTACCTTTTAAGAAAAAAATTGTGACTGATGAAGCCATGCGTCCGGTAGCAGTGTTGATTGATTATCAAGACTGGCAGCAAATTGAGAAGATATTAGAAGCTCATCAATCACAACAAAAACAAGAGTTTAATTTAAACGAGTATGCGGGTGTAATTCAACTAACTCAAGACCCTTTAGAATATCAGCAGCAAATTAGAGATGAATGGAGTTGATACAACCTTATGACTTCACAATCTTCTCACTCTGACAAAATTTTGGTTGTTGATGACTCTCCTGATAACGTGTTTTTGATCAAAACTATTTTGGAGGAAGAAGGTTACACAATTAGCACCGCAGAAAATGGGATTTCGGCCTTGGCAAAACTGAAAGCATCGCCTTGTGATTTGGTTCTGCTGGATTTGATGATGCCAGGTATGGATGGATACGAAGTTACCAACCACATTCGTAAAGAGATGAAATTGCCGCAATACATCCCCATATTGCTGATAACTGCCCACGATGCGCCCAATGTCGCCCACGGTTTAGACTTGGGTGCTGATGATTTTATCCGCAAACCTGTAACAGTAGATGAATTGCTGGCACGAGTGCGATCGCTCCTACGCTTGAAGCATAGTATGGATGAACGTGATGAAATTGCCCGCCAGCGAGAAGATTTTGTCTCCCGTCTCACTCACGATTTACGCACTCCTTTGGTAGCGGCTGATCGGATGTTAATGCTATTTCAGCAAGGTGCGTTGGGAACATTATCTCCGCAAATGCAGGAAGTAATCGCCATCATGTCTCGCAGCAATATTAACCTACTTTCTATGGTCAATACTTTATTGGAAGTTTATCGCTTTGAAGCCGGCAGCAAAACTTTGGTATTGCAACCGATTAATCTGGGACGGTTACTAGAAGAAGTGATTGGAGAATTAGCACCCTTAGCTCAAGAAAAAACACTGTCCCTAAATTTGGATTTTACTGAGGAGTCAAGCACAAACAAAGTAATGGGCGATCGCTTAGAATTACATCGTCTATTCACCAATCTTCTAGGCAATGCGATCAAATTTACCGACTCTGGTTCTGTGAATATTTGTCTTACTTCTGAACGCCAGTTTAATAAAAGTAGCCAATCTCAGTTATCACGGAAATCTAATTCCGTTGACTATATTAGAATTGAAATAGCGGATACCGGTTCAGGTATTCCTCCTGAAGAACAAGCTACCATATTTGAACGATTTCGCCAAGGCAGCCACAAAAGTTCTGGTAGTGGTTTAGGACTGTACCTTGCTCGCCGAATTGTCGAGGCACATAAAGGCATTATTCTACTTAATTCAGAATTGGATAAAGGTAGTGTATTTATTGTACTTTTACCCACAAAAAATGAAAAAATTAGTAACTATGAATTATAAACTTTTTCATTCTGATAAGTTATATTTTTACTAAAATTAATATTTTAAAGTAAATTTTTCAACTAGAAAATCAAATACTAAAATTCGACGACTCAAATATATTGACATAGCACCAGTAACATTAAATAAATAGTTTTTTATTGGACAAAACAATGATTACCACTGAATTACCTAACATTGGCGATATTATCCAGAATCAGCGTGAGTTTTTTCAAAGTGGCAAAACCAAAGATATAACTTTTCGCCTTGAGCAACTTAAAACTCTTAAGCAAGCAATTATTGAATCTCAGCAGTCAATAATCCAGGCATTAAAAGCGGATTTACATAAACCAGAAGTAGAGACTTACATTACAGAAATCGGCGTAACGAAGGAAATTGATTATGCTATAAAACATATCAATACCTGGACTAAGCCCAAAAAAGCAGCCGTTTCCTGGGATTTTTTTTCTTACTCAGCTCGAATTTATCCAGAACCGTTAGGGGTTGTCTTAATTATTGGGCCTTGGAACTATCCATTTAACCTAATTATCTCACCGTTAATAGGTGCGATCGCAGCCGGGAATTGTGCAATTATCAAACCTTCAGAAATTGCTTCTCATACCTCCCATATCATCGCTGAAATTATTGCCAAACATTTTGATCCCGCTTATATTGCAGTGGTTGAAGGAGGTGTGGAAGCAAGTCAAAAACTATTAGCAGAAAAGTTTGACCATATCTTTTTTACTGGTGGTACAGCCGTAGGCAAAATCATTATGGCAGCAGCGGCAAAACATCTTACACCAGTTACTTTAGAATTAGGTGGTAAAAGTCCTTGTATTGTAGATACTGATATTAATCTTGAACACACTTTGAGACGAATTACTTGGGGCAAATTTATTAATGCTGGACAAACTTGTATTGCCCCTGACTATCTTTTAGTTGATAAAAAAATCAAAAAAGATTTAATAGATGGTTTCAAAAAATGCCTAAAAGAATTTTATGGCGATAATCCAGCAAACAGTCCTGATTATGCCAGGATTATTAGTGAAAAACACTTTAACAGATTAGTTAAGTTCCTTGAAGATGGTGAAGTGATCATTGGCGGAGAAACTCAACCTTCAGAGCGTTATATTGCCCCCACAGTGATTAATAATGTCTCTTTGGAAGATTCTATAATGCAGGAAGAAATTTTTGGCCCTATTCTACCCATCATTGAATATACTGACATTGCAGAAGCGATCGCCTTGATTAACTCTAGACCTAAACCTTTAGCTTTGTACTTATTTTCTCAAAACAAAAACCTGCAAAAGCGAGTTTTGCAGGAAACTTCATCTGGTGGAGTCTGTATCAACGATACAGTGATGCAGGTTGGTGTATCGTCTTTACCATTTGGTGGGGTGGGAGATAGCGGTACTGGCAATTATCATGGCAAAGCTAGTTTTGACACTTTTTCCCATAACAAAAGTGTCTTGAAAAACTCCTTTTGGCTGGATTTAAAATGGCGATACGCTCCCTATGAGGGCAAATTGCCGCTAATCAAGAAACTTTTGGGTTAAAACTTGTGAGTTAGGAGTTATGAATTTTTAACTCCTAACTCCTAACTCCTAACTATTAAAAGCGCTGCTATAACGCTCCTCAGCCCAAGGTTCACCACGGCGATGGTAGCCATTACGCTCCCAAAAACCAAGTTCTTCATCAGCTAAAAACTCCAAACCATTGATCCACTTAGCACTTTTCCAAGCGTAGAGGTGGGGTACAACTAGCCGCATGGGACCACCATGTTCAGATGGAAGGGCTTCACTAAAGACTTCAAAGGCAAAGAAGTTTTCTTCTCGGATAAAATCTTCTACAGAAATATTGGTAGTGTAGCCGCCGTAGCAGTGTTCCATAATATGGGCTACCTTGGGGTCTAACTCAATCAGACCCATGAAATTTGTAACTTTTATGCCAGTCCATTTGACATCTAGTTTAGACCAGCGCGTTACACAGTGGAAGTCCGCTGTGAATTCGTGTTGAGGCAACGCCATAAAGTCTGACCAACTAAAGGTAGCAGGTTTTGCCAAACCCCAAACCCGAAACTCCCATTCCTCAGTGCTGACTTGAGGAGTTTCACCGTAAGTTAATACGGGGAAACCTTTAGCTAAGTGTTGACCTGGAGGGACGCGAGCGCCCTCTTCCTTCCCTGGTTTCTGAAAAAATTTTCCTAACATAGTTGGAGAAAAATAAGTTCTCTCAAGATATTTACAAATTTTCGGGCTGAGTTGCCAACAGCATCAGATATTTTACTCTTTATATAATGATTATTACTCATGAATCATAGGTAATGGGTAATGGGTAATGGGTAATGGATGTTCCCAATTACTCACTACCAATTTTTCTCGTTCTAATGAGCTTGTGTAGAGTATCTAGAATTCATAATCCAATCAGGAAAGCTAAATAAAAAGCGTTTATCCAGTAGTGAGATATTTGAACGGTGACTTTGCCAATCAAATCTATCGGTGCTGTTCATGCTTTTCCTGACTGGAAAATTATGATTCTTCTTCCTCTTCTTCAGCAGCTGGATAGACAAATGTAGAACGTCCAGTCAAAATTGACTTGCCCAAAGAGAGAGCTTTCTGAGCTTCGACGACGGCTTTATGCCTCCAGGTGGCTCGACGTTTATCTCGTTTTGATTTGGAAGTTTTCTTCTTAGGAACAGCCATGTCAGCAGATATCGCAATTCTTGACAACCTTCTTATTCTAGTCCATCCACTGAGGTCAAGGACAATAGTTAAGTCAGAAATTAAGTAGAGTTGGGTTAAGACTAGCGCGGGGACATAAGGAGTTCCAAGAGTGATCTTCTTTGCGTTTCTTCATATCAAGTGAGCTAAACCCGTCATTTTGAGGTTGACGGACTACTAGCGGCTGGAACTGGATTAGAGCTATTTTCAAAGAAAAGTAGCGATCGCACAGTTTTGAAGTAAGTTGCCCAATTTTGAGCATCAGGGCGCGATCGCCATTGTGGACGGCTGACTTCTAATGTCAGAACTGGTGCGATCGCTCCATAACTTTGTACGGACACAATTATTGAAACATCTGTAACCAATATATCTTGGTCAAAGCTCCGTTGAGCAGCTGCTCTAGCGGCTGCTTCCGCCCTGCGGAGAACGGTTTCGTAGTTTTCATCGGGCAAGCGGTCAATAGCTAGGTCAACTCTAGCGGTGTAAGCTTGCACAATCTGAGGTGCGATCGCTTCTGTTACAAACCACGCAGGAACGGTAGATATGAGCAAAACTACTAAAGGAACTATCCGGATTCTTCTGGCAATTTGGCTAATAACTGAAAAGGGAGTGATCGATGATGGTAGGTGAGCATAAATCTTGCTCATGACCTTCTATCTCCTTAGTAATGATCTGTTATTGAAATTAGGTGAAAGTATTTTCCGGTCAATTAACGTAATAAAAATTACATTCTAACTTAAGATTCGCTCATAATCACCTAGACTATATAAAACATAGGTTAGCTTTGTTTTTTTAGCAAAGCCAACCACAATTTTAAGACCAGCAAACAATAACTGACAAAGAGCGGGATGGCAAATTACTGGGCGATCGCAATTGGCATCAATCAATATCAGTTATTTCAACCTTTAAGTTGTGCCCAAGCTGATGCTGAGGCACTAGAGGATTTTTTAGTTACAGATGCAGGTTTTGTCCCCAAACACTGTCTATTAATGACAGATACTTCGCCGCCGATTGGGGATCGATCAACTTACCCAACTAAAGAAAATATTTTGCTGCTGCTTGAGGATTTGGCAGCGACAAGTTGGCAACCGGAAGACTATTTGTGGTTATTCTTTAGCGGTTATGGGGTCAACTACAAGGGCAAAGATTATTTAATGCCAACAGATGGCAACCCCGAACTCGTGCAAGAGACTGGCATAGAATTGCGATCGCTAATGCAAAGTCTGCAACTTGCTGACCTAAATATATTGCTACTACTTGATATCAACCGCGCTTTTGGCACCCAAGCGGATGCTCCTGTTGGCGAAGAAACAATAGAACTAGCCCAAGAACTACAACTCGCTACAATTCTTTCTTGCCAACCAGAGCAGTTTTCCCACGAAAGTAGCGAACTAGGTCACGGATTCTTCACAGCAGCTTTGTTAGAGGCTTTGCGTTCTGGTAATGGCAGCAACTTGGCAGATTTAGAAAGCTACCTGAGTCTGCTCATGCCAAAATTATGTCAACACCACTGGCGTCCTGTCCAAAATCCTGCCACAATCATCCCATCAAGGCAGCAAGTAATCTTGCCAATTTTGGCAATGGAAAGCGAGTTTCAAGCAGAATCGGTGATTTATCCCGAAGAATCCTTTGCTGTTACCCTTGCGGCTCCCCCCCTCGACGATTCCCCTAGAACTTCAGGAGATCGGGGCAGATGGGGAGAAGCTACTGTGAACTCCTCGCAACAGGTGAAGGCTCATAAGGTCGAGAAGTCTAAGGATCAACAAGTCCAGAAGTCGGCTACAGATTTAGTTTCCCAGCCAATGCCGGAAACTTCTTTAGGAGTGAATACGAGGGGAAGATTTATCCCCAATTCCTCCCAAGGTTATGTCTCTCGATTGCCATCGAATCAGCCAAGCATCCCTTTTTGGAAACAGTTTATCTTATGGGGCGGAGGCAGCTTGCTGGTAGCAGGTTTAATCGCTGTAGTTTTTCTCCGTAATCAAGAAACTTTTAGAATTAAGCAAATATCAAACATATCACCCAATGCTACTGCTAGCGATCGCCAGGTTATTCAGAATTTACCTAGCGATGTCTACGACGGGCTACGCCTACCCACTCCACCAGTTAGACTCAAAAACCCATCTAGCGCCCAAATAGTCTCTAGTTCGGAGTCGAAAAAGCAGAATCAAGCAGTATTAGACCTAGCGAAAATGTCGCTCAGACAAACTCAAGCTAGCGATTTGAGTATGGCGATCGCTACAGCGCGGAAAATTAAACCCGGTGAACCACTGTACGCACAAGCTCAGGAGAATATTAAGATTTGGAGCCGGATGATTTTAGATTTAGCAGAAGGTCGTGCTAAACAAAGACAGTATGCCAGCGCTATTGCTGCTGCACGGTTGATCACCAAAGATGAAGACCCATACGCCAAAGCCCAAGCAGCAATTAACCTGTGGCGGTTAGAGGGCAAGCAGTATGTGAGTAACAAAACTCTTTTAGATGCAGCTAATGGCTTGATTAAGTCAGGACAGGCATCTACCTACAATCGGGCGATCGAGGTTGCCAAAAAAGTACCAGCAGGTCAACCAGGGTTCGATACAGCCCAAAAATCGATCAATAACTGGAGTGAGAAAATTTTAGATTTAGCCAAGCGTCGCGCCGCCGAAGGAGAACGTAATGCCGCAATTGCGACCGCTACTTTAGTGCCAGAGGAGACAGGCGTTTACCAAGATGCTCAGGATGCTATCCAAAAATGGCAAAAAAAATAGTCAAACATATAGTTAGGAGTTAGGAGTTAGGAGTTAGGAGTTAGGAGTTTTATTTTTAATTCCTCACTAATCACTCCTCACTCTTCACTTTTCCTTCAGCACTCTGTATTAGCAATACTGCGACACATCTTCGCCACATTCGTCGGCTAGATAGCACAGCGCTCGGAAACGTAAACCAACTACTTCTTCATATAAGGGGTTGAGCTTGCACATCGGCGGAATGTGAAACAGGGTTTTCCCAAATAATTTGATATCTCGTTCAAAGGGACACTGAGACGGGATCAGTTTGCACAAGCGGTGAGCTAATTGGCGATCGCAAACTTGAATGCTATCTACCCGGTGGCGTAGGGGTTGAAGAATATCCCAGTAAGGCTTGGAAACAGAACGGTTTAGCTGGGTTATTTTATGACCACTATTCTCTGTTTGATTGATTGAAACCCAGCTTGTCAGAAAAATCTTCTTTGTGGTATTGTTGAACACCTTCATAGTTAATCCTCTATGTTATTGAGGCTATTCATCTTTTTGATGAATATATACAATGTGGCTAGGAACTTTCCCGGAAGAATCGCGTCATGATTGCGATGTAATGTAATAACTGAATAGCCACTTAAGTCAGAACATAATTCATTACTACGTCAAGTTAATCGCAATTTTCTGGGGATCGGTAGCGTAATATTACGATCTTGTTCATAACTTGACACACGTTAAATTTTAGTAAAGACATCTGTCATCGGGTAGGCTTTAGTGTAGCATTTACAAACCTTAATATAAGCTCTTTCTGCAACTATTTTTGCTAAGTATAAATATTGGTAATACCTTAGTAGGCGTTTTTCCTCTCTGTATTCCCACGTTCCTCACGTCGTTGCGTCCTGTTCATTCCTGGCTGAATGCCGTTGAATGTAGTGATTTTTGATCGAGTAGAATCAATTGCATTTCACAAAATATAGGTTGTCAGTGGCGATTTTAGATTGATATAATCTGAAGCGTTAAAATGAGTTGAACTTATTTATGGGTGTTTCTGTACTCTACAGCGCAATTCCTCCTTGCAGTACGCTGTACACACGCCTTCAAAGTGAAAAGGCACTCAGCATCCTTGTAGTTTCTCTTTTCCCCTATGGTTGCGGCATTTTCCGCTTTTTTGAGATTGAGCCTGAAGAGATTAATGAAATCCTTGAAGATGTTATCGAAACACACCAAGAGACTTTTGGATCTGAGCTAGAAGCAGATCGAGTAATCGCTGAATTGCGGTCTGAGTTAAGGCTTACTCGCCAAGCCTATCCAGGGATTGAAGATAGAACAGCATTACTAGAAAAATCATCTGCTGAGATCGGGGAACGTTTATCGCAGGAGCTATCGAGAAGAAAGGTTGCGAATGCCGATAAGATTGTTGAAAAGCTCATGTTCGGAGATCAAACTCTTGCTCCAACTCTGTTGTCAACAGAGGAATCATTGGGACTTATATCCCGTGAGCTAGTCAGTGAAGGAGCCAGCATTTTTCGACAGATCGATCCTGAAACACTGTTTGCAAGAGATGAAGGTTGGGAAGGATGGTGTCTTGACCACTTAGAGCGGTGGAAAGGTTTGTATCTTTCAGCAGCCGAGAATAATGAGGAGATATTAGTTGGAGTTGCTTGAGGCGATGGCAACCCAACTTGTTTGATCGCTCTGCCGAGTTTAACATTACAATATTTAGGCGATCGCAATCAGTATTTTTTTGTTTCACAAACATCCTTAAGCTGAAAGCACCTTCTGGGCTGTCAGGGTTAGTTCTGCGAATGTTTGAGAAATAATCTGCTGGTTTCCAGTAAACACAGTTTGCTTGTAACTACCATTGTCTAGCAAACACACCGTTACCTTATTTTTTAAGCGGTTGTAAAGGCAGTCCCATTTTTTGAATTTCTAAAAAGAAGCGAACTACCAGTAAAGTGATAATCGCCTCATGTTTGCCATTACCAGGAGGCATTTCTACCAGCACCCCATCCTCAAGTTCATATCGCTTGTCTGTGCCATCATCAAAATTGATGTATTCCTCAAGAGTACTGATTTTTATTGGTGTTTTAGTCATGGCGATCGCCTCCAATAACTATAGGCAAATACTATACCCATAATAAAAAACCCTATCTCACACAAAAGCGCAAAGACCCTGAGAAAAACTCTGCGTCTCTGCGCCTCTGCGTGAAATTCTTATTTTAAGATGCTACCTGAGCAGCAGTCCGAGTCCTGCGTCTTCTGCCATCAGCAACTTTCACAGGCGGCTGATCAGGGATTTGCATCAACAAAGTCACAGATGGCTGACATTGTAGTTCGCGGCGGATGGAACGTTGCAATTCTCGCTCTAAAGTACCTTGCAATCCACCCCAGTCTATATCTGCTGCTTCACCTTCCCCGGCGGCAAATTCTGACCAGCGCACAGTGAGGATTTCTTCAATCCGTTGTTTTACCCAAGTTTGTAACAGCGATCGCTCTACACTTGTAACTACACCTCGGAGATGAATTTCTGGTTTTGCCAACAGTTTACCACTCCAATCAATGGCAGCGGCGATCGTAATAATGCCTTCTGAAGCCATGCGTTGCCGTTCTTGCAGCACATTGGAACTTACCATACCCGAACTGGTAGTATCCACCAATTCGATACCAGATGGCACTTTACCAGCGACGCGAATGGTATCTTCAGTCAGTTCTACAACATCACCATTCTGGATAATGATCATGTTTTCGGCGGGAATGCCCATACTCTGAGCCGTTTCTGCGTGCTTCACCAGCATCCGATGTTCGCCGTGAAATGGCACAAAGAACTTGGGTTGAGTTAAAGCAATCATCAGCTTTTGCTCTTCCTGACAGCCGTGACCGGAGACGTGAATCCCTTTATCCCGACCATAGACCACTTTCGCTCCCTGAATCATCAATTTATCGATGGTGTTGACTACAGCGATCGTATTTCCGGGAATTGGGTTAGCAGAGAATACTACCGTATCTCCTTGGCGGATTTTGATGTGAGGATGTTCTTTGTTGGCAATGCGGGTCATTGCTGCCATCAATTCACCCTGAGAACCTGTAGTTAAAATTAAAACTTTCTCATCAGGTAGATTGCGGACTGCGTGCAATGGTTGCAGCAGATTATCTTCACACTTGATATAACCTAAATTCCGGGCATGAGCAATCAAGTTCAGCATGGAACGCCCCACAATC
>Ga0209591_10000963_pt1 | contig 36997 bp, 33 predicted proteins | sample MAT01_FD_187207 | JGI IMG/M metagenome (GOLD analysis project Ga0209591, IMG submission 187207) | Freshwater microbial communities from Lake Fryxell liftoff mats and glacier meltwater in Antarctica - MAT-01 (SPAdes) (version 2) | ecosystem: Environmental > Aquatic > Freshwater > Ice > Liftoff... | reverse complement strand
ATTCTCAGGGGAATCGTGTAGACTCTCGGAGCCAGCGCGGGCTTGGCCGCGCGGCCAGTAGAAACGATCGCTCCTGCTCGGCTGTCGGTCGCACCCGGAGTCGGTAGGAATCACCCAGCGATCAATGCTCAGGAGACAGACATGCGGCGTTCGTTCATCACCCACCTCGGTTGCCTGCTGGTTCTGCCGTTGGTCGCTCTGGGCGTCGCGATGCCCGCGCTGGCCCAGTGCTCGCTTTCCTTCCCCGCCCCGTCCAACTACGCCGCGGGCAGCCAACCGGTCTCCGTCGCAGTGGGCGACTTCAACGCCGACGGCAGGCCCGACCTGGCCGTCGCGAACGGCAACAGCAACAACGTCTCCATCCTGCTGGGCAACGCCCCCCCCAACGCCGGCACGTTCGCGGCGCCGGTCAACTACGCCGTGGGCGCCACCCCGCAAGCCGTCGCGGTGGGCGACTTCAACGCCGACGGCCGGCCCGACCTGGCCGTGGCGAACGGCGGCAACAACGTCTCCATCCTGTTGGGCAACGCCCCCCCCAACGCCGGCACGTTCCTGCCAGCGGTCAACTACGCTGCGGGCACCACCCCGGTCTCCGTCGCGGTGGGCGACTTCAACGCCGACGGCCGGCCCGACCTGGCCGTGGCGAACATCAATAGCAACAACATCTCCATCCTGCTGGGCAACGGCGGGGGGGGCGGCACGTTCCAGGCGGCGGTCAACTACGCCGTAGGCACCAACCCGCGGTCCGTCGCGGTGGGCGACTTCAACGCCGACGGCCGGCCCGACCTGGCCGTGGCGAACTCCAACTTCAACGGCGGTGGTAGCAGCTCGGTCTCCATCCTGCTGGGCAACGGCGGGGGGGGCGGCACGTTCCTGCCGGCGGTCAACTACCCCGCGAGCAACGGCCCGTGGTCCGTCGCGGTGGGCGACTTCAACGCCGACGGCCGGCCCGACCTGGCCGTGGCGAATCAGAACACCAACAACGTCTCCATCCTGCTGGGCAACGTCGGGGGGGGCGGCACGTTCCTGCCAGCGGTCAACTACGCTGTGGGCAGCGGCTCGCGCTCCGTCGCGGTGCGCGACTTGAACGCCGACGGCCGGCCCGACCTGGCCGTGGCCAACTTGTTCAGTAACACCGTCTCCATCCTGCTGGGCAACGTGGGAGGCACGTTCCAGGCGGCGGTCAACTACGCCGCGGGCAATGTCCCGAACTCCGTCGCGGTGGGCGACTTCAACGCCGACGGCAGGCCCGACCTGGCCGTGGCGAACGTCAGCGGCGACAACGTCTCGGTGCTCCTGAACACGGTTCAGGACTTCCCGCCTCCCGTCATCACCCAACAGCCCGCGAGCCAGATTGTCCAGGCCGGTCAGAACGCTGCCCTCGCCATCACCGCCAACGGCTTCGGCAACACGCTCACCTACCAGTGGCGGAAGAACGGTGTGCCCATCGTGAACGGCGGCACCATCGCGGGGGCCACCTCGCCCACGCTCACCTTCACCCCCGCGCTCGTGGGCGACACCGCGGCGTATGACGTGCAGGTCACCTCGCCCTCTTCGTGCGGCGGCGGACCGCAGGTGATCACCAGCGCGGCGGGCATCCTGGGCGTGACCAACCCTTGCCCCGCCGACTTCAACCAATCCGGCGTGATCACCGTCCAAGACATCTTCGACTTCCTCGCGGCCTACTTTGCCGGCTGCCCATGACCAGCTCGGGATGGTGGAGCGGGGAACGCGGGTGGAGGTGAGCGCGCGTGTGGTCGTGGCCTTGGCGCGCGGCGGGTGCGTGTGTGTTGATGGTCGTTCGGCGAGCGAAACTTGATTTGACCCGAGCGGTTTCCAACTCCGCTGCTCGATTCCGGCCTCCCGCCCGGCGAGCGCGGCTTTCGCCGAGACCACGGCCACCATCATCGAGCCTGCGGGTACGATCGGGTGCCGATAAGCAGCCCGATGCGTTCAATCATGATGTCCAGCGCGCCTCCATCACTGGTTCGGCCGTTTGCCGCACAGTTCCTGCTGGCGTTGGTGGCGTTTGCGGTTGCGCCGCGCATCGCGCGGGCTTCGAAGGTGGTGTGTGGGGGTGTGTGCGCGGTTGCGCTCGGGGTGCTGCTGGTCTGGCCGCTGATGCGGGTCTTTCCGGTGGTGCCGATCGAACTGCTGGGGGCGCGGGTGGTGGCGTGCATTGAGCTGACGCTGCTGGCGGCGCCCACGGTGTTGTTCTTCGCGATTGCGGCACGGCGCGTGCCGCGGAAGTCGGATGGGCGCGCGATGATGATGTTGACGGCGGTTGCGGCGGTGTACTTTGTGAAAGCCGGTTGGTGGATGCTCATGCCGGCGGGTGTGGGGAGGGCGGGGAGTGAGATCGGCAAGACCCGGATCAACCAGCAGGCGGATGGGTCGGAGATCTGTCGGCAGAGCACCGACTACACGTGCGTTGCCGCCTCGATGGTGACGATGCTCAGAGCGCGCGGGATCGGCGCGGAGGAAGCGGAGATGGCGCGGCTCTCGTTCACGCAGGTTGGTGGGGGCGCGACCGACTCGCGTGCGATGTGGCCTCTTGAAGAGAAGCTCGAAGGCACAGGCCTGGCCGTGCGCTATCAGAGGCTTGATGTGCAGGGATTGATCGCTGCACCCAAGCCGTGCATGGTGCAGCTCGATTGGGGCTACTTCATCTCGCACATGGTGCCGGTGATGTCGGCGGATGTTGAGCAGGTGGTGATCGGCGACCCGCTGGTCGGGCGCGCGAAGATGACCGCTGAAGCGTTCAGGGCGAAGTGGAAGGGGATGGCGATCGTGCTCGAGAATCGCGATGGGACCAACGAGGTTCAGCGCTGATCGATGGGGCTGTACAGCGCATCGTGCGGACCGACATACTTGGTCGTGGGGCGGAAGAGGCGGTTGCCATCGAGCTGCTCGAGGATGTGCGCGGCCCACCCGCTGATGCGGCTCATCGCGAACATCGGGGTAAAGAGGTCGAGCTTGAGGCCGATCGAGTGGTAGGTGGTGGCGGAGTAGAAATCGACGTTGGGGTAGATCCCCTTCGACCCGACCTCGCGCTTCATGATCTCTTCGATCTTCGAGGACATTTCGTAGAGCTTGAGATTGCCGGTGTCGGTGGCGATCTGCCTGGTGAAGGTCTTGAGGAAGGTGGCGCGGGGGTCGATGGTCTTGTAGACGCGGTGGCCGAAGCCCATGATGCGGTCTTTTTTCGCCAGGCGGGCCATGATGTAGGGCTCGACGTTCTCCAGAGATCCGATCGCGTTGAGCATCTCCATCACTTCTTCGTTGGCCCCGCCGTGCAGCGGGCCGCGGAGGCTGCCGATCGCGCCGGTGATGGCCGAGTACATGTCGCTGAGCGTGCTGATGATGACGCGGGCGGTGAAGGTCGAGTTGTTCAAGCCGTGGTCGGCGTGCAGGATCATGCAGATGTCGAAGGCACGGGCGACGGCCTCGGTCGGGACCGCGCCGTTGAGCATGTTGAGGAAGTTGGCGGCGAAGGAGAGGTCGGTGCGCGGCGCGACGAAGGGCAGGCCGCGGCGGTGGCGGTCGAAGGCGGCGATGATCGTCGGGGTCTGGCCGAGGATGGCCATCGCCTTCTTGCGTGCGCTGGCGATGTCGTTCGCATCCGGGTTGCTGTCGTACATGGCAAGGGCCGAGACCATGGTGCGCAGCATGTGCATGGGCGCAGCGGTCTTGGGGCACGACTGGACACGCTCGACAAAGCCCGCGGGCAGGGCGTAGTTGGTGCGCAGCTCGTGCGTGAAGGCCGCAAGCTCTGAGGCAGTGGGCAGTCGTCCGTTCCACAGCAGGTAGACGGTCTCTTCAAAGGTCGATTGCCGCGCAAGCGCATCGATCGGGATGCCGACGTACTCGAGGATGCCCTTCTCACCATCAATGAAGGACATGCGGGTTTCGGCGGCGACGATGCCTTCAAGGCCCTTGCTGAACGTGCTCATGGGGATATTCGAGGGAATGGGGGAAGATGTGGGAGGAGTGGCAACGGGCATTTCGGGGCTTTCGGGGTACTGGGTTCCACTATAGGTGGTTGCCTGATGAAATGCGGACTGAGGTGTGAGAGTTCTGCATGAGAGGAACGCTTGAGCGTGCGCGGTTCGGCTAGGATCGGTTCGGATGTTGATACCTCTCGGCACAGACCGCCCGCTCGCTCGTGGAACGATCGTGACCTACCTCCTGATCGGGGTGAATGTCGCGGCGTTCCTGCTTCAGGTGTATGGCCAGCAGATCGAACCGGACTGGTGGAGGCCGCTCGAACGGAAGTTGATGGTCTGGGGGCAGGAGTTCCACTGGTGGTCGCTCTTCAGCCACGCCTTTCTGCACGGGGGGCTCTGGCACCTGCTGGGCAACATGGTCTTTTTGTGGGTTTTCGGGCCGAACATCGAAGACCGCTTCGGCAAGGTGGGCTTCCTGGTGTTTTATCTGGCGGGTGCGGCGGCGGCGGGCGGATTGCACGCGGGGTTTGACCGGAACCCCGCGCTCGGGGCCTCTGGTGCGATCGCGGCCTGTACCGGCGCGTACCTGATCATGTTCCCCAAGACGACGATCAAGGTCTTCAGCCTGATCTTTGTGATCGGTGTGGCGCAGGTACCGGCGTGGTGGTTCATCGGGCTCTCGATCGTGTGGGACATTGTCTCGCAGAGCGCGGGGTCGAAGGGTGTGGCCCATCTGGCCCACCTGGGCGGGTACATGTTTGGCACCTCGGTGAGCTTTGCCCTGTTGTGGGCCAAGGTGCTGCCGCGTGAGCCGTACGATGTCTTCAGCATGGCGCGGCAGACGTATCGGCGCAAGCAGTTGAAGGCCGCGGTCGTCGGGCTTGAGCGACAGAATACGCAGCGGTCGGCGAAGGCCGCGGCGGTGCCGACCGGGAAGAGAGCGATTGAAGAGGCGGCCCGCGCTGATGCGCTCGCGGTCGCGCGGGCGGAGATCTCGGGGTTGATGGGTAATGGGTCGATCGCGCAGGCGGCGGCGGCGTACAAGGTGCTGGCTGAGAGGTATGGGGCGACCGAGGGGCGCGAGGAGAAGAGCAACAGTTCGGCCATGGGTGGGCGAGCGGGCGGGGTGGGGGGGGAAGTGGGAGCGACGGTGCTGAGTCGGCGGCACATGTACGAGTTGGGGAACCACTACTTCGTGAACGGTGACCAACGCGCTGCGGTGTATGTGTATGAGCGGTTTCTTGAGGGGTACCCGACCGACAACGAGGCTCCGGCGGTGCGGTTGATGCTGGGCAGGCTGAACGCACGCTACCTGAACGACCCGGTGCGGGCGAAGGTCTTGCTTACTCAGGCGCTGGTCGGGCTGAAGGATGAGGAATCGCGGCTCATGGCGGTGAGGGAGCTTGAAGCCCTCGGGTGAAGGGTGTTTTGGATCGGGCTTGCAGGGTTAACCACTTTGACGGTGACAGACATGTCTCGAACACGAATCAAGATCTGTGGGATACGCGATGAAGAGGCGTTGTTTGCGGCGGCGGATGCTGGGGCGGACGCGGTAGGGTTTGTGTTTCACCCGCAGTCAAAGCGGTTTATCGATCCGGATGAGGCGTGGGAACTGGTGGGGATGCTGCCCCCGTTTGTTTCGAGCGTCGGACTGTTTGTGAACGCGCAGGTTGAGAAGTTCATGTCGATGGAGGAGCTCTGCCCAACGAGCTTCAGCCAGTTGCACGGGACCGAGAAGCCCGACTTGGTGAAGCAGTGCGGGCCGGGGGTCATCAAGGGTGTGCGGTTCGACAAGGCGACGATCGGTGATGAGCTGATGAAGTGGGATGCGATCGATGAGGTCGATGCGATTCTGGTCGATGGCTCGGCGGGTGGAGAGGGACAGACGTTTGAGTGGAGTGACCTTGCGAGCGTGAAGGGGAAGATCACCAAGCCCTTGATCCTCGCCGGAGGACTGACGGCGGAGAACGTCGGAGAGGCGATCCGCATCGTGAGGCCGTGGGGTGTGGATGTTTCGAGCGGTGTGGAGAAGGCACCGGGCGAGAAGGACCGCGCGATGATCGAAGCCTTCTGCCGCGCGGTGCAGAAGGCTGATCTGGAGATTGGCTGAGCCGTTTTTGGTGCTGGTACTGAAATGAATCAGCGCGGGATCTGTGTGTGAAGCCGCTCGGCGATCTCGGCGGGAGTGCCCGAACCGGCATCGATCACCAGATCGGCCAAGTCGCGGTAGAGCGGATTGCGCGCGATAAGAAGCGCAGCAACTTCGTCGGTAGTGCTGCGCCCGGTAAGCGAGGGGCGAAGGGTGCTGTCGGCGGTGAGGCGGGCGGTGAGCGTCGGCTCATCGGTGGCGAGGTAGATGATGAAGACCTTGCCGGATTCGCGCGCGGAGCGGAGAAAATCGGCCGCGCCGGGGGCGGTTGGGGTTCCACCGCCGAGGGCGAGAACGAAGGGTTGATCGATCACTATGGGAAAGAAGACAGGCTTGAGCAGGTTGAAAAGAACATCGAACTCGGCGAGGCGGAAGTCCTTCTCGCCATAGCGCAACAGGGCCGCGCCCGCGGTTGTTTCGCCGAGTTGCGCGGCCGTGAGGAGATCGAGATCGATGAATAATCGTCCGAGCTGCGTAGCGAGACGTTGACCGATGGTGGTCTTGCCCGAAGCACGGAGGCCCATGAGCATGATGATGCTTGGTGTGGGCATGGGGGGGTCGGGATTCGGAGGTCGGGATTGGGGCGAGCGCGGGTGGAAGCGATCAGTCTTTGGCGCGGCCGGCGTATGAACCATCGGCGGTGTTGACCTTGATGGTCTCACCATTCTCGATGAAGCCGGGGACGCGAACCGAGAGGCCGGTTTCGAGCTCGGCATCTTTGGTCTGATTCGTGACCGTTGCGCCCTTGATGCCGGGTGGACAATCGACGATCTTCAGTTCAACCGAACCGGGAAGCTCGAGCGTGAGCGGATTACCGTTGTGCATGAGCACGATGGTCTGGGAGTTCGGGCGCAGGTAGAGCAACGCGTCGCCGAGAACATCTTTGGGCATGACGAACTGATCGTAGGTTTCGGTGTCCATAAAGGTGGCACCATGGCCGTCGGAGAAGAGGTACTCGCAGTTGTTGCGGTCGAGGTCAATGACCTCGATATCCTCACTCGGCTGGCAACGCTTCTCGATCTGGCCGCCAGACTGCACGTTCTTGAACTTGACGTTGACGAATGAGCGCAGATTGCCGGGGTTACGGAACTCGTATCCGGAAATAACCCAGAGTTTGCCATCCATCTTGACGCCGTAGCCCGGGCGGAGGTCGATCGCCTTCATCGTTTCACCTAAGTCTGGAGGTCTGTTCGGAACCCGTTGGTAATTCGGGAGGATGGGATACTAGGCACGGCCGCGTGGGCTGGCGTGGATGGTCAGTGCGTCAATCTCGGCACATGTGGAACGAGATCGCCTGTATGCTTGGTGATGATGCGAACGCTCTGCTGCGTGTGGGTCTTGCTCGTATCGGCGTGTGCCGCACAGCCGCTACCGGCACCAATTTCGGTGAGGGTGGTGGATGCGGCGTCGGGTGAGCCGATTCTGGGTGCGAAGGTGGTTGCGGATGTTGCGAGCCACGATCATCCATTCTCGGTGGCGACGCTGCTGGGCGAGACAGGGCCAGTGAGTTCGAGCGCGTTTACCGATGAGCTTGGGTTGGCGATGGTGACCTGCACACCCGGACGCGCGGTGCGGATTGGGGTGCTGGCGGTGAAGTACCCGGTCTTGATTCAGTTGATCGACGAGCCTTGGCTCGGGCGTGTGGTGTTGGAAGGTGATGTGGATGCGGGTTTACCGGGGCGCAGATTGCGGGCGACGGTCGAACCGGCCACAACTGGCGAGCAGGAATAGCGGCGCGAGTCAGTTGGTTGCGCCGACGGTGATGCTGGCGCGGGCGACTTTGGGTGCCTGTTGGTGCATGCGGCGGGCGCGATGCTTGGACCAGTCGGTCACGGCGAGATCGGGAGCGTCGGATGTTGCGCTATGCACCTTGATGAGGTCATAGGTGTTGTTGCGCTGGGCGGGTGTGAAACCGGCCTCGCGGATGAGGCGGCAGATCACTGGTTCATCAAGACAATAGGTTGTGCCCGCACTGGAGACAACGTTCTCTTCCATCATCACGCTGCCCATATCGGTCGCGCCGTAGGCGAGCGCAACCTGGCCGACATGCGGGCCCATGGTCACCCAGCTTGCGCCGATGGAATAGAAGTTGTCGAGGTACAAGCGGCTGAGAGCCTGCGTGCGGAGGTAGTCGGTCGCGCTCGACATGCGCACGCGCCGGCCAAACTGCGGGCAGCGCCGGATGACTTCTTCGGTGGGCATTTCCGGATCGAAGGTCGCGACCAGATCGCCGGGAAACTCGGCGGATGGGGCAAGCTCGGCGGGGTTTGTTCCCCAATCCTTCACGCGGCCAAGGGGCGTGTTTTCACGCTGAAATGGCCAGGAAATGAAGGCTTTGTAGTGACCGGTGGGTGTCTGTGCGTCGGTTGTGCTGAGCGTGCGGTCTTGCCACTTGCGCACCATATCCATATGGTCAATCCGATCGGCGTAGCCCTCGATGTGACCGAACATCATTGTTGCGCTTGTGAACATGCCGAGCGAGTGCGCGACGTACATGCAGGTGAGCCACGCGTCGGCATCGCACTTTCCGAGCCCGATCTTGCGCCGGACGTGGTGGGCGAAAATCTCGCCACCACCACCGGGGAGTGAGTCGAGCCCCGCATCGCGCAGTCGAACCATGACCCAGCGGATCTTCTCTTCGAGGGTTGAGCCTGGAGGGTTGAAGAAGTGAACGAACTCGATGAACTCGGGCGGGCTGAAGGCGTGGATGTGCAGGCGGGGAAAGCGGTCTTTGATGCCGCGGAGGAGCTTCAGGTACCACTCAAGCGGGAGGGCGGGGTTCATGCCTCCCTGCATGAGGATCTGTGTGCCACCGATCGCAATCAGCTCAGAGATTTTGTGGTAAATGACCTCGGGCTCGAGGGTGTAAGCGTCGTGATCGTCGGCATCGCGGCGGAAAGCGCAGAAAGTGCAGCGGGCATTGCAGATGTTGGTGTAGTTGATGTTGCGATCGATGATGTAGGTGCGGATGTGGTTGCCGTGAAGGAGGCGGGCGCGGGCATCGGCGTATCTGCCGAGTGTTTGAAGCGGAAGCTGGTGAAAGATTTGCGCGCCCTGTGCGGGCGTGAGACGCGCTTCGCCGCTCGCGACGGCATTCAGAAGACCGGGGTCAACGCCGCTGAGATGGGCGCGGGTGGGAAGAGGTTGGAAGATCGGCGGCATGGGGTATTGTTAGCCTAATGTTTGCATTCAAGCTTTCAGGAAACTGTGAAAGTATATGGCGCAGTTCGTGCCGCGTGGTGTTTCGGATTGTTCGATTGAGACCGACCGTGATGGCTGGGTGCTTTGGGAACCTTCGGGATGTGGGAAGGGGTTGGGTTAAGAGGAAGGATGTTGAGTGGCGTTGCCGGGTGGCCGATCCTGCCTGGTGGGATCGATCATGCGCGAAGACGCCCATAACCCTCCTTTGAGATGGGAATCACGATGGCTGTTCAACCTCATGTCAGCGCGGCCGTGAAGCACCTCCGCGGGTGGATCACTTTGCTGAGCGTGGTCATTGCCGTTTGTGCAATCACGCAGATGCTGGTGTATGGCTTTGTCAACTACACCGATGTTCGGTTTGATGTGGTGCAGCGAACGACGCCCTTCGGAGAGCGCAAGCTCGAAGTGCTCGCGCCGAATGAGCCGGTCGCGGCACAGAAGGAAGAGCGAGAAGTCGCGGTTGCCGGTGGTGTTCGGGCGCAGGCGATCGAGCGCGGCAAGGAAGTTGCGCCGGTGCGTGTGAAGTCGAGCGCTGATCGGGTCATGGCACGCATCAGCGATACCACCACTTCGCTCGGGTCGTTTGCGTGTGTTTGCCTTGCGGGCATGACGCTGCTGGGTGTGGTTATTGCGGGTGGCGGCGGTATTCCTGGTGTTGAGAAGGCTGTGACGGCCGGGTTCTGGGCGCTGGTGCTGGGTTTGCTAAGCCTTCCCTGGTCGAGCGCGTTTCCGGGGCTCAAGATCCCCGGCGTGTTTGCGGCGTATCACCTGATGACGGCCACGGCCGATGGTGTGGCAGGGTCGATCGGCCTCACGGCGGCATTTGGCCAGTGGATTGTGATGCCGATTGTTGCATCGCTGATGTCGATCCTGGTCTGCATCTGGTATCGCGCGGGGGTTGAGCGCGGGGTGGTCGCGACGAGTGTCAACCACTTCGATCGGGCCATCGAACAAGAGATGAGCACCATCGCCAAGCGGGGAATCACACGGGCGGGCCCGCGAACGCTGGGAGTGATGAATCGGCCCATCGGTGCTTCTGAGCCCTCGCAACCGGCTGTGCCCACGGCACCGATTGCCACGGTGCTTGCCGCTCGGCTGGAGGCGGAACGGCCGATGATGAATGTCGAGCAGGCGGTCGATGAAGCGGCGGCACTCGCGGCTTCGCTGGCACGCGAGACCAGTTCCGCGGCCAACACCAGCAATGGGCGCGGCGTTGCCGATGCGAACTTCAGGCGATTGATCTGACTGTTGGCCTGAACGTTGGGCTGAATGTTGATTAGGGCCGCGGATGAAATTTTTTCTGAGCATCGCGAAGGCGCGAGGAATCGACGTGGGTGTAGACCTGCGTCGTTGCGATGTCGGCGTGGCCGAGCAACTCTTGTACGACACGGAGATCGGCGCCACCCTGCAGCAGATGCGTGGCGAACGAGTGGCGGAGCATGTGGGGGTGAACGGATTTGAGCCCTGCCTTCAACGCGTTCTTCTTGACGAGTTGCCAGATCGCAACACGCTCGAGCGGGCGTCCGGTGCGTGAGAGCAACAGGCGATTCAGCGAGAGATCGGCACCGTCGATCGACCGAGCCAGACGCGGCCTGCAAAGATCGAGATATTCACGAACCGCGTGCTGCGCAGGCTTGCCGATGGGCACGATGCGTTGCTTGCCTCCCTTGCCCGTCACGATCACCACACCAAGCGTAGGGTGCAGATCGCGGAGCGAGACCGTGCAGACCTCGCTGGCGCGCAGGCCGCTTGAGTAGAGAAGTTCGAGCAGGGCGCGATCACGCAGGTAGAGCGGGTTGTGCGATGGCTCGGGATCTGCATCGGGCTGCGGCGCGGCGAGCAGCAGCTTGACCTGTCGCGGCGTGAGCACACCGGGGAGCTTCTTCCATCGCGTCGGTCGATCAAGATAATCGGCGGGATTGGCGACACCATCGATGCGGTGCGTCGCGGCAAGCCAACGGAAGAAGACCTTGATGGTGGCCAGGTGACGCACGATGCTTGCTGGCGCGAGCGATTGATCGCGGTGGAGCGTGCCAAGGTGCTCGGTCAGATCCCGAGGTTGAATGTCGGATGCGGTAACGCGGCCGCGACGGGTCATGTCGGTCAGCAGATCTCGCAGATCACGGTCATAGGCTTCAAGCGTGTTGGGCGAAAGGCCGCACTCGATGCGGATGAAGGATTGAAACGCTGGCCGCAGACTTTGGAGGCCGGGGGCGATGGAGGCAGGCTTGGACGGGGAGGTGGCTTCTTTCGTGGCGGACACGAAGAGAGTTTCGGCAGGATGATGGGTGCAGGGTAAAAGTCGGGGTGATCGGGAGGGCCGTGGGCAAGCAATAGGGGAAACTACCGCTTTTCCATCCAGTTGCCGAAGCTGCTGCCGACCCAGATGTTGCGCCCATCGAAGCCGAGGAAGTCGGTGCCGGGGTCGAGCTGTGCGGTACCAGCGGTGGTGAGGTCGGTGAGTGAGTAGGCGGTGACGGAGCCAAGCTGGGTCGCGATCACGAGGTTTTCGCCGTCGTAGATCATTGAACTGGCGGCGGAAAGGCCGAGGGGGTTGGTGACGACACCGCCGGTGCCATCGGCCGCGAAGGAGAAGACTTTGTTGCTTGCGCCATCGGCGACGTAGACGGTTGGCCCGGCGATGACGATGCGGCGTGGCTGACCACCGGTGATGCGCGCGGGAGAAGCGGTGGGGTTGATGCCGTTGATACGGAAGATGGTTCCGGCGGAAGTTGAAGAGACGTAGACACCGGTGGCGTCGGCGGCGATGCCGTTGCAGGTGGGAATGATCCATGAACGGGCGATGGTGCCATCGGTAGTGTTGATGGGGAGCGCGAAGACCTGTCCAAGCGGAGGGCTGCAAACGTATAGATAGCCATTGCTGATGGCCATGCCGCGATTCTGCACGCCGAAGTCGAAGGTCTCAAAGTTGCCATCGTTGGTGTTGATGGAGGCGACACCCTGGTTGGTGGAGACCCAGACTTTGGTGCCGTCGAAGGCCGCGCTGGCGGGGAATGAGAACGAGTTGAGAAGATCGACGGTTCGGACGGTGGTGCCGGTGCGAGCGCGGACGACGGCGACGCGCCCTGAAGTGACGAGGGGGATGTAAAGATTTTCACCATCGAAGGCCGGATCGGTCGGCGAGCTGCCAGCGTTAAAGGTGAACCGGAAGGCGGGACCGCTGTCGAGAGCACCTTGCCGGAGCGTTGCGATTCTGAGTGAGGCGAGCGATGCGCCAGCGGGGCCGGCTGGGCCAGCACCACCAGCCGGACCGGTCGCGCCCGCAGGACCAGAGGAGCCAGCAGGACCGGCCGAGCCCTGCGGCCCGGCAGGGCCACCTGAGGGTCCGACAGGGCCATCGGGACCAGCGACACCGGCGGGGCCTTCGGGACCGGCAGGACCAGCGGGACCGGCGGGCCCGGGGGGACCCTCGGCCTGGTCGAGCACGCGCTGCGCGACGACGGCGTATTGAGCCATGCCGGCGACGCGGACTTCCTGGCGGAACGGAGCCTTTACGTAGTTTGGTGTGTTGACGGAGCGAACACCGACTTCGAGGTAACGACGATGTCCGTCAAAGCAGTTTGGCCCGAAGTTCATGGGGACTTCGGCGTACCCGTCTTTGGGGTCGATGCCGAAAACTTCGATCGTGCGACCGACCTGCGCACCACTGGCGGGTGCATCGAACATGGTCACCTGCACATCGACCTTGCCACGCCAGGGTTGGCCACCCCAGTTGAGGATGAGCTCCTGTTGCACAAGTCCGGAGCGACCGACGCGCGGACCGGTCGGTGCGGCCACAACACCCGTGGAAAGCAAGAGGGTGAGGGCGGTTGCGCTGAGGGTTGTTGCGGAACGGGAACGTGTGCGTGCGGGTGAAAACATCGGGGCCTCCTTGATGCTGCGCGGCGGAACGCGGACTGTATGGTCACATGAGCGCGCCGCAGATACCTATCGGTCGGGAAGGCACACGCGCTGACTGCGCTTGCGCAGATCGGCGGGTTTGTCGCATTTTTGATTGAACTGAAGAGTCTTTCAGACTTGATGCGACTCGTGGGTCAGCTTGACGCGATGGCGTCGGGACAAAGAGAAAACCGCCCCGAGGATGATCCTCGGGGCGGTGGTTAGGGTGAGCTTGGGCTTTCGTGAGTTCTCGGTTTAGCCGAGGAGCTGGAGAGCGGACTGGGGCTGCTGGTTGGCCAGAGCCAGAATGTTGGTCGAAGCCGAGACGAGGATCTGGTTTCGCGTCAGCGACGCGGTTTCGGAAGCGAAGTTGGCATCGCGGATGGAGCTTTCGGCCGCGGTCGTGTTCTCAAGGGAGATGTTCAGACTGCGGATGGTTGCACCAACGGTGTTCTTCTGGAAGGCACCGAGGCGACCACGGAGGCTGGAGACCTGATCGATGGCTTCATCAACGATCTTCTGAGCGGCGGTGAGATCGCCATCGACAACATTTTTGCCCTTGCCGCTGGCGAGGTCGGAGAGGTAGCCGGTGTTTGAGTTGCCGAGCTTGCGGGTCGCGATGTCGGCGATGCCGATCGAAACCTTGCCGGCGATATCGACGGTGCCGGCGAGCTGGAAGGCGGCACCACCACCAGTGATGGTGAAGGCATTGACGGTCGCGCGGGTCTGGGCCGTTGCATCGTCGAAGGTGACCGAAACATCAAGGAAGTCGGTGTTGATGCGTGCGGTCTTGCCGTTCGCCGTGGCAACGATGCCGTTGATGGTGGCGACGACATCCTGACCGGTGTCACGGATGCCGTTGGCGGCATTGACATTGCTGAAGTCGGTACCCGATGCGGCGTCGATCGTGTTGAAGGCCTGCGATCCCAGTGTGTAGATACCGACGCCGGTACCCTGAATGTTCGCTTCATCGATGACGCGAACCGAGACGAACTCGGCAGAGCCGAAGGCTTCGCTGGCCAGCTTGATGGCGGAGGTACCGGTGACCGACTCGGCGGCGATGCCGGTCACATCGGTGAAGGTGTTGATGGTATCAATGATGTTCTGCACCGTCGTGCTGGAGGCAAACTGCAACTGGCGTGAGCCGAGGCTGCCGCTGATCTCGATGGTGAACGCTGAGTTCACACCATTGTTGAGGTTCAAAGCACCGTTGGTTGAGAGGACGACGCCGGCCTTCTGGGCTGAGGTCGTGACGATCGCGGAAACATCAAGATCGTCGCCGAACGCGAGCTTGGCACCGTTGACGCGGAAGTCGGAGACGCCCGAATCAACATCGGATGTGTTGTAGTCAAGGTTGCCGTTGAGCAGCTTCTTGCCTTGGAACGATGTGGCACCGGCGACGCGGTCGATCGTCTGGAGGATCGAGTCGATCTGGAGCTGATTCGCTTCCTTCTCAGCGCTCGACAGTCCGGTGTCGTTGGCGGTGTTGGTGATCAATCCCTGAAGTTCGACGAGAAGACCGCTGACTTCCTGAAGACCACCTTCGGCGATGTTCGCGACCTGATCGGCGCGTTCGGCGTTGGTGATCGCGGCGCTCAGAGAGGCTTTTTCTGAACGCAGGTTTTCAGACGCGATCAGACCGGCAGGATCATCCTTGCCGCGGTTGATGCGAAGGCCGGTGCTCAATCGCTCGAGCGACTGATCCAGTGCCTTGTTGTTCTGGCCCAGGTTGCGCTGGGCAATAAGAGATTGGATGTTGGTATTGATACGACTCATGTGGGAAACCTCCGTGCAGTCATTGCAGGCGTTCAGGCACACAGGCCTGAGCCAAACCGTGGTGGACCGATGATCGCGTTACGAGGCGGTCATCCCCTTGTCGGGCGTCCGTTGAAACGGAACGCCTGAACGTCCGGCTTCCGTACCGGACGTTGCTCGCTCACCCGGTCTGTCAGACCGCGAGTGCGTGCCGCAGAGTGCATCGGCAAGGTTTAGGTGGTGGTTGAGTCCGGGAGGGGTCACGTGTAAGAAATTCAGGTAAGTGGAAAAATAAACGATCCCGGCATGGGCCGGGATCGTGTAAAGAACTTGATGAATACTCGGTACTTTGTCTCAAGTTGATCCAGACTGTCGGGGCTAGCCGAGAAGCTGGAGGACCTGCTGAGACTGCTGATTGGCGAGTGCGAGGACGCTGGTTGATGCGCTGGAGAGAATCTGAGCACGAGTCAGACTGCTTGTTTCCTCGGCGAAATCGGTGTCTCTGATGCGTGATTCGCTGGAGGTCAGGTTCTCGATCGCAGCCTGAAGCGAGCGGACGTTGGTTTGAAGGGTGTTCCGCTCGAACGCTCCCAAACGCCCTCGGATGATGGCAACTTCGTCGATCGCAGTCGAGAGCACCTTCGAGGCGTTCTCGAAGTTCTCGGACCTGAGGTCGTTGTCTCCACCGGAGCGGATACTCGAAAGGAACTGGAGGGTTCCTTCGATGAGCGTGCCGCCCAGCCGGCTGGCCGCCACCGATTGGATGCCGATGTTGGTCTGCTGGGCGGCGTTGATCTCACCACCAAGCTGGTAGAGGGCACCGCCTCCGGTCACGTAGAAGGTCGATGTCGCGGCGTTGGTTGTGCCGAGCGATTCGGTGAGGATGAGTTCGAGGGAGAGGGAAGTCTGGCTCTCGATCGAGAGTGTGAGGCCGTTTCCGGTAGCGACGTTGCCATTGATGACCGCCGTAACGTCACGTCCGGAGTCACGGTTCGCTTCGGTGAGAGAAGCTACGAAGGCGGTGTCGGAGAACGAGACAGTGCCGCGGTTGCCATCGTTTGCGACAGCGAAGGTCCTGAAGAAGCCGCCACCGGCGGGCTCGTTGAGCCGCTTCACGGAAACGAACTGGCTCGAGCCAAGCTCAATCGCATCAAACCGGAGGCCGCTGGTGGCATTGGATGGATTGATGAGTGATGCCGACAGGCCGGTGGCTTGGCGGAAGACGTTGACCCCGTCAACGACGGCATTGAGCGACTGATTTGAGAGGACCTGAAGGGTCTGCACACCCAGAGGGCCGGCAATCTCAAGCGAGACTGTGGAGAGAAAGGTGCCGGTCGGCGCGGAGAGGAAGAGCGAAGCGGTCTGTGCCGAGTTGATAACCTCGACATTGACCTGGATGTTGTCCTGCCCGGAGAAGTTGGCACCGTGGATCGTGGCCTTGTTAATGTCCGATCCCTGCAACCCTGAGAGGATGTAGTCGAGCGAGCCGTTCAGCAGCTTCAGGCCGCCGAATGACACGCTGTTGGAGATGCGGGTGATCGATTCGATGGCCGAATCTATCTGCAACTGATTGGCCTTGCGTTCTTCATCGGAAGTTGCGCCGGTGTTGGCGGCCTCGACCACCAGTCCCTTGATGGAACTGAGCAGGTCGCTGACTTCGGACAGCCCACCTTCGGCGGTGGCGATGACCGAGCTTGCCCTGTCCGAGTTGTCTACGGCCTGGTTGAGGCCGGAGACTTCGGAGCGAAGCCGCTCCGAGACGATCAACCCGGCGGGATTATCCGCGCCACGATTGATTTTGAGTCCGGTTGCCAGTCGCTGAAGTCGAACCTCGAGGTCCGAGTTGGCGCGATTGAGATTCGCACGAGCGATCAGGCTTGGGATACTCGAGTTGATCCTAGCCATTGCAATCCTCCGTGATTGAGGCTGAGGCCGTCGTAAGAGCGGTCGTCAGTTGGGCCGCGCCGATCCGTCGGGCGACACGTGTTTGAAAGGTCGGAAGCACGCTAGCACGCGACATGCGGGCCAAAGCGGGGTATACGCGATTCAATGGAGATCGATGGTTCTGTGCTGAGGTCATGCGGTCTGCGCTCCACCAAGGCTGCCGGGTGGGATCTGCTCTCCAGGGTGCTGTCCCGGCAGTTGGCCGGGTGGTCGCAGTCTGGAGGGCGAGAGTGATCCGGCCGGTGAGCGGGTGCGGAGTCTTTGTGGGCCATGCGCGGAGGCTTGCCGCAGCACGGGCAGGTCGGTGTTGTTGATCTGCGCCGCACGTTGATTCTCGGCCTTGATGGCCTCGTAGACCTCTTTGCGGTGAACGGAGATCTTGGTGGGAGCGGTGATTCCTAATCGAACCTTGTCGCCCCGGATATCGACGACGGTGATCTCAATCTCGTCGCCGATCATAATTGTCTCGTCGCGCTGTCTCGAGAGAACCAGCATGGGTCGGCTCCATCCTCGGGTCGGGCGGGCGCGGCCGGATCAGGTATTGAATCCTGTGTTCCGGCCGTTGCGGCTCCGGGGTCATCCGTGACCCGGGAATGCCGCGAGGGCATAAAGCGTAGTGAAGTCGTTGCCGGTAGATCGTGTTGTGCGTGCTTCAGGCCGACATGGCCTTCTGCGGCTGGTTCTGCTGCTTGACTCCGAGAGTGATCAGCGGGTGACGGGTGGTCCAGCGCTTCTCGGCGAGCACAAACTGCTCGCCGTTGCGGGAAAGGGTGTTGATGACCAGCGGACCCTGGAGGTTGCCGGTGAGGGCCCCATCAACCTTGTTGACGATGACGAACACCTGGGCATCTTCCAGCTTGCTCATGCTGAGATCCGCGAGCTGCTCGGCGCGGATGGGCACTGAATAGTCTGGTACGAAGAACGACGGATCGGTGACCACGAAGGCCAGCGTTGGATCGTCGAGCGATTGAAGCCAGAAGAAGGCCGAGTCCTCCTGAGGCTCGAGCAAACAGAAGTTTCTTTGTTCGCTGAAACCAAGAAGACCTTTGGGGAACGTGATGACACGGTCCTCCGCAATCTCCACGCTGCCGAATCTCGTCGTTCGCACTTGCATCATTACGCTCCGCGTTTGTGGCCTGTGTGCTCGATACGCCTAACTTGTCTCTGCACAATCTGTCGCTTCCGGCTCCAATACCGGATGATTCATCATTCAAGCCCGCTCGCCGATCCGCCATGACGGGAGGGGGTGGGTGGGTGGGTGGGACGAATGCCTGAAGCGACGGTTCTGAGGGTTAGCCCAGAAAGTCAAGAAGACTGAGGTTCTGCGATTGAACCCCGCTGGTCATCGCGGCCTGAAGCTGAGTCCGAAGCAGGGTGAATCGGATCGATGCTTCCGAGTAGTCGAGACCTTCCAGTCCAAGACGGACACTCTGGTCAAACACCTGTCGATCCGTCTGCCGTTCCTCCGAGCGTTCGACCCGGTTGGCATAGACACCCACAAGTGCGCGAGTGGCGGCGAGACGATCGACACCCTTGGTCAGTTGTTCTCCAGCAAGTGTTATGCCAGTGCTGTCGTCGTTGCGAAGAGCGTCGCGCAGATCAAGAAGTGCCGTGAACAGATTCTCGACGCGCACCGCCGCTCGATCTTGCGCGATCAATGTTGCGCTTCCAGCGTCGTAGGTGCCGTTTGCAAGGCCAAGATCCTGCGCCGCGGCCGAGTTGTTCTGCTTCTGAACGCTGATGGGGCTGCCAGCAACCGTTTGTGTGAAGGCGATCCCGTTCTGTCCATCGGTCAGGCCGGCTGAAAAATCGCCCGCGGTGAGCGCGGGGGCCGACGAGTTCAGAGGTGGTTGACCGAGCGCATCGGTGAACTGCTGGTTGATTCGGTCGATCACGGTCTGCACGGTGGAGAGATCTTCAGGGCGCAGATCCACATCAAACTGCTGCCCGTTTCCGAGGGTCACTCGAAAGTCGGTGTTGAGTTCGGGCGAAACCAGGCCACTCGTCGGATCGACCTGGCCATTGACGATCCGCACGCCGCGACCGGAGTTGAAGTCGGAGACAACCGTGTCTGCGGACATTGATCGAATACCAAGCTGGGTGGCTGTGCCCACGCCACCGGGAACTTCCTCGATCGACATCGCCGGGCCTGAAACCTCGTTGAAGATGTTCAGCCCGCGCCCATCCTGATTGATCTCAACACGCACACCCGGCACGGCCGTTTGAATGATGCTTCGCAGATCATCGATGGTTGTCGCGTTGGAGAGATCGACATCAACAATCTGCGACTGATCGTTCCGAGTGAAGCGGAATCGGATGGATTCAGGAGGAATTGTCAGCCCCGGAATCGAGCTAAGCGGCGTGAGAAGAGTCAGTTCCGGGTCGAGATTGGTTCCCTGCGGTGTTGCGGTCTCGAACGCCTGCTGCGAAAGGCCAAGGTCGGCCGCGGTCGTTCCGTTTCCGGCATCTGAGAAGACCAGTTGCGGGGCGGGCGAACCTCCGACCACATCGAAGCTGAGTGCGCCGACGGAATAGCCGATACCGCCTGCGCCGAGAATCGTCACACCATTGTCGGCCTCATATTCCTGAATGGCGGCGGTGAGCCGATCGACAACATCCTGCGCGGTGTACGCACCAGAGAGATCGACGCTGGATGCGGGTCCACCATCGAACGAAAACTGAATCTCGCCCGGAGAAATGCCGAGGCCGCGTCCGCCTCGGAGATCGGCGAGTAGAGTCTCACCATTGATCCACGGATTCAGGTCAACCGGTGATCGGAGTCGTGCGGAGGTGGTGCCGATAGCGTTATCACCGCCGATGGTGATGGGGATATCGTCGGCGGCATCGAGATCGGCAAGAAGGCCCGAGCCCCGGCCAACATAGCGGAAACCGCCGCGAATCTCGTCAACAGGCGCTCGCGTCGCTGTAGACCCCCCGAAGATGTAAAGCCCGTTGGTCTCACGATTCGCCAGCGTGAGCAGGCTTCGAATCATCCCATCAACAACAACGGCCTGCGTCTGCCTGGTGGCTGTGTCGGATGTGACACCGATCTGGTCGGAGGCGATGTTCTTGGCTTCGAGGATAAGGCTGGAGGCATCGCCGAGCGAGCTGTCCAGATAATTGAGTGAACCTTGGGCGTTCTTGAGATTGTCGAGTCTACGCGATGTGCGTTCAAGCCGGTCTTGCAGCGCAGAGATGGCCGAGGCACTGATGGCGTTGTCGCTGAAGCGGCTGACCGACAACCCGGTTGCCAACTGATTCTGCACACCCACAAGACCAACGTTGGTCCGGTTGATATTCGAGAGCAACAACTGGCTCGAAAGCAGGTTGGGCACTCGTGTGAGATTGGCGGGTATGGCGGACATGGTGGGTTGCTGAGGGACGCGGATGGGTTGCTGCACGGGCTTTGATGGTGACTCAGCCCACAAGGCTCAAGAGTGTCTGCGTAAGCTCGTCGATCACCGAGATGAATCGAGCCGCGCCCTGATATTGACGCTGATAGTTGAGAAGGTTGATGGACTCTTCATCAATGCTTACTCCGCTGACGGCCGAGCGTTGCGCATCGAGACTCTGACGGACGAGGCTGCTGGATTCGGCCCGGTTTCCCGCGGCGGCCGTTCGTGCGCCGACATTCTGGGCCGTGTCGAGCCAACTGTTGGTGATGGACCGGCCACCGAGTGCTTCGTTGGTCTGGTCACTGAGCCCGAGGATCGCAAGCGCGGCACCGTTGTCGGTCGGCTGGCCGGCAATGTTCTGTCCCGCGGCGAGCAGGCCGGGGTTGTTGTGCAGCGCTTCGCGAACGGCGATGTTGGTGCCATCGGAACCAGAGAAGAACGTGTTGAGGCCGAGCAGCGCGAGCGTTCCCGAACTGTCTTCACTCAATGCAAACTTGTAGCCGGAATCGGCACTAATTCGCAGTGTGCCATCGGGGTTGACCGATGCGGTGATGCTGTCGATCGCATCGAGCGATGCGACGATTGTGGCGATCGAGGAATCGTCACCAAAGCCCGAAGCACCGGAACTGTCGAGTCCATCGAGATCGATTTCGACCTGCACGGTCTCGCTGGCACCAGTCACGCTGTTGGTCACGGTGATCAGGAATCCGCCATTGGTCGCCTTGAACGGCAGATTGGCGAAAGTTGCGTTGGCCGGGTCGTTGAGGGCTCGAGTTGTGTCGGCGCTCGGCGCACGCTGGGTGCCTGTAAGCGAGGTCAGGGGCAGCTTGGTGTAGCCCGAACTGTGAACACGGTTGACCTGAAAGATCAACTGGCTTGTGATCGTATCGAGATTCTCAATCGTGCGGTCGATGGTCTCGGTTCGTTCATTGAGAAGAGCACCGACCGAGCCCGAAGAGATGTCAAGCTCGGTGTTATCTTCGCGGATGGCGACCGAGACCTGAACCTCACCATCGACAGTTTCGCGCCTGAGCTGTAACCCGCGTGAGACTCCCGCCAACACCACCGGTGTCGAACCTACCAGAACATCGAGTGTTCCGCTCGGCTGCTCGACGGTCGAAATATCCATCAACTGACTGAGTTTGCCCACCAATGTGTCGCGCTGATCACGCAGGCCGTTCGCGGTTGAGGAACCACCCTCGGCATTCACGATGGCCGCGTTGATATCCGCGATCTGCGTGAGCAGGTTGTCGGCCGCCTGCACGCTCGATGAGAGTTGTCTGTCGATCTGAGTTCGCAGCTCGGTGAGGTCGGATCGAAGCGCCCGCACACTGGCCGAGAGGGTGCGCCCCTGCTGAATCACCAGTGAGCGGCGACCATCCTGATCCGGACTGTTTGCGAGTTGACTCCATGAATCAAAGAACCTTGAAAACTCGCTGGAAAGATCGTTCTCGGTAAGTTCATTGAGCGTGGCTTCGACGGTTGCCAGCGATTGATAGACCGTTGCAGAATAGTTCTCTTCTGACAACCCCGTCCACAACCGTGCCTGCAAAGCGTTATCGACCTGACGCGTAATTCCGCTGATGCCGACACCGCGACCGAGAAAGTAGCCACCTTCGCGGCTGTCAAGATTGGGGGCGAAGCCGATGAGTTGCCGTGAGTAGCCGGGCGTGGATGCATTGGCGAAGTTGTTGCCAGTGACCTGCAACGCCACCTGGCTCGCGGTCAGTGCGCTACGTCCGATTTGGAGACTGCTGCTCAGGCCCATAGGTTTCTCGACGCAAGCGGCGTGCCAGAGATCGCTCGGTTCATCCACACACGAGTCGTCGCTCCCGAAATCAGCTTCTGATGTCCAGTGCCGTTGTCACGGTCACCGAAGCATCGACGTTGCCGGTTCTGGCATACGTACCCGCGTGCGAAAGCCCGCGGCAGACCTGGCGCATAAGTCCTTCCATGTGTGCCGAGAGTGATTCGGCCGCGGACTTGATCGCGGCGTGTTCACGGTGAAGACGGTTCAGCACATCGCGAAGCAGATCGGCGGCCGAAAGCAGCCGAGTTCGCATCGGGTCAGAGAGCAGCTTGGCGAGCTGAGCGATGGTGACACGCGGACCAGAAGTGTTCAAGGTCGTTGGACCTCTTCCGCTCACGGGTGCAGGGGCGATCGGCCCCATGCTCCGGATGGTTCCTGTGAACTGGGCCACGGCCGACTGGCGAAGCTTCTCAAGCTCGCCGATTCTGGCCGCCGCGATTGCTTGCGCATTCAGGCATTCCGACATCAACCGTGCATCGGCATGGGCGATTGCACTCCGGTGAAGACCCGCTATTTTGAGCAGTTCCTCATGCTCGACCACGAGTTGCCGCAGAACACTGTCCAGCCTTTCGGCCGCAGCGGCGAGAGTGGGGGGGGGGGCATCAGGTGCGGGCACGGTTGAACGGGGTGTGGATTTCGCAAGGCTCATATCATGGCCTCCAAACTGGGCTGGGGTGTCGTCTGTTTGCGTGATTCACCGTCGGTCGGCGCAGCTGGCCCAGGTTTCTTGGTGCGCAAGAGCAGTTGCTCGGCCACACGCTCAACCAGCGGGAATCGTGAGGCTCGTGCGATCTGCTGAGCGATCTGGCCATCGAAGAGCGACTGAAACTGCTTCTCGCCCTGCGATGGTGCAAAGGGCGGTGCCGCTGCGTTTGATTCACGCCATTGCTTCAACAGCGGCTGAATCATGGCGATGGCAACAAACTGCTCCGCACCTGCGCGGGCCTGTTCTTCCACGGTTTTCTCAACATCATTTCGAGATCGTGAGAGCACCGATGAAAAGTCCTGCTGCGAGATATCACGCTGCATCGGAGCGGCAAGAAACCGATCCGCTGTTGCGACTAGGCTCGAAGTTGCTGAGATGGAAGTTGCGTCATTCATGGGTGTGCGTTCTCGGATCGCTCGAACTCTGCGGATGAGTGGTTGTATCAATCACGCACGAATCGAGCGTGCAACCGCCCTGTCTGATGAATCTGCGCGAGGATGTCGATCTGCTCGCGAACCGGAACGTTCAGTTGTTTGAACGCTTCCAGCAGGTCACCGATTCTTGCCCGTTCTGCGTTTGTGCTTGTTGAACCAAACTCGGTCCAGTTGGTGCGCGAGACCAGCGGGTCTTGCGCGGTGCCCAAAGGTGGCGGCGTGGTTGTCGTGATCACCAGCCGATCACTCCCGATCGTCACGGCAGAAATCTCGACATCACCCGTCACGATAATCGTTCCCTTGCGATCGTTCACAATCACCTGTGCCGGAAGTTTCATCAGCGACGGACTGAACCTCTTGGTCATCACGCTCGCAATGAAGTTTGAGGGGTTCCCACGCTCCTGCTCGGGAATGATGACCCGCACGACGGTGTCATCAATCGCCGAAGCGATCTGTGTGGAGGCTTCATCGTTGTTCTCAAGATCAGCGGTGATGCCGTTGATCTCGGTCGCCAACATCCGTGTCGTCGGAAACCCGCGATAATGCGGCCGCACGATGAGATCAAAGCTGTCGCTGATCGGTGTGCGCCGCTTGATGTCCTTGATCAGTTGCAGTCCGCCGCGTATCCGACCAACCGTCGGCACTTCGGTCTCTTCGATGACGATCGGTCCTGCGGCGTATCCGAAGACCGGGTCGGGCATGTCGGGCAGCGGGTGAAGAACCGGGCTGATGATCAACCATCCGCCCTTGAGGCTGCTCGCGCTGTGCGAAACCTGCACAAAGATGTCGAACCGATCGCCCTTCCGTCCTCCCTCTTCAGGAATCTCAGCCGAAAGCGTGACAATCGCGGCCGACTTCCCCTTCGCCAGGTCCTTCAGTTCCGCAACTTGCACACCGTTGTTTTCATAGACCTTGGCCATCGGTCGGGCGAGCAGCATTTCCGCCGCGCTGTCGCCGGTCTTGTTCAGTCCGGTAACAATGCCCACACCACGAAGGAACGATCCCGACTGGCCATCGATCCGGACAAGGTCCTGGATGCTGATGGCGGGGTTCTCACGACGGGGCCGTGGTGCTGCACCGCTCGGCACATTTGGTGACTGCGCAAAGACCGCTCCGGCGAGCGCAAAGACCGCGGCAATCATCGATCCAAGTCGTGTCATGTGTGACATCCTGCTTCGGCGAACCATGTTCCACATGGCGGATCGCAACTTCAATGCCAGCATTCGCGGGCATCAGAAGTTGAAAATGGCATCAAAGAACCGGGATATAAACCCCTTCTCCGCTGCACGCTTCACCTGCCCCTCGTGGTCGATGCGGATATTGAGGTCGGCGAGCTGGCTCGATTGAATCGTGTTGTTCTTGGTGATGTCTTCAGACCGGCATGTGCCTGAGAGCACGAGTGTGTACGTCTCTTCACCCTGCTGCCGCGATTCACGGGCTTCGACGACGAGTGTGCCGTTCGGCTTGATATCCACAACCTTGGCGCTCAGGCGCGCGGTGAGGTTGTCCTTGCGCTGATAATCGCCTTCACCCTTCCACTTGTCATTCGACTTCAAACCGATCTTGGCGGGCAGTTTCGAGGCTGGGTTGTTTCTCAGTTGTCCCTCAATGAGTGCTTCAAGAGAGGGAAAATCGGTGAGTTGGGCACTTGTGTCGTAGTTCTTCTTCGTATCGAGCGATTGCTGCATCTTCTCGACGCTTGATTCATTGATGATGACCTCTAAAAGATCATGCTTCTGATACGTTCTGGCCTTGGGAGGAACCACAGCAAACAAACTGTGTGATTGAAGTCGTTCGCCGGTTGTGCTCTTGGGCGGCGCGGCAACCAGTGGCGCGGCGGTCGGAACAGCTGTTCCTGCCGGTGCCGGTGCTGTGCCTGGTGCCGAGACCGGCGCCTGCCGATCCTGTGATTCTTCCATCAGGCTTTGGGCGAACGAAGGAACGACGAAGCCAACGTTGAGTCCAAGGACAATGGTTGCCCGTGCGAACAGTTTCATGGTCCGGGTCATCGTTGATTCCCTTTCGATGTCGGCGAGACCGCCGGCACTTCCGTAGGTCCGCTCATGGTTGGCGTGTCGAGCTCACCCTCTGGATCGCCCGAAACTCGCAGCACCGCGCGGCCACGTCCGGACATTCGAGCCAGAAATGGCTCGGCGGACGAATCGGATTTCAGTTTCACAAGCTCGCCGTCACGTGCCGATGCCATGGCGCGAGCTTTGATCTTGACCACCACATTTCCGCTCACACAATGCACAAAGACCGTGTCACCCCGCTTGCACGCCAGCGGAGGTTCGGCGTCGCCCGCCTCGATGATCTCGCCCGAAGCGATTCGCTTTCTCGCGATGGCTCCCACAAGTTCGTCTGCCGAGACCATGGGCTTGCTTCCCGGCGATTGCCAGCGCTCGATGATGCTGAGCTGATCATCGGTGATGGTCCGGCCTCGTTCGATCGTCATCGCCGCGGTCACCTGCGGGCGATACACCATCGCCTCAACACGGATCGACCCTGAGACGACCACCCGATCACCTTCATACAACGTAATGTTGATCGGGAGTCGGGTCGAGGTGCCAAGACCACCCGGCTCGATCTCGACTTCTCGATCTCCGACAAGTGTGCTCAGCAATCCTGCATCGCTCCCATCAAAGCCGAGCTTGAGTTGATGGGCCTCGACCTTGTACAGTGCCGCGAGGCGAGCGGTTACCATGGTTTTGATGGTGACCGGCCCGGAAAGTTCAACGGTGGTGGGCTGCGTGGCGGCGGTCGAACGTGTGCTTTTCACCTCACGGGTGGCCAACTTGGCCTCGCTCAGTCGAACTGTACACGTGCCGCCACGGATCGAAGTCTTGCCCCAGTTGATGTGCGTCCCTTCAAGCGCGGCACGGATCGATTCCGTATCGATCTTGATCCAACCCTGTCCATCACTCCGTGAAAGGTTGTCAAGAACAATCGTTTCCGCAAGCGCCGCATCGTGCGGCGTGATGTCGGCGATGTCATCGAGGCGCACTTGCTGCGCATCGGTGGCAAGCCTTGCCGATGGACGTATCGAAATGGTTGTCTGAGCGGTTGCGTAGGTTGGAACCCACAGCATCGCGAGCGCGAGGATGAAGCGTTGAAGCATGATCCTGTTGCAGAACGCAACGCGCGTGCCAGAGCGCAAGCGGCCGGTTTTACGGATTATCTGCGAAGCTGTGCGATTGTCCTGAGTGCTTCATCGGCCGCACGGATGGTGTTCGAGTTCATCTCGAAGGCCCGCTGCACACGGATCAGATGAATGAGCTCGCTTGTCGGATCGACGTTCGAGCTCTCGTAGTAACCCTGAACAATCTGCCCGAACGAATCCTCGCCCGGGTTTCCATCGATGGGCGGTCCACTGGCCCCGGTTTCCACAAACAGATTCTCGCCGATCGACTTCAATCCGGTCGGATTCACAAAGTTGCTCGTTGTGAGTTGGGTAACCAGTTCGGGTTCGGCCTGCCCGGGCCGCTGCACGAAAATCTGGCCGCTGGAATCAATCTGAATATCGGTTACATCACCGTCGATCGTCACCGGCGGATCAAGCCTTCGCCCCTGATCGGTCGCCATCACCATCTCGCCATCTGAGTTGAGCGTGAACTGGCCCGCTCGCGTAAAGGCGATGCCGCTCGGGCCGAGTGAATCCTGAACCGCCACGCGGAAGAACCCCTTGCCCTCAATCATCAGATCAAGTTTGTTCCCCTTGATCGGGGAACCTTGATCGAAGTTCAACTGCGTTCCGCTGACCTTGGTTCCAAGGCCGATGTAAAGCCCGGTCGGGCGTTCATCATTGTTGGCGTTGCGAACACCCGGCTGGGCCCTTTCGAGGTACAGCAGATCCTGGAAGTTCGCCCGGCTTGAGCGAAAGCCCGCCGTGTTGACGTTCGCGAGGTTGTTGGAAATGACATCCATCGCGGTATTCAGCGCGCTCAGGCCCGACGCGGCGGATTGCAGTGAGATAATGGCCATTGGTGCTTCTTTTGTTTGCCCGGGTCAGGAATGCACGGTTCGTTGGATGAACCGTCGCGGAGAGATGCTGTGAAGTCAGTAGTTCGTCAACGGCGACTGCTCCGGGTGCGATTAGCCGCTTGGCCGGCCGAGCGTGTTGATGAGTCGTCCGGTCAGTTCATCGTGAATGGAGAGCATTCGGGAGCTCGATGCGACCGCGCTCGCCGCGCTTTGCACGGCCATCATGGCCCGAATGGCATCGACCGCCGAGTGCTCGACGTGACCTTGCAAAACCTCACCCGATGCCGGAACGGTCGAGAGAACGGCGCCAGCGGTCGGCGCGAGAAGGTTCTCGCCCACCTTCCGCAACTGGGCCTTGTTCGGCACATCCACAACCTTCAGCTTTGCAACCGCCGAACCATCTTGAACGATCGTTCCATCGCTGGCAATCTCAACCTGCGATGTCTGGTCGAGCGTGATCGGACGCGAGTTTTCATCAAGCACCGCGTGCCCACCGGTCACGGTGACCAATGTGCCATGTTTATCGAGCGTCAAGCGACCGTCGCGGGTGAACCTGACATTTTCCTGATTCCGACCACCATTGAGCCCGACCATCAGAAACCCATCCCCACGAATCGCGACATCAAAGGGATTGCCCGTTCGATTCAGCGCACCCTGCTCGAACGATGTCCTCGTCGGGCCGAGCAGCACGCCCGCCCCAAGCCGCTCAAGCAGCTTGTTGGAAGGCAGATCGAAGAGTCGGTCTTCAACCCTCGCCGCTTCGCGCGGAATCGTGAACGATCGATCCGGCTTAAAGCCCACCGTTTCGACGTTGGCCAGATTGTTGGCCGCAACATCCTGTCGAAACATGGCGGTCAGAAGCCCGGATGCGGCAAGGTTGTAGCCATAACTCATGGCGCAACCTCACGCCCCAAGCCCCTGGCCTGCGAAGTATTCATGCTCCATCGCTCCGAGGCCGTCTCTACACTCGCGGCCATATGCATGCCCGCCGCGGCGCGGGCCATGGAGAGGATTCGCAGGCCCAGAGCCTGATCGGCGGGCAGATGGGTGAGCAACTGACCTGCGGCGTGTTCGACCGCGGATGTTGCGCTTTCAGGCGCGAATATGTCGTGGGAGTCACGATCGATGAGCACGGCTTGCGCCTCCAGGTGTTCTCAGGGATGAGAACAAACGGTGGGTCGCAACCCGGATGCCACACCAAAGTCGGGCAATGTGCTTCAGGGTTTGGTGTCGGCGAGCCGCAGACCAACATCGCCCTGGATATCACCAGACTCACTGATCGAGAGCTCGATCTTGAGGGTCTCGAAACGCTTCATCGCGCTCCTGACGCCAGCGATGTCGGGGATAAGTGATGGAAGCAGCTTCTCAACTTCGACCGGGCGAGCCGCTCCGAGCCAGATCCAGCGCTTGAGCTGGCCCGCGATCCCGTTCGAGAGAACCGCCTTGGAGGCGTCGCGGTGAATCTCGCCTGGCAGCCCCTCCTGACCATCGGGCATCGGTGCGATGGTCAACACCCACCAGCCGTGTACATCGCCGCTGTCTGGATCATCGGCCGTGGGATATGACCACGCAAAGGCAACCGGATCGGTGGTGAAGAGCCGAAGCAGGTTGCCCTCGCCCATCCGGACTGGCAGGAGCCGCGTCACTTCCGGCATCTTTCCGAGAAAGTTGAACGGGATCGGTTGCTGCATTCCCGATCCTTGCTCGAGAGAATGGACAAACCGTGCGATTGACCCATCAAGAAGCCTGGCGAGTTTAGGTGGCGAGGTGGTCTCAAGGGCCAGCATGGCGGCACAACGTGTGATTGGCACGCTGGAGCCATCGGAGCCTTTGGCCGTGGTTGAGCTTTCGCCCACGCGTCGGAGCGAGAAGGTCTGCCGCAAGCCCATGAGTGGTCCGGAGCCATCGGGCAGCGTGAGGGGAAGCTCTCGCAGAAAGTCAATCGCTGAGTTGCGAACTCCAAGGATATCCTGCATGTGTGCGGCCTGCACGATCGTGAGCAGTGCATCGGATGAGAGTGCCCGGAAGGAAGCGTCGGACGTCGGCTTGATCGCGAGATTGGACTCACGCCGCGAGGGATCGCGGTAGACGAACCGCGCTTCGAGCTCTGCCCCGAGTGGATCAGACCTGCGCCCGGCCAACATAAAGAACCGGGACCAGAGGTCGGTGTTGTCTTTCGATTGGGTAGGACCGCCCACAAGGCGGCCAAGCACCAAAACTTCAGCCTCACCCGCCGCGCCCGCCACCTCAAGCACATCGGTCCCGGTCAGGGGGTCTTTCGCGCCTTGCGCGAGCATCGCGACCAGTTCATCAAAGAGCTCGCTCTGCCCTGTCGGTCCAAGCACAATCGTGACAGTTCGATCGTCGCGGCTGTTTGCTGCGGGCGAAGTGCCCGACGTCGATGAGATGGTGGTGTGTCGATGGCTAGTCAGTTCGTACTTGCCCTTCTCAATGGACAGGATCTGGTGACCCTGATCGATCGACCGCTGCGCGGATTCAAGTCGCTGCTTCAGCCGAATATCCGTGTCGATAGACACATCGCTCAGCAGAACCCACAGCATGGTCTTTCCGTCGGCAGATGCTCTTGAAACCAACGAGACACGTCCGCCGAGCAGTTGATCAAACGTCTCCGATTCTGACCAATCCAACTGCGCGGCGAGTACCGACCAGGCCTCTCGACTCTGGTTCAGCCCCTGCGCTTCCTGAAGAAACTGTGCCGCCGCAGCGCCAAGTCTTGAGTTTCGCAGTTCCGCGCCGTGCTCAACCACAACGATGAGGTCTGCCGAACGCGGGAGTCTGCACGCCGCCTGAACGGCACCGCCTCGGTTGATTGCCTTCTCTCGCGAGGTGAGCGGTTGATCATCGAGCTGCGTGCTCACAGATCTGGCTTCGTGCGAGGTCACTTGCGCCAATCGCGGCCACAGCAAGCCTGCGGACACAGTTGCGACCAGCAGTACCGCAAGGACTGGAAACACAATGGATTTGGAGGTCAAGGGTCGCATGCTCAGGTGAGTTATACCGGTTGGTATGGGTGTCGGCGCAATCGATCGGGGATGTGTATGAGCCGCACGCCTGTGGTATCGACACAAGCGTCGCAACACCTGACCATCTCCGCGAAGCCATGTGAGACCAAGGCTGGCCCGGTGCGGGTGCGATTACCTGAAGTTGATAGGTCGATGATTGGATGTACGTGCCAGCGGGCCAGTCAAAAAGCTCGTCGGGAGACGGGCTCAGGCCGCAGACCGATGCAAGGACGGCCCTGAGCACTACCTAGGCACGACCTTGGTTACTGCCTTGGTCATTACCTTGGTCATTACCTTGGGGCAAATGCCGCGTCGGCCTCATCATCAGCGAGCAGGGGCATGATGTCGGTGAGCTTCGACTTGAACGAAGGTGATGAGGCGTTGCCGAGCGATACCCGTAATGCCCAATCGGACTGCGCAGGCAGTGCGACACCGGAGAGCTTGCCTATCTCAGCGAGTGGACGGTTCATGCAGAAGGGGGCGCAAGCCGCGGAAGGACATCCTTGGCGGGCCGCTTCAGCGGGTGAAAGCGTGGGACCGATCATGGTGCAGGTGTAAGGATGCTTGGGGGCAACTGACCCTACCAGCGCGAGCAAACCGCCAGAGGACTTGGATGCTGAGGCGTTGCTGGATGTCGATGAGACCGTCTCAACCGTCTGACGGAGGTTGGCGAGTTTCAGTGTCGCTTCAGAACTGACCGTTTCGACGACGGCTGAAAGTGGTGCGGGACTGGAAGTCAACTCAACGACACCGGGGGCGAATCGATGAACGATCGCGACGCCGAGTACGACCGAGACCAGGGCGAGCCCGAGGACAAAGCGCGCCGCGAAAGCCACGCGCCGGGTTTTCGGCGAGAGAAATGGACGTTCGGCATCGACGGCATCGAGGATCGAGCCGGTCAGATCAGGCATGGCCGCAGCGGGTGAAGACTGCCGAAGTGAATCGGCAATCTCGTGAATGCTGTGCAGACGTTGTTTACGCCCCCGTGCGTTCAACTCCAAACCTCCTCAACGTGTGCGCGGAGTTGTGGATGCTCGGTCAAGGCCGTGCGCATGCGCTGACGACCGCGGTGCAGATGGCTCTTCACCGTTCCTTCGGGCATATCCATGTATTCGGCGATCTGGCAGATCGGCCAATCAAGCTGATGGAAGAGGACGATGATCTCGCGCTGCTCTTCGCTCAGGGTCTCAAGAGCAAAGTCAATCGCGGCCTTGGCGTTGGTCGCGACTTCTGAGTTGATGGTGGGCGCGGATGGGAGGTTGCTCGAACCTTCCCAGGCCCCAACAACATCGCTGTCGTAGTGGGGCTTGTGCTTTTGACAGGCATTCACATAGAGCCGCTTGGCAATGGTGAACAGCCAGGTCGAAAAGCGAAACTTGAAGTCAAAGCGGTGAAGGTTGGTGAGGGCACGAACGAACGCGTCCTGCACGATGTCCTCAGCCACTTCGGGCCGGCCGCACATCCGAAGCATGTAGGCAAAGAGCGAAGCCTGATGCGCACGAATGAATGTCTCGGAGGCCTGACGGTCTCCGGCAATCGCTCTCTCAATCATCCGTCGTTCTTCTGAGCGAGTCATACTAATTGATACTCCCACCTCCGCGGGAAGTTCCAGGATTTTGGGTGTTTGAGAGGGGTGAGGGGTTAAAGAACAGTCAATGTCACCAACTCGTTGTGTGCCAAGACTTTATGAGCCACAGTGATGGCCAGAACGTGGCGTGGATGGCCGTAGACGTGCTTACAAAATACTAAATCTAGCCCGATTATCGGACAAGTCGAATCCGTGAACGGAGGATTGGCAGACCGCATCCGCTTCACCTAGTCCAAGTGTTGGATCGCTCGTGCGCATCCACCGTGTGATTTGCCGCAGGGGCAGCATCCGCCCGAACCGCCGCGTGATGCGGGACCCGTGACGCGCGTGGCCGTTGGTGGGCCGCCTTGGGGCGCGAAGGTCGAGTGGATGCGGTTGAACTGCCGGCCTTTGCCCTCCGGGTCGTCGATGGGTTTGTCGGCATCGGCAATGGGACGGAGCAGCTCAAGGGTTGTGCCGTCGGTCTGGCAGTGGTATTCGTAAAGGGGCATGCTTGACTCGGGTGTTGGGGCTTGAAGATCAAGAGCCGATCATGTGACTGGTCGGTGCAAGCGCATTGTTGACGGCCTTCAGGTGCTTTTCATACCCGGGCCTCCCCATCAGGCCAAAGGTCGCCTGTTTGCCGAGCTCAACGGCGGGCTGGTCATAGGCATCGATGTTGAGCATGAGCCCCGCGTAGGCGGTCACCATCTCCCAAAGGAAGATGAACTGCCCGACGTGATACGCATCGATTTTCGGGAAGCGGATCGTGAAGTTCGGACGCTGGCTCTCGAGCAGCGCGTACTCGGTGGCACGCTTCTCGGCATTCAAGAGCACCGCCATGCTCTTGCCTTCAAGGTACTTGATCGCCTCGACCCCAAGCCCGGTGGGGATGATGATATCACTCTTGGAAAATCCGGGGGTATCAACTTCAAGCAGGCAGAAGACCTTATCGTTCGGGCCCTCGCGATAGAGCTGCACCTGCGAGTGTTGATCGGTCGTGCCCAGGGCCTTGATGGGTGTGAAGCCCGCATAAACCGTGTCACCCTGAACATCGTTTTTCTTTCCGAGACTCTCGGCCCACAACTGACGGAACCAGTCCGCGAGCAAGTACAGATTGTTTGCATAGGGCATCATGACGTGGTTCACCTTGCCCTTGCGCGTGCCAAGCTCGACGAGAAGGAAGGCGATCATGGCCGCAGGATTGCGCCGAAAATCCTCGCGTGCGGTCGGTTCATCCATGCTGGCCGCGCCATCGAGCAGCCCGTCGATATCGATGCCGCACATGGCCGCGCTGAAGAGGCCGACGGGCGAGAGGACGCTGAATCGACCACCCACACCATCGGGAACGGGGAGGGTGGTGTATCCCTCGGCGTTGCAGATCTGGCGCATGGTCCCCTTGGCAGGGTCGGTCACCGCCACCACGTGATCGGCACCCTTGCGACCATGCTTCTTGAGCAGGTCGCGGATGACCATGAACTGAGCGGCGGTTTCGGCGGTTTCGCCCGACTTGCTCACGACGTTGAAGAGCGTGCGTTCAAGCTTGGGGTCAACAGATTGAAGGTAGTCGAGAACGCCGCCAAAGTAGGCCGGATCGACGTTGTCAACCACAAACATTCGCGGCCCGTTGCGTTTACCATCGGGCAACAGGTTGTGGGTGGCAGGGTTGAGCGCCCCTTGCAAGGCAATATTGCCGAGCGCGCTGCCACCAATGCCGAGCACCACGAGGTTGTCGGTGCGCGCACGGAGTCTCTCCGCTAGCGGCTTGATCGCGCCGAGGTGTTCTGAACGCATCGGATCGCGGTGAAGCTCGCGCCATCTCTCCCACCCACCCGGCTGAGTCCGCGATGTGGCCAGTCGCTTGGTGAGCGCGGCCAGCGATGCAGCCGACTCGCCGCCCGCGGCCAACTGATCGGGATCGATGCCGTGTGAACCGACGCGATCGGAGAGGCAATTGGAATAGTCGAGTGTGAGCATGGGAGAGGGTATCAGGCGTTTGGATGGTTGTGGTGAAGTGTGATCAGGCATCCGCAGTTGACGGGCAGCGAGCACAGAGCATTGAAGAACGGCCTGCTCGCATCGATTGCGCTCATGGAAAATATCTGGGATCGGGTGTCAGGCGACTCGATTAAGAACGCATGAACTGTGGGATTTCACTTGCACGGCAGCGATTAGTAGATTAGGCTGTATGTATCTGAGATGAAACGGCCACCCGGCCTTTTTGGTGTGCTTCATAGAGAGGTTCTGGTCAATCAACCTGTCCAACGGAATGCACCACGAAGTGCTGCCCGCAGGATGTGCGCGTGCCGCCGTGAGCGAATCGCGGCACATCGAGGGTGAATCGGCGGGCCTCGATCATTTTAACGAATCTTTGGCGAGGAGAGATCGCCGGAGTGATATGTGTGCTCGCGGCTGGCGATTATTGGCCTCCGTGTGAGAGGCTGGCTTGTCGCGGCGTGTGTGGATTGAGAAGAGAGAGAGAGACCCATGATCAAGTGTGCTTTTCCCGTTCTGGCTGTCGCTGCGCTCGCTGGGAGTGCGATGGCCTCATCGTTCCCGGGTAACCCCGCGGACATGTACCTGACCTCCGATGCGGCCAACGAGGTCTATCAGTACGAGCGTACCAGCCCGTGGTCGTACGTGCCCGGCGCCTACGCAGGTGTGGCCAAGCCCCAGGTGTTCTCGAATACCTCGCAGGTCGGTGGCATCGGCATGTATCTCGGTGCGGTCGCTGGCCCAAGTCAGAACTTCTTTTTTGGTGGTTTCAGCGGCCTGACTCAGGTTGATTCGGCCTCTGGCGCGTTTGTCAGCACCGTGGCGGGCGGGCTCCGTCTTGGGCCAGCCAAGGCCCCGAACGGCAACCTGGTTGTCGGCGGTCCATCCGGTGTTGAGGAGTTCAACTCAACTTCTGGCGCGTTTGTCCGCACGGTCTCGAGCGATGGCAACGGGTACAACCTGCACTGCTTTGATGGTGACCGGATGTACGTCTCCAACTGGGCCGGTGGGTTTGGTTTCTCAATCAAGCAGCGCAGTTTCACGACAGGATTCTCGATCGGCGCGGATATCGCCGTCCCCTTCGAGCCGCAGGAAATCGCGATCGGTCCTGATGGTTCGCTGTACGCCTCAAACCTTTACCAGGCGAGCGTCGCGCAGCCCACGGGTGTCTATCGCTACAACGCGGGGACCAGCAGTTGGGCCCTCTTCGCCGATGGCGATATCAACACCGGCACTGGCCCGCACGGTTTCTCATGGGACCCCATCACGCTTGACCTCTACCTCGCCTTTCAGACCGGCGAGATCGAACGCTACAACGGCCTCACCGGTGTCTACCTGAACCAGATCGACATCGTCGCGACCAAGCTCACCGATATTCTGTTCAAGGAAGTCGTGCCCGCTCCCGGCGCGGCAGGTTTGCTCGCCATGGGTGGGCTGATGGCCGCCCGTCGTCGCCGTCGTTCGTGATTGACTCTCTGAATCGGGCTCTCCTCCGGCCCGAACGCTCAGTTTCAGCAACCGCTCGCACGACCCACAAGTCGTGCGAGCGGTTTCGTCATTGTGCGATCAGACCAGAGCGCGTCGATGGCGGCGGCAGGCGATGATGCCGACCAGCGCCATCAACGTTGCCGCGCTCGGCCCGGGAACGGCCCGGATGTTGTCGATGCCGAGCTGACCGGTGATGGAAGAGCCGCTGAGTGAAGGGTTGTTCGAGTGAAGAATGCGGAACTCCCGCGCGCCGTTCTCACCACCGCTCAGCACATCGGTGAGTGTTCCCTGAATAGTGCCGAGGCGTGTCAGGGCCGAAGATGAAAGGCTGAAGGTGGCACGGTGCCAGCGACCATCGTTCGGGAGCACGTACGCGACCGTGGATGAATATCCCGCGCCCGCGATGCTGGTGCTCTGCTTCATCGCGATGCGGATGCTGAGCGATTGCGAGCTGAAGTTGCGCAGGTCCATCTCGATAGCCGTGACCCCGGGCGTAATGTAATCGCCGATCCAGCGTTCGCGGCTGAAGATCGTGAGCTTGCCACCAGCGCCAGAGCCATCGGCGTTGATGCGCATGAAACGGTCGGCCGCGCCCAAGGGACCGCCGCCGAGGTTCTCGGGGCCGGGTGCCGCACCGCCGTTGTCCCAGTCGCCGGTCATCGTGTCTTGAAAGTCATCAAGCTGACCGAGCGTGATGGCGTGTGCGGGCGCGGCCATGCAGGCGCAGGCAATCGCGGCCGCGATGAGCGGGTTCAGTACAGTACACGACGACTTGCCGGAGTGGGTCAAGGTCATTCTCCGATTCAGGATGATGCGCCCCGGGGAGAGAGAACCCGGCGACGTGAAGGAGAATAGACCACACCCGGGGTTTCTGGTCAAGAGAAATGTAAAGGCGTGCGGAATTATCGCTAAAACGCCGTGCATAATGGCTGATAAACTCGCCTGTTCCCACCCGAAACGGCCCACTTTGACGGATCAGGCGCCGCAACCCGTGCTGGCCGGTCTCCCGAGTCGATCGTGTCGGGCGGTGCAAGCCCGCCGGTCGCCCTTCGCCTCTCCTGCTACATTGTGCGTGCATGCCTCCATCATCATCTCCATATTCCGGTCGGCCGACCACCCCCGCCCATGCCGAGCGTGGTCGTTCAGCGGGCAGACCCGCGGCGGATGAACCCTCGGATGCCGAACGTGCGCCCGCGGGCGCGTTGCTGCTCGAGTGCGCGTGGGAGGTCTGCAACCAGCTCGGGGGCATCTATCAGGTGCTGCGCTCCAAGTCGCCGACGATGGTGCGTCGTTGGCGCAACCGCTACGTGCTGATCGGCCCGTATGTGCAGGCGAAGGCCGCGCTTGAGTTTGAGCCGCGTCGGGCGGTGGGGTGGATCGCGCGACTTATCGAGGCGTGCGCAGCACGGGGGCTGAAGGTGCATCATGGGCGATGGCTGATTCCCAGCCGCCCGAAGGTGCTGCTGCTTGAGTATGACCAGCTGCCGGCGCACGAGCTTGACCTGGTGAAGTTTGAGCTGTGGGAGAAGTGGGGTGTCGAGTCGCCGACACCCGGTGGCGATTGGCTCGTCGATGGTGTGGTGAAGTTTGGCGAGTCGGTGCGCCGTCTGATGCGTGAGGTGCGGCGCGAATGGACGGGCGTGCTGACGGGCGATGGTCAGGGGGGTGAGGGAGTGGTGGGGGGGGGGGGGGGGAGGAAGGG
>Ga0209591_10000962_pt1 | contig 37004 bp, 33 predicted proteins | sample MAT01_FD_187207 | JGI IMG/M metagenome (GOLD analysis project Ga0209591, IMG submission 187207) | Freshwater microbial communities from Lake Fryxell liftoff mats and glacier meltwater in Antarctica - MAT-01 (SPAdes) (version 2) | ecosystem: Environmental > Aquatic > Freshwater > Ice > Liftoff... | reverse complement strand
TCATCGCCGCGAAACATGATCGCGATGCCGCTGCGCGGTGCCAGCGCGTCGGGCGCGAGCACGAACAGGGTGTCGCCATCCACGCCAACCGGCTCGGCACGCGCCAGTCGCTCCAACGCCGCCGTGTAGCCGCTGCCCAGCAGGCCCTTGAGCCGCCATTGCACCGCGCGCTGCGCGAACAGATCGATCGCCAGCGGATTGCGACCGCGCCACGCATCGCGTTCGGCGCTTCCGATCGCCGGTGGCGGGCCGCAGCCCATCATGGTCTCGTGCAGCAGCGGGGCTGCTCCGTCGAGCGCGAAGCGAGCGCTGAGAATGTTGTCGCGCGCGCCGAAATCGCTCACGCGCCATTCCAGCGCGCCCGACTTCGCACCGATCGCATCGGCCACCAACGCCGCTTCGCTGGCCGCGGTGGCGGGTGCCGAGAATGCGAACACGAAACGGTCGGCGCCGTCGTAGTAGCCGGAGAGCGCGCCGCTCACCCGCGGGCGCAGCATGCCGCCGCTGACCTCGATCGCCGCGAGCGGCAGCGCCGCAGCAGCGGCGTTCGGGCCCTCGAAGGCGCTGAAGCCGAAACCCAGCCCTGCGCTGCCGTCGATGGCGAGCAACCAGCTCACCGTACCCTCCGATCCGGGACGGCATTGCAGGGTCACCGTGGCGGTGGTCTGGGCTACGCCCACGCTCGCCTCGCCGGCGCTCGACGCGGTGCGCAGGCCGTTGGCATCGACGTCCGCCTGCCAGCCGCTGGCGTTGGCAATGCCGCTGGCCAGCAACAGCGCCAGCGCGCCACTGCGGATCATTTCAGATCGATCACGTAGCGCGCTTCGATGCCCTGCAGGGTCGCGTAGACGCTGAAGTCGACCCGATCCATCGATTCCGCATAGCTGTCCTCGACCGCTTGCAGGATGGCGACGGCGTTGCGCCGTTCTTCCAGATCGGCGCCAGCTTCTGCCGCGGTCTGCGCATTGCTGCCGCCTTGCGCATCGCCCTGCGCGGCTGCCGCCGTCGCCAGCGAGGCCTCGCTGGCCCGGCGTAGCGCCTCGAGAAACACCTTCATGCCGCGCGAGTCGACACCGTAATACAGCAGCGGCGATGGATCGCCGGCTGGCGCACTGGCGAACGCGGCCAAGCCAGCCTCCTCGCCCTGGCCAAGCGAGATCGCCAACGCGTTCTTGGCCAGCACCACGTGCGCGGGTGGCGCTGTTGGCGGCAGCAGACCGGCTGGCAGCGCGACTGGCGCTGCACCGACCTGCAGGTTCAAAGCCGACAGCTGCGGCAGGAATCCACCAGCCATCGACAACAGCGACTGCGGATTGTCCGATCCAACCGCAAGCTTGCCCTGTACCACCGGTGCGCCGCCCTCGGGCAGCTCCAGCTGCGACAGCGAAAGGTAAAAGCCATTGACCGCCGCGCCGGCCATGAACACCGCAGGATTGGCCAGATCGGCGTTGATCTTGGCGACCCCGGCGTTCAACTCGCGCAGCGATTCGCACTCGAACGGCGCTGCGGCCAGCGCTGCTGCGCGCAAATTCACGAACCCGGCGAATGCGTCCAGATCGAGCGCGAAGCCGAAGTCGAACAGGCCTTCACCCGAGCCATCGAGACCCGGGACGTCGGCCGACAGGCCCGCCAGCGCCTTGCCTTGCGCGGGTGCGACTTCCAGCCGGTAGCGCAGGTCCATCGACTTGGCATCCAGCGCACCGTAGCCGTAGGACAGGCGCGGCACGGCGGCGGCCAGTGCTGCATATTCGGTGCGGCAGGCCGGGCTGACCGCAGTGGCTGCGGCGTCGACGCCGAGCGCGCGCAGGAATTCCTGTTCGATCGGGCTGCGCTCGCCGGTCAGTGCGGCGGCCAGACGCACGAAATCGATGTAGCCGCTGCCGTAGGGCAGGAACTTGGTTTCGTCGTTGAACTTGGCCAGGGTGCCGGACTCCAGCGCATTGCTCGACGGACGGTCGATGCCCAGAAGCTGGCGCAGCAGCGCTTCGCTCGGCTCGGCCGGTGCCAGGGTCACCACCAGATGCTGGCCCTGCACGGCCATCACCACGGCGGCCTTGCTGTCGTCGCCGAGCATGCGCCAATAGGACTGGCCCGCAACTTCACGGATATCGAGCTTGGCGCCCGATTTCGCTTCGATCCGCGCCACCAGCGCGCGAAATGCATCGGCATCGCCCAATTCCATGCGCAGCACCGGCACCAGCCCGATCGCGTAGATCGCCGTAGACGAGTTGCTGCCAAAGCCGAGGCTCTGCCAGCCGGCGCGATTGAACTTGCCACGCAGTTCCTCGCGCAGCGCGCGCAACACCTTCGCCGGCACGCTGCCGGGATCCTTGGCGTCGAGATTGGCCAGCGTGCTGTCGATGCTGTTTTCGTAGATCGGCAACATCTGCGCGGCATTCACCCACCAGCCGTCGATTGCCGCTTCGGGGAGCGCCTCGAGGTTGCCGGCAAGGAACACGGTATCGGCCGGCGCGAAGGCGAGCGGCTGGTCGGGATCCTTTTTCTTGCTGCACCCGGCCACGCCGATCATGACGGCGAACAGTGCGAACGAGGCGTTGCGGATCAGGCGCATGGCGGGTGTCCGGCAGGGGTTGAGGGTGGAGGATATCAAGCTGGTGCACCCGGCTGCTGCGTGCCGGTCGTCATTGCCACGCCGGCGGCGGCCACCATGTGTGCCATCTGGCCTACGCGGAGCGCCTGTTCGCTGGATGCATTGCCCTGTTCTGCGCGCTTGCGAACGCCCTGTGCGATGGCCGCGAGTCGGAAGAAATTGAACGCGAGGCAGAACTGCCAGTGCGCGACACCGGGCCTGCCGCTGTGCTCGGCGTAGCTGGCCAGCAGCGCTGACTCCGAGGGAATGCACAAGGCTTCGCGATCCATCCCCGCAAGGCCGGGGATCACCGGATTACGCGGCAAGCGCAGGGCCATGCAGAAATACGCAAGATCGGCCAACGGATGGCCGAGGGTCGACAGCTCCCAATCGACCACCGCCAGGATAAGTGGTTCCGACGGATGGAAGATCAGGTTGTCGATGCGGAAATCGCCATGCACCAGACAGGCGCTGCCGTCATCGGCAGGGCAATGTGCGGGCAGCCATTCGATCAGCTGCTCCATCGCATCGAGGCGGCCGGTTTCGCTGGCGCGATACTGCTCGGTCCAGCGCGCGATCTGGCGCGCGAAGTAGTTGCCGGGCTTGCCGTAGTCGCCCAGCCCCACGGTGGCCGGGTCGATCCGGTGGATCGCCGCCAGCACGCGCATGATCTCGTCGAAATATGCCGCGCGCGCAGGCGGCGCAATCTCGGGCAACGCCGGGTCCCAGAAAATGCGGCCCTCGATAAAAGCCATTACGTAGAAGATCGAGCCGATCACCGTGGCATCGGTGCACAGCGCCAGAGGCTGCGCTACCGGAACGCGGGCGCCATGCAATGCGCGCAGCACGCGGAACTCGCGGTCGACGGCATGCGCCGAGGCGAGCAGGGTGCCCGGCGGCTTGCGGCGCAGCACGTAGGTGCCGCTGGGCGCATCGATCCGGTAGGTCGGATTCGATTGCCCGCCCTTGAACTTGTGCGCCGACAGCGGGCCGCGAAAGCCGGGCAGGTGATCGGCCAGCCAGACGCCGAGGCGTTCGCTATCAATCGCGAGCGGGTCCGTCATCGGGTTGCGCTGTCGGCGTAGCTTGAGGTTCAGCGCGCCGGCCGCGTCATGCCCTTGGCCAGCGATGCGATATGCACCTCGTCGGGACCATCGGCCAGCCGCAGTGACCGCGCACCGGCATAGGCATGGGCGAGGAAAGTGTCCTGCGATACGCCCATGCCACCATGCAGCTGGATCGCGCGGTCGATCACCGCGCAGGCCATGCGCGGGGCGACGATCTTGATCATGCCGATCGCATCGCGCGCGCCCTTGTTGCCCATCCGGTCGAGTTGCGCGGCGGCCGATAGGGTCAGCAGCCGGGCCTGCTCGATCTCGCAGCGGCTCAGCGCGATCGCCTCCTGCGCCATGCCCTGTGCGGCCAGCGGTTTGCCGAAGGCGATGCGCGACTGCGCGCGCACGATCATCGCTTCGAGTGCGCGCTGCGCCAGGCCGATCAGCCGCATGCAGTGGTGGATACGCCCCGGACCCAGGCGGCCCTGCGCGATCTCGAAGCCGCGACCTTCGCCGAGCAGCAGGTTGTCAACCGGCACCCGCACCTGCTCGAACTGCATCTCGGCATGGCCATGCGGCGCATCATCGTAGCCGAACACGGTCAGCGGTCGCAGCACCTGCACGCCAGGCGTGTCGCGCGGTACCAGGATCATCGAATGGCGGGCGTGCGGTGGCCCGTCGGTGTCGGTGACTCCCATCACGATGAACACCGCGCAGCGCGGATCGGTCGCCCCGGTGGTCCACCACTTGCGGCCGTGCACGATGTAGTGATCGCCATCGCGCTGGATGCGCGCGGCGATATTGGTCGCATCCGACGACGCCACCGCGGGCTCGGTCATTGCGAACGCCGAGCGGATCTCGCCGGCCAGCAGCGGCTTGAGCCAGCGTTCCTGCTGTGCCGGCGAGCCGTAGTGCAGCAGCACTTCCATGTTGCCGGTATCCGGCGCATTGCAGTTGAACGCCTCCGGCGCGATCAGCGAGCGGCCCATTTCCTCGGCCAGCGGCGCGTAGTCGAGATTGCTCAGGCCCGCGCCGTGTTCGGCGTTCGGCAGGAACAGGTTCCACAGGCCTGCCGCGCGCGCCTGCGCCTTCATCTGCTCCATGATCGGCGGAATCGTCCAGCGCTGCGCGGGCTGCCCGGTGTGCGCGTGATAGTCCGCCTCGCCGGGCACCACGACCTCGGCCATGAACTGTTGCAGGCGTTCGCGCAGCGCGCGCGCGCGTTCGGAGGGCGGGAACAGATCGGACATGGCAGCGTCGCAGCGGGCGGGATGTCTAGCGTAACGCGAGCAACGCTGCACGTCGCGTTCCCGCGACCGGGCCACGGCGTACGCGCCACCCTGCGCGCGACCGGCCCATCCGGATGCCACCGTGCCACCGATCGCTGCGGACGCGCGCATGGCGCGCTCCTACAACGACGGTTCGTGCGATGCAGGAGCGCACCCTGTGCGCGACCGCACCATCCGGACTGCACCGTATATCCGATCATCGCGGTCGCGCGCGGCGCGCTCGTGCACATGATCGGCACCGCGCCCGCGGCTGCGAACCTGCCCTCAATAGAACGTCCACAAGGCCCGCTGGCTGGCGGCAGCCAGATGCGGCATGGCGTTCCAGCTCGACATCGACAACCCGCCATCGCTCGCGCGGAATTCGGCCAGCGCGCTGTTGCGCACGCTCAGGTTGAGCTCCACGGCGGTGGCATCGGGTGCGGCCAGCGCCTGCTGTGCCAGCTGTGCCATCACGCCGCCCGAGGTCACTACCAGTACCCGCCGCGGCGCATCGGCCTGCGCGAGCAGCCCGGCGACCGCGCCGCGTACGCGCTGGCCGAACACCGGCCACGATTCCGGCACGTGCGGGTCGAGCACGCCGCGGGTCCACGCCAGCAGGGCCTCACGCAGGAAGCGGCCGACTGCGCGATGGTCCTGCGAGCGGCCATGCTCGGCGGCGATCGCGATCGGATGGTCGGCGTGGGTTTGCGCATACGCGCCGAACACCGCGCGATGATCGAATTCGTCGAGCGCGGGCAGCGTGACTGCAGCGGGCAGTAGCCGCCCGGCCACCGCGTAGGCCGCGCGAATGCCGCCGAGCGTATCGCGGTGGCGCAGCAGACTGCCGCTGGCGACCGCATCGAAATGATGCTCCGGGTGGCTGGCAAGCCACTCGCCGAGCAGCCGCGATTGGGTGTGGCCGAGATCCGACAGTACGTCGTAGTCGGCCGCGCCGAACGACGCCTGCCCGTGGCGCACGAATAGAAACTCGGTCATTCGCGTGTCCGCATTCAATCGGCAAACAGCTCCTGCGACCAGCGCAGGCTGTACGCGCGCGCCGCACCGGCGGGCTCGATCTCCGCCTCGAAACGGTAGGTATCGATGCCGGCGATGCGGAACTCACCGATGTAGTACAGCGCATCGGGCTCGCGTACCGCGCGCATGCGTACCGCCTGCGACTGCCCGGCGAGGTTGAACACGGTCAGTGTGATCACCGCTTCCGACGGCGCCTTGCCGCCACTGTCGTCGCGGCGCAGGATGGCTATGTTGACCAGTCCGCGCGAGGCCGAGCGCGAGATGCCTTGCGCCACCGCCACCTCGGCGGGGATGAAATCCGAGCGCACCGCGTTGTGGTGCAGCTCGAAGCGATCGAAGGTGACGAACTTCGCCGCGCTCGCGGCATGGGCGAACAGCAGCATGCCCAACAGGGGTAGCAGGCGCATAAGAATTCGATTCATGTGGTTGCCTTTCATGCCAGCGATGCCCCGAACTGGGTGATGGGCCCGACGATCAGGATCGTGGCCAGGCGCAAGCCGAGCAGGGCGAACACCGGCGACAGGTCGAAACCACCCAGCGGCGGGATCAGCTTGCGCAGTGGCTTGAGCACGATGTCTGCGATGCCAGACAGCAGCGGTACCGCGGGATTGCTGCCGCTGGGCGAGAACCACGACAGCAGCACGCTGATCAAGGTGATCCAGAACATCGTCTGCAGGAAGAATCCGAGCAGATGGGCGAAACCGAGCACCAGCATCGCCAGCAGGCTGATCGAGCCGCCGGCGAGGGCTGCGAGTGCTGCAACCCACAGGATCGCCACCACCCACGCCAGCAGCAGCGCGCCGGTGTTGATCCCGCGCCATGCCGGCAGCAGCTTTTGCACCGGCATCAGGATCGGGTTGCTGATCTTGTACAGCGCCTGGCAGATCGGGTTGTAGAAATTGGCGCGGATCGCCTGCAGCAGCACGCGCAGGACCAGCACGAACAGCACGATGCCGAACAGCGTCGATACGACCAGCGATCCAGCGTTGGTGAAATAGCCCATGCATCAGTCTCCGATGAGGTCGGACAATTCGCGTCCGCGCACGGTGGCGCGGTCGATCGCGGCATCCACCAGGGCGTTCAAGCCGCCGGCGGCAAAGGTTTCGAGCGCGGCCTGGGTGGTGCCGCCGGGGGAGGTCACGCGCTCGCGCAACGTGGTGGTGGATTCACCGCTTTCGGCAGCCATGCGGGCGGCACCCAGCGCGGTATGCACGACCAGCGTACGCGCGGCATCCGGCGCCAGTCCCTGGCGGATCGCGGCCGCCTGCATCGCTTCCATCAGCAGGAAAAAATACGCCGGTCCGCTGCCCGAGACCGCCGTCACCGCGTCCATCAGGCGCTCATCGTCGATCCAGACCGCAGGACCGGCAGCTTGCAACACGGTCTGCGCGGCATTGCGGTCGGCGGCGGTCGCGTGGGTGTTGGCGGTCAAGCCGGTGATGCCCGCACCGATCAATGCCGGCGTGTTGGGCATCGCGCGGATCAACGGCAGTCCAGCGCCGAGCCAGCGCTGCAGTTGCGCGATGCGCACGCCGGCGGCGATCGACACGATGCGGGGTCGGCGTCCTTCCAGCGCCGGCTGGATGCTGGTGCACACCGCGTGCATGACCTGCGGCTTGACCGCCAGCACGATGGTGTCCGCAGCCGCGGCCGCAGCCGCATTGTCGGTGCCGGCAACGATGCCGAAGTCGCGCGTGAGCGCATCGCGCAGTCCCTGCTGTGGCTCGCTGACCACGATGGCGGCGCGATCGTGGCCTCGGGCGACCAGGCCGCCGATCAGGCTGCGCGCCATGTTGCCGCCGCCGATGAATGCGATTTGGGTGGACATGAGGGCGGTGCGGCAGGTGAGGGGAGGATGCTGCAGTGACGGCTGAGAATCTGGAGCATAGCGTCCCACGCCCCGCCACGATGTCGCGGCGATGTTGCACACACTGCCCGCGATCTGGGGGCGCTACCGGCAAAGCCCAATGGGCGGTATCCCTGCCGCGCGGGTGCCGCTCAGGTCGTCGAGCGGGGGCCGAACATCGCCGAGCCGATGCGCACCTCGGTCGCGCCCTCGCTGGCTGCCAGTTCGTAGTCGTCGCTCATGCCCATCGACAAGGTGTCGACGCTTGCATACTGCGTGCGTACCGTGTCGAACAGCGCGCGCATGCGGCGGAACGCGGCACGCCGCAGCGCCATGTCCGGAACCGGTGCCGGGATCGCCATCAGGCCGCGCAAGAGCAGTCCGCTCGCCGCGGCTACCTGCGCGCAAAGCGGCAGCACCTGGTCCGGCGCACAGCCCGACTTGCTGTGCTCGTCATCGATGTTGACCTGCACCAGCACGTTCAGCGGCGCACGCTGCGGCGGGCGCAAGCGGGCCAGCAGAGGCACCAGCTTGGGTCGGTCCAGCGACTCCAGCCAGTCGAAGTGGGTCGCCACTTCGCGGCACTTGTTCGACTGCAGCGGGCCGATCAGGTGCCAGACCAGATCGAGCGGGCCCAGCGACTCGATCTTGGCCAACGCTTCCTGCACGTAGTTCTCGCCGAAATGGCGCTGGCCCTGTGCCGCGAGCGCGCGGATCGCGTCCACGGATTGGGTCTTGCTGACGGCCAACAGCCGGGCCGGGCTTGCCCCAACCGGGCCCGCGGCTTTCAGACGGGCGGAAATCTCTTCCAGTGTCAACGGTTTGGCCATGCGAACGGGGTGTAGTTCCGGGGCAGTGGGGCGGGGTTATACTCGGACCGGCAGGGCGCGACGGTGGATCGCCGAAAGGCGGTCGATCGCGTCCATGGTATCGACATGGGGTGGCCTCGCGCCGCCGGGGAACCGCATGGACATCGCAGAACTGTTGGCGTTTTCGGTCAAGAACAAGGCATCCGACCTGCACCTGTCGTCGGGCCTGCCGCCGATGATCCGGGTCGATGGCGATGTGCGCCGGATCAACATCCCCGCGCTCGACCACAAGTCCGTGCACTCGCTGATCTACGACATCATGTCGGACAAGCAGCGGCGCGACTACGAAGAGTTCCTCGAGGTCGACTTCTCCTTCGAGATTCCCGGGCTGGCGCGCTTTCGCGTCAATGCCTTCAACCAGAACCGTGGCGCCGGTGCCGTATTCCGCACCATTCCGACCGAGATACTGACCCTCGAAGACCTCGCTGCACCGAAGATCTTCAAGGAACTGATCAACCAGCCCCAGGGCCTGATCCTGGTCACCGGACCCACCGGGTCCGGCAAGTCGACCACGCTGGCGGCGATGGTCGACCATGTGAACAAGAACGAGTACGCGCACATCCTCACCATCGAGGACCCGATCGAGTTCGTGCACACCTCGCAGAAGTGCCTGCTCAACCAGCGCGAGGTGCATCGCGACACCCACGGCTTCACCGAGGCGCTGCGTTCGGCGCTGCGCGAAGACCCCGACTACATCCTGGTCGGCGAGTTGCGCGACCTCGAAACCATTCGCCTCGCGCTGACCGCCGCGGAAACCGGGCATCTGGTGTTCGGCACCCTGCATACCTCGTCGGCGGCGAAAACCGTCGACCGCATCATCGACGTGTTCCCCGCCGGCGAAAAGCCGATGGTGCGCTCGATGCTGTCGGAGTCGCTGCGCGCGGTGGTCTCGCAGTCGCTGCTGAAGAAAGTCGGCGGCGGCCGCATCGCCGCGCACGAGATCATGGTCGGCATCCCCGCGATCCGCAATCTCATCCGCGAGGACAAGGTCGCGCAGATGTACTCGTCGATCCAGACCGGCCAGCAGTACGGAATGCAGACCCTCGATCAGTGCCTGCAGGAGCTGGTGCGCCGCGGTTTGATCACGCGACAGCAGGCGATGACTTACGCCAAAGAGAAGAAGACGTTTGAATAGTGGGGAACAGGGTTCAGGGTACAGGGCTCAGGGTATAGGGGGGCGTCGGACGGCGCGGTCTTGTGTACCCTGATCGATGTACCCTGACCCCTCGCCCGAAGGCCGCGCGCCGCGCGACGCCGCGAGATTGCAACGGAGCAAAGCACCATGAGCAACGTCGACTTTTCCAGTTTCCTCAAGCTGATGGTGCACAAGAAGGCCTCGGACCTGTTCATCACCGCCGGCATCGCGCCGTCGATGAAGGTCAACGGCCGGATTCAGCCGATCACGCAGAGCCCGCTCACGCCGCAGCAGTCGCGCGACATGGTGCTCAACGTGATGACGCCAACCCAGCGCGAAGAGTTCGAAAAGACCCACGAGTGCAACTTCGCGATCTCGATGCAAGGTGTCGGCCGCTTCCGCGTGAGCTGTTTCTACCAGCGCAACCAGGTCGGCATGGTGCTGCGCCGGATCGAAACCCGAATCCCGACCATCGAAGAGCTGAGCCTGCCGGCCATCGTCAAGACCCTGGCGATGACCAAGCGCGGCCTGATCATGTTCGTCGGCGCCACCGGCACCGGTAAATCGACCTCGCTGGCGGCGATGATCGGCTATCGCAACCAGAACTCCACCGGCCACATCATCACCATCGAGGACCCGATCGAATTCGTGCACAAGCACGAGGGCTGCGTGGTGACCCAGCGCGAGGTTGGCATCGACACCGACACCTGGGAAAATGCGTTGAAGAACACCCTGCGCCAGGCGCCCGACGTGATCCTGATCGGCGAGGTACGCACCCGCGAGACGATGGAACACGCGATCGCCTTCGCCGAGACCGGCCATCTGGTGCTGTGCACCCTGCATGCGAACAACGCCAACCAGGCGCTGGATCGCGTAGTCCACTTCTTCCCCGACGATCGCCGGCCGCAGCTGCTGATGGACCTGTCGCTGAATTTGAAGGGTATCGTCGCCCAGCAGCTGATCCCCACGCCCGACGGCAAGGCGCGCCGGGTCGCCATGGAGGTCCTGATCGGCACCCCGCTGGTGCAGGACTACATCCGCGACGGCGAGATCCACAAGCTCAAGGAAGTGATGAAGGAATCGACCAACCTCGGCATGCGCACCTTCGACCAGAGCCTGTTCGAGCTATATCAGGCAGGCGAGATCAGTTACGAGGATGCGCTGCGCCACGCCGACTCGGCCAACGAGGTGCGCCTGCGCATCAAGCTGGCCCAAGGCGGCGACGCGCACACGCTGTCGCAGGGTCTGGATGGCGTGGAGCTGATGGAAACCTGATCCATTCTGCGGGTGGATGGTGGGCCTTCGGCCCAGCGCAATCCCGCATGCGATCACAACCACACGATGCGCGGAGCGTGGGTCTTCGGGCCACCGCGATCCTGCATGCGATCACGAACGCACGAATCACGGAGCGTGGGCCTTCGGCCCACCACAATCCTGCATGGAATCAGGTGCGGCTCGATGGGTCAGAGCCCCACCCTCCGGTTGGCGATTTTCACGATCCAAACCGGCTACAGCGGTGTGGCACCCATCAGGCGCGCCATCACCGCCATCCGCACCACCAGGCCGTTGGAGACCTGCTCGAGAATCACCGACTGCGGTCCGTCGGCGATCTCCGATGCGATCTCGACGCCGCGGTTCATCGGTCCCGGGTGCATCACGATGGCGTCGGGCTTGGCCCGCGCCAGCCGACGCGCATCGAGTCCATATTGGCGGAAATACTCCGCCTCGCTGGGCACCAGCGCTTCCTGCATGCGCTCCTTCTGCAGGCGCAGCATCATCACCACATCCACGTCGCGCAGTGCCTGGTCGAAGTCGCTGAATACGCGGATCGCGGGGTCGAGGCCGGTCGGCAGCAGAGCCTGCGGCCCGCACACGCGCAGCTCGCCCAAGCCCAGCGTCGGCAGCGCATGCAGATTCGATCGCGCCACCCGCGAATGCAGCACATCGCCGACGATCAGCACGCTGCGCTGCGACAGGTCCTCGCCTTTGTGGCGACGGATCGTGTAAGCGTCCAGCAGGCCTTGGGTGGGGTGCGCGTTGTTGCCATCGCCCGCGTTGATGATCGCTACCCCGGGCTCGACATGGGCGGCCAGATAGTGCGGTGTGCCGTTCTCGCGATGGCGTACCACGAACACATCGCAGTGCATGGCCTGCAGTGTGCGCAGGGTATCGAGCACGCTCTCGCCCTTGCTGGTCGAGGAGTTGGCCACGTCGAAGTTGACCACGTCGGCCGACAGCCGCGATGCGGCCAGCTCGAAGCTGGTGCGCGTGCGCGTCGATGATTCGAAGAACAGGTTCACCACCGTGCGGCCGCGCAGGATCGGCAGCTTCTTGACCTTGCCGCCGGTCGCCGCCGCGATCGCGGTGGCCGTATCGAGCAAGTCGCGTAGCACCTCTTGCGAGAGTCCGTCGAGGCTCAGCAGATGCAGCAGGCGCCCATCGGCGCCGAGCTGGTGTGCGCTGGACTCAGCTGCGCGCATCGATCAGTTCCAGGCGCAGGGGATCCGGGCCGCGCAGCTTCACGTGGTGGCCGGGCGGCAATTCGATGTGCGCGCCCGCAGCGCTGGCTTCGATCGGCAGCTCGCGGCCATCGCGCGCGAGCAGCACCGCCAGGCTCACCGACGCCGGGCGACCCCAGTCGAAGATCTCGTTGAGTGCGGCGCGCACCGTGCGCCCGGTGTAGAGCACGTCATCGACCAGCACCACGTGGCGCTCGGCAAGGTCCCACGGCAGCTGCGAGGGCCGCACGCTGGGATTGAGTCCCGCGCGCCCGTAGTCGTCGCGATGAAAACTGATATCGAGCGTGCCGCACGGGGTGTCGATGCCGAGCGCGCTGCGCAGTCGCTCGGCCACCCACACGCCGCCGCTTTGCACCCCGACCAGGCAGGGCTGGGCGATGTTGCGCGCGCGCAGATGCTTGTCCAGCTCCGCGGCCAGGCGCGCAAACAGCGATTCGAGTTCGGGTAGTGCAACGGTGTTCATGGCGCGACTCCGATGGTGGGCGACCGCGGCGCAGGCTGGGCAAGGAAGTTCTCGACGATGACCTGCGCGGCGAATGAATCGAGCAGCCTGGCATCGAGCTTGCGCCGCTGGCCGGCGCTGCGCGCGGCGGCAAAACGCCGCGCGGCTTCGATCGAGGTCATGCGCTCGTCGACCAGGTGCACCGGCAGCGCGTAGCGCTCGCCGAGCGCGTGCGCAAAGCGTCGCGCAAGCTGTGCGGTAGTCTGCTCACCACCATCGAGGGTCAACGGCAAACCGACTACCAATGCCTCGGGCCGCCAATCGCGCAGCGCGTGTTCGATGCGAATCCAGTCCGGACCGGTCTGGCCCTGATCGATTACTTGCAGTACTTGCGCTGTGCCGGTGATGCGCTGGCCGAAAGCCATGCCGATGCGCTTGGTGCCGAAATCGAAACCCAGCACGCTCGCGGGCAGCGCGCTGGCGTGCGCCTCAGGCATGACCGGCATAGTCGTGCAGGCGCGAGGGATCGATGCCAACCAGTCGTGCAGCCGCTTCCCAGCGGTCTGCCGGTGGCGTATCGAAAATCAGCGACTCGTCTGCCGGCACGGTCAGCCACGCGTTGTCGCGCATCTCGGATTCGAGCTGTCCGGCCGACCATCCCGCGCAACCGAGTGCGAGCATCGCGCGCCGCGGCCCGGTGCCGGCAGCGATCGCGGCCAGCACATCGCGCGAGGTGGTGATCGCAAGGCGCGGGGTGACGTTGAGCGTGGAATCGAATTCCTGGCCGGGGTCATGCAGCACGAATCCGCGCTCCGGCTGCACCGGGCCGCCGATGTAGACGCGCGCGTCGCCCACGTCCGGATCTTCCGCAGGCAGCTTGAGCTGGCGCAGGACCTCACCCAGGGTCAGATCGGCCGTGCGATTGATCACGATCCCCATCGCGCCGTCGTGATCGTGCTGGCAGATATAGGTGACGCTGCGCGCAAAGTTCGGGTCCTGCAACGCCGGCATGGCGATCAGGAAGTGGTCGGTAAGCCAGGTCGCAGTAGCCATGCTGCCGAGTGTAACCGGCACCGGTGTCGGGCGTCGCAGGCGACCGCACCTGCACCAGAACAGGTTGTGAAAGTGCCGTGGAAGCGCGCCAACGGCAGTTCTCGCGCCCGTTCCGCCGCGGGCCTACTCGTTGCGCAACACCCCACCCGGCAGGAACTGCCAGGTGCGGGTGATGTGCAGGATGTCGATCTCGTCGCGCGAGGCGGGCAGCGGGGCGAACGGCTCGGCGAGGTGCACGATTCTTTGCGCGGCCTCGTCGAGCAGCTTGTGGCCGCTGGGCTGGATCACGTCGATGCGTTCGATGCGGCCGTCACGGCGCACCGCCACGGTCATCACCAGGCCGCCGGAGATGCGCCCGTTGCGGGCTTCTTCGGGATAGTTCAGGTTGCCGATGCGCTCCACCCGCGCCACCCACGCGCGCATGTAGGCCGCGTACTCGTACTCCTGGGTATTGGCCGAGATGAACTTGCGCTTGGGGCGTTTGGCATAGGCTTCCGATTGGCGATCGATCTCGGCGGCCAGGCGCGCCATCTCGAGGCTGCGTTCGATCAGTTCGCGGCCGCTGAGCTGTTCGGTGGGCGGGACTTCCTGCTGCAACGGCGGTGCGCGTTCGACCCGCAGCGGCGACTGCGCGTCGGTCTGCAGCACCGGCGAGGGCGTGCGCGGTTGCGGGCGTGGGGCGCTGGCGCGCAGTTGCACCGGCGCCACGCCGGGATCGGGTTTCGGCACCGGGCTCGACACCGGCTGGCGCGGGCGCTTGCTCTGATCGTGCTCGCCACCGCCGAGCTGGCTGGCATTGGCGAGGAAATCGGGGTCCTTGGCCTTGTCGGTGGTCTGCGACTGGACCAGGATCACGTCCAGCGTGGGCAGGCTGGCGGCCGGTTGCTCGTAGGCGAAACCGACGCCCAGCACCAGCATCGCGTGCAGCACGATCGAAAACAGGAAAGTCACCCGCACCCGCTCCCTGGGGCCGATCACCGGCGGCGTCGGAACCGGGGCTGCGTGTGCGCCTGGTGGCTTCACACGCGGCGTGCCGCGAGCATCCGCTCGATGCAGTCGAACAGCAAGCCGGCGATGTTCAGGCCGAACTGCGCATCGAGCTCGCGGATGCCGGTGGGGCTGGTCACGTTGATCTCCGTGAGGTAATCGCCGATCACGTCCAGGCCCACGAACCATAGCCCGCGCGCGCGCAACTCGGGTGCTACCTGCGCACAGATCCAGCGGTCGCGGTCGGACAGCGGCTGGCCGACGGCCTTGCCGCCGCGCGCCATGTTGCCGCGGAAATCGGTGCCCTGCGGAATGCGCGCCAGTGCGTAGGGCACCGCTTCGCCGTCGATGAGCAGGATGCGCTTGTCGCCGAGTGCGGCTTCCGGCACGAAACGCTGCGCCATGGTCAGTTCGCGACCTTCCTGGGTCAGGGTTTCGAGGATCACGTTGAGGTTGGGATCGTCGCCGCGGGTCTTGAAGATCGAGCGCCCACCCATGCCATCGAGCGGCTTGAGTATCGCATCGCCGACTTCGCGCACGAATTCGCGCAGGGTTGCGGCCTCGCGCGCGACCAGCGTCGGCGGCGAGCACTGCGGAAACCACTGTGCGTAGAGCTTTTCATTGGCATCGCGCAGCGCCTGCGGACGATTGACCACCAGGCAGCCGTCGCGCTCGGCGAAGTCCAGCACCAGGGTGTCGTGCAGGAAAGCGCCATCGAAGGGCGGATCCTTGCGCGCGAGCAGCACGGCAAGCTCCGCCAGCGGGCGCCATGCCGGAGTGCCGAGGCTGAACCAGTCGGACGGGTCTTCGCGCACGCGCAGTTCCGACACCCGTCCCAGTGCGCGGCCGTCGCGCACCGCGAGGTCGCCCTGGCCCAGGCAGTACAGCCGATGCCCGCGCCGCTGGGCCTCCAGCAGCATCGCGAAGGTGGTGTCCTTGTTGATCTTGATCGTGCCGATGGGGTCCATCAGCACGCCGATCTCGAGGGTCATGGGCGCTCCGGGGGGGGTTGCGGGTGGCTGGCGGCGGCTGCCGGCGGGGGCAATCCTACCCCAGCAGCGGGGCGTCGGGGTGACCTCGGGGTGGCACTGAATTTCCAGTTTTTTCAGGATACTTGCGTTGTTTACTTGACATGGTTTCAGACCTTGGCTAAACAGCTTGAGAGCAGGGGGACCCGGGGGCGTGCGTCCCCGGCGTGCCTCCGCGCCATAATGTCTGCTTGTCTGGGGCCTACCCTTGGTGATGACGAACGTGGAAGAAACCCCGAAGGACACCCGCATGGCCGGCCTCAAGGTGATGGTCATCGACGACTCGAAGACCATCCGCCGTACCGCCGAAACCCTGCTCAAAAAGGAGGGCTGCGATGTCGTGACCGCGACCGATGGCTTCGAGGCCCTGGCCAAGATCACCGACCAGCAGCCGCAGATCATCTTCGTCGACATCATGATGCCGCGCCTGGACGGCTACCAGACCTGCGCGCTGATCAAGAACAACCAGATGTTCAAGGCCACGCCGGTGATCATGCTGTCGTCCAAGGACGGCATCTTCGACAAGGCCAAGGGCCGCATCGTGGGTGCCGAGCAGTACCTGACCAAACCATTCACGCGAGAGGAGCTCCTCGGGGCCATCCGCAAGCACGTCGACCTGAAGGCGTGAGCGCATGGGGAAGCCGGAACGGGGGCTGGAAATGGCGCACATCCTGATCGTCGACGACTCGCCGACCGACGTGAAGGTGCTCTCGGGCATGATCGAGCGCGCCGGTCACAAGGTCAGCACCGCAGCCAGCGCCGAGTCGGGCATCGACCTGGCGCGCTCGCAGCGACCCGACCTGATCATCATGGACGTCATCATGCCCGGCATGAACGGCTTCCAGGCCACCCGCAGTCTCAGTCGCGATCCGCACACCAGCGAGATCCCGGTGATCATCGTCACCACCAAGGGCATGGAGACCGACCGCGTGTGGGGCCTGCGCCAGGGCGCCAAGGACTTCATCGTCAAGCCGGTAAACGAGAGGGACCTCATCACCCGCATCCAATCATTGCTGCCGTACTGACCGACGCGATATGACCCAAGCCGACGCCAGCACCCCGTTCGAGATCCTGCTCGCATACGAGCGCCTTGCGCAGGCCCACGTGGCTGCCGCTGCCGAACAGGTGGAGGCGCCGGGGCTGTGGCGCGGTATCGGCTTCCGGATCGGCGGGCAGCACATGGTCAGCAGCATCTCCGAGGTCAACGAAATCCTGACCATGCCGGCGATAACCGTGATCCCGGGCACCAAGTCGTGGTTGATGGGTGTGGCCAATGTGCGCGGCAACCTGGTGGCGGTGGTCGACCTGCGCGGCTTCATGGAAGGTTCGCGCACACCGATCAACGACCGCTCGCGCGTCTTGGTCGCGCGCCAACAGGGCGGCGCGGTCGGCCTGCTGGTCGATGAAGTGCTCGGCCAGCGCAGTTTTACCGACGAGAACATACCGCTCGTCGATCCCGTGGTGGATGACCGCTACGGCAGGTTCGTGACCAAACGGTACGATCTCGGCGGTACCGTTTGGGGAGTTTTCAGCATGGCCGCATTGGTCAAGACGCCGGAATTCAGTCAGGCCGCGGCTTGAGCGCGCAAGCGCCCGGTCGTCGCGGCGAGCACATTGGGGGTAGGTGAGTCATGAGTACGACAACGGGTTCGACCAGGACCGCCACCGGCCTGCGTAACTGGGCAGGTCTGGCCGTTCTGGCGCTGTTGCTGCTGTTGGCCAATGTGCTGTGGGGCAACCGGGTCAACGACCAGGAACGCACCGCGGTGAGCAAGGCCACCGACGTGCAGGTGTGGTCGCAGCAGATCGCGACCTTCGCGCGTGAGTCTGCGGGCGGCAACGCCGACGCCTTCAACGAACTCAAGGCCACGCGCGACGACATCGAGAACAGCATCAATGCGCTGAAGAACGGCGATCCGGCGGCGTCGATGCAGGGTTATGCGCAGGCGCCCATCGTCGGTGAGCAGATCTCCAAGCTGGCCGATTCATGGGCTCCGATCCGTACCGCGGTGGACACCATCCTCGGCCGTCAGGACCTGGTCATCGACATGACCCAGACCGCCGAGGACTTCAACGGCCGCATTCCGCAGTTGACCCAGCGCATGGAAGAGATCGTGCGCGCGCTCACCGAACGCGACGCGCCGGCCGGCCAGATCTACATGGCGACCCGCCAGATGCTGCTCGCCGACCGCATGTTGCGCCGCGTATCCGACATCCTGCGCGGCGGCGACCTGGCAGTGACCGCCGCCGACCAGTTCGGTCGCGATGCGCAGATGTACGGCCGCGTGCTCGACGGCCTGCTCAACGGCAACCTCGACATGAACATCCGCGCGCTGACCGACCCGCAGGCGCGCGAAGTGCTCAACGAGGTGGTGTCGATTTTCGGCGAAGTCGGCGCCAACGTCGACAAGATCCAGGGCGCATCGACCGAGCTGTTCGAGGTCACCGAGGCGGCCAACAACGTGGTCCTCGATTCGCAGGGCCTGCTGGAGCAGTCCAAGAACGTCGCGGCGGCCTTCGGCCAGCTGCCACGCCCGTTCGGTGGCAACCTGCTCAGCATCGTGTTCGGCGCGGCCGCTGCTTTCTTCCTGTTCCTCGCCCTTGCGGCATATCAGGCAGCCCAGCGGCGCCAGATGCAGGCCACGACCGATCTGAACCAGCGCAATCAGGAAGCCATCCTGCGCCTGCTCGACGAGATGGGATCGCTGGCCGAAGGCGATTTGACCGTAAAGGCGACGGTTACCGAGGACATCACCGGCGCGATCGCGGACTCGATCAACTTCGCGGTCGAGGCGTTGCGCTCGCTGGTGACCACCATCAACGAGACTGCCGTGCAGGTGGCCGCCGCCGCCCAGGAAACGCAGGCCACCGCGATGCACCTCGCGGAAGCCGCCGAGCACCAGGCGCAGCAGATCACCTCGGCATCCGCCGCCATCAACGAGATCGCGGTCTCGATCGACGAGGTGTCGAAGAACTCCGCCGAATCGGCCGACGTCGCCCAGCGCTCGGTGGCGATCGCGTCCAAGGGCGCGGCCGTCGTGCGGCAGACGATTCAGGGCATGGACTCGATCCGCGACCAGATCCAGGAGACCTCCAAGCGCATCAAGCGCCTCGGCGAGTCCTCGCAGGAAATCGGATCGATCGTGGAGCTGATCAACGACATCGCCGAGCAGACCAACATCCTCGCACTCAACGCCGCCATCCAGGCCGCGTCCGCCGGTGACGCGGGCCGCGGCTTCGCGGTGGTCGCCGACGAAGTGCAGCGACTCGCCGAGCGCGCCTCGGGCGCGACCAAGCGAATCGAAACCCTGGTGCAGACGATTCAGTCCGACACCAACGAGGCGGTGAGCTCCATGGAACAGACCACCGCCGAGGTGGTCGCGGGCGCACGTCTGGCCGAGGACGCAGGTCTGGCGCTGGGCGAGATCGAAAAGGTGTCGAACGACCTTGCCGACCTGATTCAGAACATCTCCGAGGCGGCCCGCCAGCAGTCGGCTGCCGCCACCAACATCTCCGCGACCATGAACGTCATTCAGGAGATCACGACGCAGACCTCGGTCGGCGCCAGCCAGACCGCGGAATCGATCGGAAACCTCGCCCAGCTCGCCGCCGACCTGCGCCGCTCGGTCGCCGACTTCAAGCTGCCGGGCTGACGCTGAGCAGCTGCAGGCCGACCCTCCCATGCCCAGCGCCGTCGCCAGTTGGCCCGCACCGGCCGTCTCGCCCGCCATGGACGACGCGGAGTTCTCGCGCTGGGTAGACCTGCTCGAGCGGCGCACCGGGGTGGTGGTGTCGCCCGGCCGCAAGACCTTTCTGGTTGCCGCGGTGCGCACGCGGATGCGCGAGGCCGGCAAGGGCAACTACAAGGCATATTTCGACGAACTGCTGGAGGGTGCCCGCGGTGCGATCGAATGGGCCACCCTGGTCGACCGGCTGACCGTCCACCAGACGCACTTCTTTCGACACCAGCCCTCGCTGGACCTGATCGCGCGCGATTGGCTGGCGCCGTACATCGCCGCGCAGGGCAGCGGCACGATCCATGCCTGGAGCGTCGGCTGTTCGACCGGCGAGGAGGCGTTTACGTTGGCGATGGTGCTCGACCAGGCGCTCGCCAGCGCAGCGGGCAAAACCTACTTCGGGATTACCGCCACCGACATCTCCGCTGCCGCGCTGGCGGTAGGTCGTGGTGCGATCTACCCGGTGTCGAAACTCGACGAGATTCCGCTGCCCCTGCGCGAACACTATTGCGTGCCGAGCGGCGAGCTGTTCGATGCCGACGGCGGCATCCGCGCACCGGGCAGTCTCGACGAAGCCGATTCTTTCGCGATCAGCGAAACCCTGCGCAAGCGGATCGGCTTCGTGCAGTTCAACCTGATCGATGTCGCGCGCGCACCGCTCAAGCGACTGGATCTCATTTACTGCCAGAACGTTCTGATCTATTTCGCGCGCGAGCGCCGGGCCAGCCTGTTGCAGGCCCTCGCCGACCTGCTCAAGCCCGGCGGCCTGTTGGTGCTGGGCGCCGGCGAAGTGCTCGGTTTCAGCCACCCGCAACTCACCCGCTTGGGAGGCCCGCAGACGCTGGCCTTCCGGCGCACCGCGTGACCTGCGTCCGCACAGGCACTCACGAGTAGACCATGCGACTTCAAGACGATCTGGACTTCACCACCCTGAACTGGGTCAAGCAGGAGCTCGACGAGACGCTCAAGCAGGCCCGACAGGCGCTTGAGGCGTACGTCGAGGACACTGCCGATTCCAGCCTGATGCGCTTCTGCGCGACCTACCTGCACCAGGTGCAGGGCACCTTGCGCATGGTCGAGTTGTACGGCGCGGCGATGGTCGTGGAAGAGATGGAGCGGGTGGCCAGCGCGCTGCTCGATGGCGTGGTGCGCCAGCACGACGAAGCCTACGCGGTGCTGATGCGCGGCATCGTGCAGTTGCCCGACTACCTGGAGCGGCTGCAGGGCGGCCACAAGGATATCCCGATCGTCCTGCTGCCGCTGCTGAACGATCTGCGCGCCTGCCGTGGCGAGAAACTGCTTTCGGAAAGCGTGCTGTTCTCGCCCGATCTTGGCGCAGCGCTGCCGCGTAGCGCCAACGGCCCCGATCGCGCGATGCCTGATCTTGAACTCAAGGCGCAGGCCGGGCGCTTGCGCGGCGGCTACCAGACCGGGCTGCTGCACTGGTTCCGCAACATGAATCCCGACCAGGCACTGGGCGGCATGCAGGCCACGCTCGATCGCCTGCGCGGGGTGACCGACCAGGACGAGGCGCGTCGCCTGTGGTGGATCGCTGGCGGTGTGGTCGAGGCGGTGCGTGCCGGTGGTATCGATACCAGTGCGGCGCTCAAGCTGCTGTTCGGCCGCATCGATCGCGAGATCAAGCGCCTGGCCGATGCCGGCGAATCGAGTTTCCGCGCCGATCCGCCGCGCGAGCTGGTCAAGAACCTGCTGTATTACGTGGCGTACTCGCGTGCCGATAGCGAGCGCACGCTCGATATCAAGCGCACCTATCAGCTGGAGAACCTGCTGCCCACCGAGCAGGAGCTCAGTCACGCCAAGGGTGCGCTGGGCGGGCGCAACCGCGCGTTGCTCGACACCGTGTCGGCGGCGATCAAGGACGATCTGATGCGGGTCAAGGATGCGCTGGATCTGCACCTGCGCAATCCCGACGCCAGTGCAGTCGAGCTTGGCGCACAGACCGATTTGCTCGACCGCGTCGCCGACACCCTTGGCATGCTGGGTCTGGGCGTGCCGCGACGGGTGGTGCAGGAACAGCGCCAGTTGCTCAACGACGTGGCAGCGGGCACTCGCGCGGCCGACGAGGGCACCCTGCTCGATATCGCGGGCGCATTGCTGTACGTCGAAGCCTCGCTGGACGACAACATTCAAACCCTCGGCGCCAGCGCCGATTCCGGCGCCGCCGCGCCGGCGAGGGGGGCGATCGACATCGAGTTGCCGCAAGCCGAGGTGCGTCGCATCCTCGATGCGGTGATGAAGGAGGCACAGACCAACCTGCAGCATGCCAAGAATGACGTGGTCGCCTTCGTCGAGGCGCCATGGGAGCACGAGAAGATGCAGCGCATTCCGCAGCTGCTCGAAGAAATCGCCGGCGCCATGCGCATGCTGGCGCTCGAGGAGCCTGCCGAACTGCTCAATGCGCTCGGCCGCTTCGTCGAAGTCGAGCTGCTGCGCTTGAAGCGCGTGCCGACCCAGGAGCAGATGGACCGGCTCGCCGACAGTCTTGCCTCGGTGGAGTATTACCTCGAATCCGCGCGCGACCAGCGCGTCGGTCGCGAGCGTATTCTCGATGTGACCCGGCGCAGCCTCGAAGCGCTCGGCTACTGGCCGCTGCCCGACGAAGCGCTGGTCGAGCCGGCTTCCGAGCTCGATGAACTCGGTGGTGCGGTGCTGGAGCAAGCGCTGCCAACCGCGGACGTGCCGGTGGGACGAGCCGCCGCTGCGCAATCGCTCGACACCCTGAGCTTCGATACTCCGACCCGGTCCGGCGCAGCCGCGTTGCGCGGTCCCGAGCCTGACGAGACGGCCGATCGCTCGCAGCTGCCGACCATCGAATTGCCCAGCGAAAGCCTCGACGATTTCCTGGCGCGCCTCGAGCGCGGAGAGGATTCCGCGGCACATTCCGCACCCGAAGCGCTCGATGACGGGGTCGAAATCCAGCCGGGCCTCGATCCGTCCGACCGGCTGGTCGGCCAAACCACACCGACGCGCAATGCGCCGGCAGCGCAGGACGCGGGCGGGCTGCGGTTTGCGCAGACACAGGCCTCGCCACCGCCCAGCGCGACCGAACCTGAATCCGACTACGATTGGGTCGAGATCGAAGAGGAAGTCGAGGAGTCGGTCGCCGTCGCCAACGATGGCGCGGGCGCCTTCCAGACGGCAGCGTCCGACGACATCGACGACGAAATCCGCGAGGTGTTCGTCGAGGAAGTGCAGGAGGAGATCGACACCCTGCGGCGCCAGCTGCCGCTATCGCGTGCCGATCTTGCCGATCTGGAATTGCTCAAGCCGATCCGGCGTTCGTTCCATACGCTCAAGGGTAGCGGCCGGTTGGTTGGTGCTGTGGCGCTCGGCGAATTCAGCTGGCGCGTCGAGAACATGCTCAACCGGGTGCTCGATCGCAGCATCCAGCCCTCGATGGCGGTGCACGACCTGCTCGGTCACGCCGTTGGCGCCCTGCCGCAGATGTTGGCTGGACTGCGCGGAGAAAGTGCATCCAGCGTCGACCTGGCCGCGATCATGGCGGTTGCCGACCGGATCGCCGCTGGCGAGGATGCGCGGGTGCCCGCGCGCACCGTGCAAACGGTCAAGGTCAAGCGAACGCGCATGGTGCAGGTGGCCAAGCCCAAGCCGGCACCAGTACTCGATCCGGTCGAGCTGACCGTGGTCGTGGACATGAGCCAGATGGCCCTGGATCAAGCGGTAGCCGAGCAGCTTGCGATCGCGCGAGTGGCGGCCGATGCGCCGTCATCGCCGATCGTGCCGGTATCGATGGCCGAACTGCTGCCGCCCATGCCGGTGATGCCGCTGCTCGATTCGATGCTGCTGGAAATCCTGCGCAGTGAAGTCGAGGGCCACCTCGAAAGCATCGACAGCTACCTGGCCGGCGCGCGCATCGCGCCGACCCCCGCGCCCGAATCGCTGCTGCGCGCGGTGCATACGCTGCATGGCGCGATCTCGATGGCCGATGTACCGGTAGTCAGCGAGATGGTCGGCCCGCTGGAGGGCTACATCAAGCGCCTGCGCGGCGCGGGTGCCGCACCGGATGCCGTTGGTCTGGCCGCGATCGAAGACGCCTCGCGCCTGATCGGCGTGGTGGTCGGCTTGCTGGACCGGCCGGGTTCTGCACTGCCCGACGGCAGCGGTCTGATCGCACGTCTGTCTGCGCTGCGCGACGGACTGCCCGAACCGCAGAGCGCACTGAGCCTGTTCAGTCTGACCGAGGAAGAGCAAGTCCGCGATCAGAGCGAGTCCGCCAACGAACAAGTGCCCGAACCCGCGACCGCGCCGGCGGCAGAAATCAATCGCGACGAAGCCGATTCCTGGTTGTTGGAAGACGCCGGCACGGACGCGCTGTCCGACCAGGGTTTCGATTCGATTGCATTGCAGTCGAACGATGCCGGGTCTGAGCTCGCGGCCGCGGTGGAGTCCGTCGAGACGACGCTCGACGAAGACACAGCCGAACTCGAGGCACTGCTCGCGACTGCACTGGCCGAGGAAGCCGCGCTGGATTCGTCGCCGCAGCCGCTGGACGGCGCCGCCGACGAGCCGATCCTCGGTCTGAGTTCCGAGGAACTGAGCGAACTGGAGCATGCGCTCGACCTTGGTGCCCCGACATCGCTCGAATCCGAATCAGACGATGTTCTCGCAGCCGAAAGCATCGTAGTCGAATCCAACGCTGGCGCTGCGCCGTCGCCGTTGCAAGGCGTCGAGACGGCCGCGCTGGCGGTGCCATCGCCTGCGATCGCCGATCCTGCCGCTGCGCTGCCGGTCGCCAGCGCGCCGGCTTCGCGCTTTGACAGCACGACCGAGGATGCAGATCCCGATGGGCCGCTGCTGCTGCCCGACATGGACGAGGACCTGATCGAGATCTTCGTCGAGGAAGGCAACGACCTGCTCGACAAGGCCGACACCCTGGTCGCACGCCTGCGCGAAGCGCCGGGTGAGAACGAGGCGGTGGCGGGCTTGCAGCGCCAGCTGCATACGATCAAGGGCAATGCGCGCGCCGTCGGTCTCGGCGGCATCGGCGATCTGAGCCACGTGATGGAGTCGCTGCTCGAAGCTGCGGTCGCCGATCGTCTGACGATGGGTCGTCCGGCCGTCGAGCTGCTCGAGCGCGGTTTCGATCGCCTGCACCGGATGGTGGCGCGGGTTGCGCGTCGCCAGGCGGTGGGCATTCCGCAGCAGACCATCGAACGCTTCGAGGCGCTGGTCGCTGGCAAACCGCTGCCGGAACCGGCCGCAGCAGCCACGCCGGTGCCCGCACTTGTAGCCGCACCGATTGCCGCCGAACCTGCCGAGATCGCGTCGATTGCGCCGCCGCCGGTGGTCGTGCCGGCGCCAGCGGCAATCGAGCCGGCAGCGGCGATCAAGCCGCGCCAGCCGGCTCCCGCGCGAGCGCTGCCCGAGCCGATCGCTGAAGAAGAAGCCACCGCGCGCGCGCCGCAGGAAATGATCCGCGTGCGCTCCGACCTGCTCGATTCGCTGGTCAACCTTGCAGGCGAAGTCTCGATCTACCGTTCGCGTCTCGAACAGCAGGTTGGTTCGTTCCGCTTCAACCTGGTCGAGCTCGACCAGACCACCCAGCGCCTGCGCGACCAGTTGCGCAAGCTCGAAATCGAAACCGAAGCGCAGATCCTGTCGCGCTACCAGCGCGAGGCGGAAGAAATCGGCCAGGATTTCGATCCGCTGGAGCTCGATCGCTTCTCGACCCAGCAGCAGCTTTCGCGTGCGCTGGCCGAGTCGGTGTCCGACCTGATGTCGCTGCAGAACGCACTCGACGACCTGACCCGCGGTGCGGAAACCCTGCTGCTGCAGCAGTCGCGGGTCAGCTCCGAGCTGCAGGAAGGCCTGATGCGCACGCGCATGGTGCCGTTCGACTCGGTGGTGCCGTTCCTGCGTCGCCTGCTGCGCCAGACCGCAGACACCGAGCGCAAGCGCGCCACCCTGCGCATCGAGGGCGCCCAGGGTGAAATGGACCGCAACCTGCTCGAGCGCATGAAAGCGCCGTTCGAGCACATGCTGCGCAACGCGATCGCACACGGCATCGAAGCGCCGGCCGATCGCGCCGCCGTAGGCAAGCCCGAGGAAGGCACGGTGCGCATCGCGGTCAGTCGCGAAGCGACGGAAGTGGTGATCCGCGTGTCTGACGACGGTCGCGGGATGGATCGCGACGCGATCCGCCGCAAGGCGATCGAGCGCGGCCTGATGCGGCCCGATGCGCAGCTGTCCGATCGCGATCTGTTCGCATTCGTGGCCGAGACCGGCTTCTCCACCGCCGAGAAACTGACCCAGCTGGCCGGTCGCGGCGTCGGCATGGACGTGGTCGCAAGCGAGATCCGCCAGCTCGGCGGCTCGATGTCGATCGACAGCCAGCGCGGTGCGGGCACCGAGTTCGCGATCCGCCTGCCGTTCACCCTCGCCGTCACCCAGGCGATCCTGATCCGCCTTGGCGATCAGGTCTTCGCGGTGCCAATGTCCTCGGTGCAGGGCGTGGCGCGCATCGGGCGCGAGGATTTCGACCGCCGCGTCGCGCAGGCGCGCCCGGTGTTCGCCTACGCCGGCGAGGAATACATCATCCACGAGCTGAACAACCTGCTCGGAGTGCCCGGCGCCCGCGCGGTGGACGAAGCGCAGTTGCCGTTGCTGCTGGCGCGAACCGGCGACCAGCGCGCCGCGATCCGCGTCGACGGCGTGCTCGGCAGTCGCGAAGTCGTGGTCAAGTCGGTCGGCCCGCAGGTGAACTCGGTGCCCGGGATCTTCGGCGCCACCATCATGGGCGATGGCTCGGTGGTGATGATCCTCGACGTGGCACCACTGGTGCGCCGCAGCGCCGCGCTGCGCGAGGCGAGCGCAGTCGAAGACGCGATCGAAGATTCGATGCCCGGACTGGTGGCACCGCCGGTACCGGTGGTTGCAGCGCCGGAAGTCCGTCGACAGCCGCTGGTGATGGTGGTCGACGACTCGATCACCATGCGCAAGGTGACCAGCCGCGTGCTCGAGCGCAACGATATGGAGGTGCTCACCGCGAAGGACGGTCTCGACGCGGTGGAAAAGCTGCAGGACCGCGTTCCGGACCTGATGCTGCTCGATATCGAAATGCCGCGCATGGACGGTTACGAACTGGCGACCTACATGCGCAACGATCCACGCTTGCGTAGCGTGCCGATCATCATGATCACTTCGCGCACCGGCGAGAAGCACCGCCAGCGCGCGTTCGAAATCGGCGTCGACCGCTATCTGGGCAAGCCGTATCAGGAGGCCGACCTGCTGCGCAACGTCGAGGAAACGCTGAGGCTGTCCCGTGCACTCGACTGAGCCGCAGCCACGCGAGGTTTCGATCGCCCTGTTGTATCAGGCGCTCGCTCACGCCGAGCATTTGAAACACGCGCTCACCGAACTCGGCGCATCGGTGGTCTACGATTCGCCCGCGGCGATGTTCGATCGTGCGGCGCTGGATGCGTCGGGTGCGAGGATCGTGGTGATCAACCTCGACGAGGACTCCGGCGATGCGCTCGACCAGTTCGACAACCTGCTGACCGACGACGCGCTGCACGTGGTGTTCAACGATGCCGAGGTGTCGAGTCGCCTGCAGGGCTCGGACCAGGCGCGCTGGGCGCGTCACCTGGCCGCGAAGATTCTCGGCCGTGGCGAGCTCAACCCGCCACGACCACCGGGTTCCAGTGCGGTTCCGGTGCGGGTCAAGACCGAGCGCTTGCAATCCGATACGCCCAACGATCCCGAGCTCGGCTTCGAGTTGCACGGCGCGGAACTCGATGCAGCCCTCACGGCCGACACCGGCGAATCCCTGCAGCGCACGCGTGCCGCACTGGTCACTACCGATGAGCCGGTAGCCGCCGAGTTGGTCGATCCGTTCGCGCGCGCGTCGGCGCGCCACGATGCGCCGACCGTGGTGCTGCCAGTGGTCGACCTGCAGCGCGCGCTCGCTGGCCAGCCGGCTGCACCATCACGCCATGACGCACCGACCGTCGAACTGCGACCGCAAGACATGCGCGAGCGCAGCATGGATGCAGGGAGAACGCCTGCTCAAAGCACCGGTGAACGGACCGCGACCACGGCTGCGCTCGACGACGACGACTTCGAATCGATCAGTATCTCGGAGCCCGGCGAGCTCGTCGCCGATGCGTCCATCGACGACAATTTCGACGGCCTCGATGGGCTGTCGCTCGACTCGGACCCGCCGGCAGTTGCAGCGCCGCGAACGCGCGCCACTGCGCTGAGCCAGGCGCTGGATCTCGACCCGGACTTCGCCGCCAGCTTGCGCGACTTCGGGCTGCTGGCTGAAGCCGACCAGGGCGCCGCAAAGCAGGTCACCGACGCGACCGCTGATGCTGCCGATCAAGCGCTCGACACCAGCATGACCCTGACCGAGGAGTTCGGCGAAGCGCTCGGTGCGCTCAGCTTCGAGCCGCTCGACGACGACACGCCTTCGCAGCGCGAGTCCGCACCGGCTGGACTCGACGAACTGTTGCTCGATCTGCAATCCGAGCCTGTCGCCAGCGTTGACGTGGACCCCGACCCCGCCGCCGCCGGTCCTGCGCGGCCACTGGTGGCTTCGGCATCGGGGCTGTCGCTGGGCGGCGATGACGACGAACAACCCGCAGCGCCGGCGCGAAATCCCGCTACGGCCAGCAGTGCGCCGCGCCGATCACTGAGCGACTTCGATTTCTCCGGGCTGTCGCTGGAGCCGCTCGGCGATGAAGACAACACGCCGATCACCGGCCGTGCAAAGTTCGAGATCGACGAAAAGGACCGCCGCGCAGCGAGCCTGCCGCCGGTCCCCGCCGCTGAACCAGCCATCGAGGCCGATGCGGACGACAGCTCCGATGGCTCGATCGCGTTCGAACAGCGCGGCCTGCGTGAGCCCGCGGCCGACCCCGAGCTCGCCGCAGAACTTCAGGCGATGGTCGCGGCGGCCAATGCGCTGCCGCTCGGGCAGCCGGCCGCATCCGGCATCCACAACATCTGGGTGCTTGGCGCCTCGATCGGCGGGCCGGAAGCAGTGCGCGAGTTCCTGGCTGCTCTGCCGCCGACAACCCCGGCACTGTTCCTGCTTGCCCAGCACATGGGCGCGGATTTCCTCGACCTGATGGTGCAGCAACTCGCGCGGGCCACGCCGATGCCGGTGCGTACGGTGGGCGATGGCGACATCGCGCGGCATGGCGAGGTCGTGGTGGTGCCGCTGTCCGGGCGTCTGCAGGTCGACACCGACGGCACCGTGCACCTGCAGGCCGCGGACGACCCGTCGCCCTACAGCCCCTCGATCGACCGCGTGCTGCGCGATACCGCAGATCGTTTCGGCAAGGCTGCGGGCGCGATCATCTTCAGCGGCATGGCGCATGATGCGGTCGAGGGCGCGATCTACATGCGTGAGCGCGGTGGCACGATCTGGGTGCAGGATCCCGCAACCTGCGTGATCAGCTCGATGGTCGATGGCGCACAGGATGCCGGCGTGGTGTCGTTCGTCGCCGCACCGGCGGAGCTGGCACAGGAACTTGCCGGGGAATTGGCGCGCCGCGCGATCCGCGACTGAATCGAGGAAACGATCCCATGACCGACTCACCGCACGAAATCCGTGGCTTGATGATCACCGTCGCTGGTGGCCGCCTGCTGCTGCCGAACACCAACGTGTCGGAGATAATCACCGCCGCAGTGCCAGAGCCAATCGAAGGTGCGCCGCCGTGGCTGCTGGGACGCGTACGCTGGCGCGGTTGGCGAGTGCCGCTGGTGTCGTTCTCGCTGCTGTCGGGAATCGCACCGCGCGATGGCGCATTGAACGCCAAGGTCACCGTACTGAAGGGTCTGACCGGGCAGCCGCGCATGCCGTACATCGCGCTGCTGTGCCTGGGTTTTCCGCGCCTGACCACGCTCAGTCCCGACCTGCTGATTCCCACCAGCGAAGATGGAGAGGGCCGCGCAGGCGTGCGCATGACCGTGCTGGTGCGCGAAGATCCCGCATTCATTCCCGACCTGCCGGCAATCGAGGCGATGACCGCGCAGGCGCTGGCAGTCGCCGCGTAGTCCAGACACCGCTCGCGCGGCCACTGAATGGCCGCGAACCGTGGAAGCCGGCACGCCGGCGACACCCACCGCAAGGCTTGTCACAAACTCACCAGCTCGCTGTGGAAGCCGGCACGCCGGCGACCACCCGCCGCACCTACAGATCGCCAAAGCGCGACTGCAACGCCGCCAGTGCGGCAGGTCCCGCGGTCTCGGTGCGCAGGATCCTCGGCCCCAGACGCAGGCCGGTAAAACCCGCGACCGCGAGCGCTGCAAGGTCGCGTTCGGACAGCCCACCCTCGGGGCCCACCACCACGATCACCTCGCCAGTCGGTGGTGCCAGTTCGCGCAAGCCGGTCTGCGCATCCGGCGCAAGTACCAGCCGCAGCGCATCGGGCGCTACCTCCGCGGCCCACGCCGGCAATGCGATCGCCGCCTGCAGAAGCGGCACCGTGGCGCGACCGCACTGCTCGCAGGCGCTGTGCAGCACGCGCGTCCAATGCGCCTGTCGACGTCCCGCGCGATCCTCGTCGAGGCGCACTTCGGTGCGCTCGGAGATCAGCGGCACGATGCCGGCTACGCCCAGCTCGGTAGCCTTCTGCAGTACCGAATCCATCTTTTCGCCGCGCGCAACACACTGCGCGAGGGTGATGCGCAGCGGCGACTCGGCCGCCGCGGGCGCGGTGCAGGCATCGACGACAAACAGCCGCTCGCGTCCGCGCAGGCGCAGGGTACCGCGATAGTCGCGGCCGTCGCCGTTGAAGCACACGATCTGCGCGCCGTCGCCCAGGCGCAGCACGCGGGTCAGGTGTTCGGCGGCGAAATCGGGCAGCACCACGTCGGCTTCCGGACGCAGTGGCAGGTCGACGAAAACGCGCACTTTTCGCATGCTGACGGTACTTTCTCAGATCTCGAGTGCGGCCGGATCGAAACTCGCCGATCCAACCACCACGCTGGTCGGGCGCAAGTCGCGGGTAGCGGCAAGGATGCCATCGCGTGCGATGCGCACCATGTGCTGGATCTCGTCGGTGGTGATCGCGTAGGGCGGCATGCAATACACCACGTTGCCGATCGGGCGCAGCAGGGCCTCGTGCGCAATCGCGTGCCGATAGACGGCCAGGCCGCGCCGCTCCTGCCACGCGAACTGGCTGCCACTGGCACGATCGCGAACCAGGTCGAGGGCGGCGATCATTCCACACTGGCGGATATTGGCCACGTGCGGAAGTTCGGCCAGTGCGGCCATCGCCTCGCGCATCGACTCAGCGAGGCTGCGGTTGCGCTCGAGCACCGGCTCATCCCGGAACATCGCCAAAGTGGCGCGTGCAGCAGCGCAGGCCAACGGATTGCCGGTATAGCTGTGCGAATGCAGGAAGGCGCGTCGGGTGGCGTACTCGGCGTAGAACGCGTCGTACACCGACTGCGTGGTGAGCACCGCGGCCAGCGGCAGGAAACCTCCGGTCAGGCCCTTCGACAGCACCAGAAAATCCGGCGCGATGCCGGCCTGCTGGTGCGCGAACAGGCTGCCGGTGCGACCGAAGCCCACCGCGATCTCGTCGGCGATCAGGTGCACGCGATGGCGATCGCAGGCCGCGCGCACCCGTCGCAGCCATTCCGGATCGTGCATCTGCATGCCGCCGGCGCACTGCACCAGCGGCTCGATGATCACCGCGCAAGTCTCGCCGGCGTGCCGGGCGAGCAGCGCATCCAGCGCATCGGCCGCGCGCTGCGCGGCTTGCTCGGGGGTCTCGCCCGCGCGCGGCGCCGGCGATTCCGCGAAGCGCGGCGAGTGCAGCAGCGGCGCATAGGTATCGCGGTAGAGCGCCACATCGGTCACCGCCAGCGCGCCGAGGGTCTCGCCGTGGTAGCCGCCCTCGATCGCGATGAAACGCGTGCGTGCGGTTTCGCCGGCGTTGCGCCAGGCGTGGAAGCTCATCTTCAGCGCCACCTCGATCGCCGAGGCGCCGTTGTCGGCATAGAACACGCGTGCGAACGGGGCACCGGCGGCTTCCAGCAGGTCTTCCGCGAGCCCGACCGCGGGTTCGTGGGTAACCCCTGCCAGCATCACGTGCGCGACGCGGTCGAGCTGCGCGTGGATCGCGCCAGCGATCCTGGGGTGCCCATGGCCGAACAGGTTCACCCACCACGACGAGATCGCATCCAGCCAGCGGCGGCCATCGTGCGCGTGCAGCCAGACGCCCTCGGCGCGTGCCACGGGAACCAGCGGCAGGCTTTGGTGGTCGTGCATCTGGGTACACGGGTGCCACAGCACGGCGAGGTCGCGGCGGATGAGTTCGGCGTCGTTCATGGTGTTTGCAGCGTGCGGGCCAGTGCGGAGCGTTTGCTATCATCGCGACCGTACATCCCGCGCACAAGGTCCCGCCATGCCGCACATACGCCCTCGCACGCAGCGCGGCTTCACCTTCATCGAAATCATCGTGGCCGTAGCGATCCTCGCGATCCTGGCCACCATCGTGGTGCCGCGTGTGCTGGGCCGCGTCGATGATGCTGCGGTGGCCAAGGCGAAGACCGAAGTGAGCGTGCTCGGCTCTGCGCTGAACCTGTACAAGCTGGACAACTTCAGCTATCCCGGCAGCGACCAGGGCCTGCTGGCGCTGGTCGCAAAACCCGGTGGTCAGCCGGAGGCGCGCAACTGGCGCGCTGGCGGCTATGTCGAAGGCGGTGCGGTGCCCAGGGATCCCTGGGCTCGCGATTACCAGTACCTGTCGCCCGGCCAGCACGGCGAGTTCGACGTCTATTCGCTGGGTCGCGACGGCAAGCCCGGCGGCGAGGGCGTCGACGCCGACATCGGCAACTGGACGCCCTGACGCAGCCGCGGGCGCATGTTGCAGGCTGCCGCAGCATGCGCGGCATGAGCCTGATCGAACTGCTGGTGGTGGTTGCGATACTGGCGGTGATCGCCGGCATCGCCACGGTAGGCCTGCTCGGCTCCGGCGGTGAGCGGCAAGTCGAGCGCGAAGCGCTGCGCATGCAGGCGCTGGTAATGCTGGCCTGCGAACGCGCGCAGTTGAGCGGGCGCGAGCACGGCGTGCAGTTCGCGCGCGGTCGCTACGGATTCAGTCTGGTCGGCGCCAATGGGTGGCGCAGCATCGACAGTGGGCCGCTGCTTGCGCGCGAGCTTCCGCAGGGTTTCGTGCTGCAGGTTTCGCGCGACGGGCGTGCGCTAGAACTCGAGCGCGAGTTCGCCGCCGAGCCGCAGTCCCTGTGCGCACCTGGCGGCGAACTGGTGCCGTTCGAAGCACGGATCAGCGGCGCCAACGTGCCCGCGTGGCAGGTCATCGGGTCCGCCGACGGACGGGTGCGTGCGGAACCTGCCGACGCAGTCCCGTGATCGCGCGCCGGCAGCACGGATTCACCCTGCTCGAAGTGCTGGTCGCGCTGGCGGTGGTATCGCTGGCGCTGGTTGCACTGGTGCGTGCGGCCGGACTGTCGGCCGATGCGCTGGCACGCGAACGCGAGACCACGCTGGCGACCTGGGTCGCGGCCAACGTGATCAGCGACGTTCGCCTCGGCGAACGCTTTCCCGAGATCGGACGCCGTGAGGGCGTGATGCCGATGGGCACCCGCGACTGGTACTGGCGGCTGGAAGTGCAGGGCAGCGACGATCCGGCATTGCGACGTCTCGAAGTCGCGGTGTTCGAGGACGCCGCGCGTGTGCGCCCGGTCACCTCGTTGACCGGCTTCGCAGGCCCGCCCTGATGCGCAATCGCGGATTCTCGCTGCTGGAAGTGCTGGTCGCAGTCGCGATCTTTGCGGTGCTCGCGGTGCTGGCCTACGGCGGGCTCGATGCGGTGGCGCGCGCGCGCGCGCAAACCGCGGAGGCCGCGCAGCGTCTGGCTACGGTGCAATCGGCAGTGGCCGGCCTGGAGCGCGACCTGCGCGAGGCATTGCCGCGACCGCTGCGTGGCAATGCCGGCGAAACCTTGCCGGCGATGATCGGTAGCGCCTCTGCGCTGGAGCTGACCCACGCCGGATTCGCAAGTCCGCTGACCGAGGCCAGCGCGATGCTCTCGCGCAGCGCATGGGCGCTGGTCGATGGCGAACTGCGACGCGTGCGCTGGCCGGTGCTCGATCGCGCACCGGCCACGCGTGGAGTGCCGCGCAGCATGCTCGCGCAGACCAGCGGTCTGCGTTTTCGCTACATGGATAGCGCGGCGAACTGGCGCGACAGCTGGCCGCCGCGCGACGGTCCCGATGCCCTGCCCGAGCGCCTGCCGCGCGCGGTGGAGTTCGTGCTCAGCGGCCCCGACTTTGGAGCTCTCGCGCGCCGCGTGGTGCTGGTGTCGCCGGTCGAGATCGAGGCTGCACGATGAAAGCGGTGGCAACGCAGCGCGGCGTGGCTCTGTTGACCGCACTGCTGGTGGTCGCGCTGGCGACCGTGCTGGTTGCGATGCTGCTCGACCAGGGCGAGATCGCGGTGGCGCGCACGGCGAACGTGCAGCGCGCCGCCCAGGCCGATGCGCTGGCCGCGGGCCTGGAGGACTGGGCGGTGCAGATCCTGCGCCGCGATATCGCGCTCGATGCGGTCGACGCCAACGGCGATCTGTGGGCGCGACCGCTGCCGCCGACGCCGGTGCCGGGTGGCCGTATCGGCGGCCGCATGCGCGACCTCGGCGGTTGCTTCAATCTCAACAACCTGGTCGGCGCCGACGGCGTGGTGCCGGTGCAGATGGAGATGCTCCGTCGCCTGCTGCTCGCGCTCAAGCTCGACCCCGGCATCGCCGACGCGGCCAGCGACTGGATCGATCGCGATCTGATCCCCGGCGCGCTGCGCGGTGCCGAGGACAGCGCCTACCTCGGCGCCACGCCGCCGTACCGCGCCGCCAATCGCGCCTTCATGCATGTCAGCGAACTGCGCCTGTTGCGCGGAGTCGATCGCGATGCGTACCGCACTCTCGCGCCGCACGTGTGCACCTTGCCCTCGCCGGTTGCGACCCGGATCAACGTCAATACGGCAACCGTGCCGGTACTGCGTGCGCTTTCCGAGCGGATCAGCGAGCAGGCCGCGCGCCAGCTCGCCCAGGATGGCGCGGCGCGAGCGGGCGATTTCAGCAGCTGGAAACTGCAGCTCGAGCAGGCTGGCGTGCTGGATCCCGCCGAGCAGGCGCAGATCGAGCGCCTGGTCGGCTTCAGCAGCCGCTTTTTCCTCGCCCGTGCCGAAGTCGAGCTGGATGCCATTCCCTTCGCCTATGCCAGCGTGATCGAGCGCGCCGATGCACGCCGCATCGCGGTGGTCGCGCGCGGGCGCGGGGCATGGTGAGGTGCGGGGTCCGCAGCGTAGCTCACCCGTGACGCGGCTGCCCCGCTAGAATCAGCGCATGACCGTGAATCGCCCCGCATGACGCACCGTGTGCTGATCCGCTATCGCGGACCGCAGCATCCGCTGCAGTGGCTGGCCGAGGACGACCGCGGCCGCAGCGGACCGCTCAGTGCGGGCGAGCGGATCGAGTCGCGCGTGTTGGCAGGCGCGAGCGAGATCGTGGTGGTGATCGCGGTCGAGCACACCCTGCTGCTGGAAGCCGAGGTCGCCGCGCGCTCGCGCGAGCAGCTGCTGCGCGCGATTCCGTTCGCGCTCGAAGACCAGCTCGCCGAACCGGTGGAAGGTCTGCATTTCAGTGCGATCCCGCATCCGCGCGGTAGCGGCCAGCTGGTGCTGGCGGTACGCCGCGAGCGCCTGCGCGAGTGGCTGGCCGACCTGGCCAGCCGCGGCATCTGGCCCGACCGCATGCTGGTCGATGCGCTGCTGCTGCCGCTACCGCCCGAGTCGATCATCGCGCTGGTCGATGGCGACCGCGTGCTGGTGCGCAGCGCTGCCGCGCGCGCATTCGCCGCCAGTGTCGAGGAGTTGCCCGAGTGGCTGGTGTTGGCGGACGCACCGCGCGCTGCCGACGGGCGCAGCCGTGTGCGGATCGTCGGCGGCACTGCACCAGCGCTGGATGCCGCGCGTTTCGTGGTCGAACGCGAGCCGGGCCCCAGCGAGGCGCTCGCAGTGCTTGCCGCCGGGCTGCGCGCACAAGCCGCGTCGCCCGATCTGCTGGTCGGTGAATTCGCACCGCGCCATCGTGGCGAGCCGCTGCGCAAGCTGTGGCGGCTGGCCGCGGTGCTCGCCTTCGCCGCGTTGATCGCGGGCTTCGGTTGGGTGCTGCTGGATCGTCACCTGCTGAGCATCCGGGTTGCCGCATTGCGCGGCGAGATCGGCACCCTTTATGCGCAGATTTATCCCGGCAGTCCGGTGCAGGCCAACGCGGTCGATCGGGTGCGCGCGGACTATCGCGTGCTCGGCGGTCGTGCGGGCGAGGGCGGGGCGCTCGAACTGCTGGCACAGGTCGCACCGCTGGTGTCGTCTTCGCCGCAGACCTTCCTCAAGGGCGTCGAGTACCGCAGCGGCGCGCTCGAACTGGTCTTGCTCACACCCGGTGTCGCCACCCTCGACCAACTGCGCGAATCGATCGGCAGTTTGCCGGGGCTGAGTGCGGAGCTGGCTGGCGCCACCGCCCGCGAGGGCGGCACCGAGGGTCGTCTGCGCATCGGCCGGAGGCAGCCATGAGCGGCTGGTGGCGTCGACAATCGCAGCGCGATCGCGCCGTGCTGTCGATTGGTGCGGCGGTCGTGGCATCGCTGCTGGTCTGGGCCTGGGTGTGGTATCCGCTGAGCCAGTCGCGCGCCGCACTCGCCGCCGAGGCCGCGCAGGCCGAGGCCGATTTGCTGTGGTTGCGCAGCGTCGCGCCCGAACTGCAGCGCCTGCGCGCATCGGGCAGCGCTACCGGGCTCGATCGCGCTGGGCGTTCGCTGCTTGCGCTGGCCGATGGCACCGCGCGCGAGGCCGGACTTGGCGGCAGCCTGGTCCGCATCGAGCCGGCCGGCGCCGGACGGGTCAACCTGTGGTTCGAGCGCGTGAGTTTCGACGCCATGACAACCTGGCTGGAGACCTTGCGTCGGCAGTACGGCGTTGGTGTCGATGAACTGGTAGTCGAGCGTGCGATAGACACCGGCACGGTCGATGCGCGGATCGGCGTGGTCGACACGCAGGGCAGTTGAGGCCGCGTGAGCGCATGAAGAGCCTGAAGGTGCTGTTGATCGCGTTGCTGATTACGCTGGCCGCATTGGCGAGTCTGTTGTGGCTGGCGCCGGCGGAACTTGCGTTGCGCTGGTTCGGCGATCGCCTCGGGGCGATCCGTTTGCAGGGCGTCAGCGGCAGCGTGTGGCAGGGTCGTGCCGAGCAACTGGTGGCCTTCGATGTCGCGCTCGGTCCGCTGCTGTGGACGGTTGATCGGAGCAGCGCACTGCAGGGCAATCCGCGCGGACGCCTGCAACTTGCGGGCAGCGAGGTGCGCGCCTCCGGCGATTTCGTGCGTAGCGGCGCGGCGCTTCGGCTTTCCAATCTGAGCGCCAATTTGCCCGC
>Ga0209591_10000961_pt1 | contig 37007 bp, 29 predicted proteins | sample MAT01_FD_187207 | JGI IMG/M metagenome (GOLD analysis project Ga0209591, IMG submission 187207) | Freshwater microbial communities from Lake Fryxell liftoff mats and glacier meltwater in Antarctica - MAT-01 (SPAdes) (version 2) | ecosystem: Environmental > Aquatic > Freshwater > Ice > Liftoff... | reverse complement strand
GATGGTATCGGGCAGGTAATCTGAATATAAATAAGCTTTGAACCAGGCTGTTTCTCCGGCTATGTAATTATCCCGGTCAAGGTGCAGGTAAGCCTTTTCAATTGGTGATTTTGAAGACCAATTGCTAAGCAATTGTTCCGGTTTCTGGGCCCTTGCATATACACAAATACACAATGCGAAGAATACTATGCCTTGTTTTCCTTTCATTCTAAAGGGGTTAGGCCATGAAATTACTGTTTATCCCGAAAATAGTAACGCAGTTTATGTTGATGTCAACGCAATCTGCCCTTTCAATGGCTCCGTACTTACTGTTGGAAAAAAAGAGATAAATGCCTAATTTGCACTTACTAACATAATACTATGAAAAAAGTAGCCATTTTTATTTTCGCCAGCATACTTCTGTCTGCAAGTTGCAGTAAAAAGAAGGTAGAAGAAGTGAAGGCCGATTTATTGATTCAAATTCTTACAGATGGACAGTGGTCGGTTACACTTCTTACAGCAAACACCACTGATTATACGCCTGCTTTTGCAGGACACCGTTTTAAATTTTACGAAAACAGAACTGTTGATGCCACTAATAATGGCATATTGGAAAAAACCGGAACCTGGGATGCCAGTTCTACTTCAATGACTACATCCTCCAACTTTGTTGGTGCCACCCATCCCCTGATTCTGTTAAACGGAACCTGGAATATTACTCAAAGTAGCTCCCGTATTGTAAAAGCTACTCAAACCAATGGCACCGAGGTAAAGACTGTTAATTTGTACAGAGAATAAAAAAACCAGACTACCTATTTTAGCCTGACTGATTAGTTTTCTTCTTCAATTCTTTTTACGGAAGAACTGTTTCTTTAGTATGCTGCTTAGGCATTGCGTTTTCTACATTTACACCCAGCTTTTGTGCTATTGCCATTCCTAATTCCATATTAGCACGGAAAAAATGAAAAAGCTGCCCAAGATTCCTGTATAAAAAAAGGCAGCAGTAGTAGCTGCCTCTATTCATCTCCTGATACATTTTATTCTTTTCTATCAAACAATACTTTCCAAACTAATGCTGCTGTAACACCACCCACAATAGGAGCAGCAAAAAACAACCATAATTGTGTAAGTGCTTTACCCTGTGCAAAAATTGCCGCACCAAAACTACGGGCAGGGTTAACTGATGTGCCGGTAATTGGTATTGCAACAAGGTGAATGAATACCAATGTCAGACCTATTGCAAGCCCTGCCATTGTACTATTGCCCCATTTAGAAGTGGTAGCAAAAAATTACAAAAAGAAATAAGAAAGTAAGTACTGCTTCTGTTACGAAAGCAGGTGTCATGTTATATCCCCCGAGATAACCTTCCCTCTAACCATTGGAGCCTAAAGCCCTTTCACCCATTTCAAATCCGGGTGCCCCTTTTAATATTACAAATAACACCCCGGCCGCTAAAGTGGCCCCGATCATCTGCCCAACAATGTAATTAATAGCATCCCTGAATTTAATTTTTCCTGCAATGAGCATGGCAATTGAAATAGCTGGGGTAATGTGACAGCCAGTAATTCCGTCAATGGCATAAGCCATTGCAACTACTGCAAGGCAAAAGTGAATGAAATAATAAGAAGAACAATTCCGGCAGGTCTGTTGGCTGATATACCAGAGACTACCACAGCGCCACAGCCAAAAAGTACCAGCGAGAATGTGCCAATAAGTTCTGCAAAAAGGTTTTCATAAACAAGTTGATTTTGGTAAAAAAATGAAGATTATACAACCTATTAACAGGTTATTTGTTTCTTTGAGTGTAAACTAATGTACAACTATTTAAATTTCATATTTCAAAAGATAAAACTAATGGCGATAGATATTGGACAAGCAGCACCAGATTTTACTTTATTTAGCAGTGAAAAAAAACAGGTAACTCTTTCGGAGTTGAAAGGGCAAAATATATTATTGCTTTTCTTTCCACTTGCATTTACTAAAACCTGTACGGAAGAACTCTGTCATATAAGAGATAATATCAGCGATTATAATAATTCAGATGCTAAAGTATTCGGCATATCGGTGGATGCTTTGCATACACTGGCAAAATACAAAGAAGATCAGCATTTGAATTTTACATTGCTGAGTGATTTTAATAAAGATGTTTCCCGGTTGTATGACTCTATTTATGAAATGTTTGGTTACAATATGAAAGGCGTTTCTAAACGTTCAGCTTTTGTAATAGATAAAGAAGGAGTCGTCCGTTATGCTGAAGTGCTGGAGAATGCCGGCGAAATACCCAATTTTGGTGCAATTGAAAGTATTTTGAAGGGTCTGAACTAAGTTTTAGTTAAAGCCTGCCGAAATCCGTTTTATAACTAGTTGATTTTTAAATAAGTACATTTTCTCGTAATTTTACGTTGCACAGAAAAAAAATCTGGCTTACTTTTCGAATAATAAAAGTAGATTTGTTTCGTTGAGACGAATTCTGACGATATTATCCTTCATTCTGTTGATTGCCATTCAGTCACAAGGTCAATCATTAAGAATTTCTCCTCCATCAGAAACTACTGACAGGATTATTAAGTTGTACCCAAACCCGGCTACCATTAATATTACCTTTGATTTACAGAAAGGCTATCAAAAAGGAATGTCTATACAGGTTTATAGTTTTCTGGGTAAGAAAATGTTTGAAATACCTAACGCCCCAAAAAAATCTATCGTTGATTTAAATGACTTCAATCGTGGGCTCTACATGTATCACCTGCTCGATCTTACCGGAAAAGTAATCGAGTCAGGAAAGTTCCAGGTCTCTAAATAATCTTCCCGTTTTTAATTTTTATTGCACCTGTATAATTAGAAATTTCAGGTATTGTGTATTATCCATTCCCCGGATAACAGGATGGTCTCCAGCTTGTGTTTGAAATGTTACTTGTCTTATAGTCCGCCTTGCATCTTTAGCCGCCATGTCAATTGTCTGGAGAAACAGTTCTGTATTAACAAGGCTGGTGCAGGAAGATGTAACTAAAAAACCCCCGGGCTTTACTAATTTCATTGCCCGCAGATTAATTTCCTTATACCCCGTAATTGCTTTTTGAATGGTTTCCCTGCTTTTGGTAAAAGCCGGCGGGTCCAGCATTACTACATCATATTGTCTTCCATCTTTGCCCCATTGCTTCAGCACATCAAAGGCATTAGCTGTTTCAAAGCGACAAATATCCTGCACTCCATTCAATGCAGCATTACTATTGGCTTGCAGTACTGCATTAGCAGAAATGTCAAGACCAAGTACAGACTTTGCACCATAACAAGCAGCATGAATTTCAAAAGTACCGGTATAAGTAAATGCTCCCAACACATCCGCACCTTTTACAATATGCTGAATGGCTCTGCGGTTATCCTGCTGGTCTAAAAAATAACCAGTCTTTTGTCCGTTCTCAATATCAACATAAAACTTCAGCCCGTTTTCAACGATGGTTATTTTCGTATCAAATGGTGCAGATAAAAAACCTTTTTGTTGTGGCAATCCTTCCAGCTCTCTTACCGGCACATCATTTCTTTCATAAATTCCCTTCGGGCTGAAAATTTCATTCAATGCTTTTACAATGGCTGGTTTCCATACATCAATACCAAGAGCCAGTGTTTGAATAACAAAATAGTCGTTGAATTTATCAATAATTAATTGTGGTAAAGAATCAGCTTCGCCAAAAACAAGGCGGCAGTTTTCTGTGTAGCCCAATTTTTTCCGATACTCCCAGCATTTAGCAATCTGGTTAGCGAAAAATCGTTCGTTTATTTCTTCTGTCCTGTTTCTAGTCAGCAAACGAACAAGAATCTGTGATTTAGGGTTGATATATCCTTTTCCAACAAATTTTTTATCGTGGGTAAGCACTTCCACTATATCTCCTCCGTGGGCATCACCATCCACTTTTTCCACTTCATTATTAAATATCCAGGGATGGCCGTTGACTACACGGGGGTTAATCTTTCTTCGCAGGTAAACTTTATTCATAAAGGGCAGCAAGTTACAGTAAGAAAGCACAAGGTGCAAAGCCAGTATCTGCCCAAGACTAAAGCAAACAGGCAGAAAGGGGTACTTCTTGTCACTTGCGATTTTCACTTTTAAGGTCACTTTGTCCTGAAATCCGTTGCCGGCCTGCCGAAAGGAAGGTTGGCAATATTCTTGACAACCTTACCTTTGCAGTCAATTTTAAAAAATGGCCAAAAAAGACATGAAAGATAATATAGATTTTACCCCTAAAAGCAATAGTGGAATTGATATTAATACCGATGAAAATCAAAGCGGAACTACCCACCTGAACGAGCCAGTGGCTGAGGAGTCTGAAATAGAGAAACTAAAAGCAGAACTGGAAGAATCGAAAGATAAATACCTGAGAAAAGTGGCTGAGTTTGAGAATTTCAAACGGCGCAATGCCAAAGAAAGAATAGAACTGATTCAAACTGCGGGCCGTGATGTGATTACGGATATGCTGAATGTACTGGATGATTGTGACAGGGCACAAAAACAATTAGATGCCAGCGATGATACCACATCTATAAAAGAAGGTGTAATGCTTGTCTTTAACAAGCTTCGCAATACATTGCAGGCAAAAGGAGTGAAAGCAATGGAAACACTGCACCAGGAATTTAATGCCGACCTGCATGAAGCTATTACAGAAATTCCTGCGCCGTCTGAAGAATTAAAAGGAAAGATTGTGGATGAGGTATTGAAAGGATATTACCTGAACGATAAGATCATCCGCCATGCAAAAGTGGTGATAGGAAAGTAAAAGTTTTGAGTTATGAGCTGCGAGTTACGAGCCAGTTCATGTGTACATAACTACCAGCTCGTAGCTAAAAGGTCATAGCTTTCTATATGTCAAAAAGAGATTACTACGAAATATTAAGTGTTGCAAAATCAGCAACCACGGATGAAATTAAAAAGGCATACCGTAAAGTTGCCATGCAATTTCACCCCGACCGTAACCCGGGAGATAAAGGGGCCGAAGAAAAATTTAAAGAAGCAGCCGAAGCTTATGAAATATTAAGTGATGCTGATAAGAAAGCTCAATATGATCGTTACGGTCATGCGGGAGTAAGTGGACAAGGACGCAGTAGCGGTCATCCGGGAGGTGGCATGAACATGGATGACATCTTCAGTCAGTTCGGCGATGTTTTCGGTGAAGATTTGTTTGGAAACCTTTTTGGTGGCGGACAAAGAGGTGGCCGCAGCCAACAGCGGAGCCGTGGTGTAAGAGGAAGCAATCTCCGTGTAAAATTAAAATTGACTTACGAAGAAATTGCAAAAGGTGTTACCAAGAATATTAAAGTAAAAAAACATGTTGCTTGCACCACCTGTAGTGGTAGCGGAGCAAAAGATAAAGGCAGCGTACAAAACTGTAATACCTGTGGTGGTAGTGGACAAGTTCGAAGAGTGCAGAATACTTTTCTCGGACAAATGCAAACGGTTACCACCTGCCCTACCTGTAATGGCGAAGGCACCACTGTGACTGCAAAATGCGGCAACTGTAAAGGAGAGGGAAGAGTGTATGGAGAAGAAACAGTAAGTATTGATATACCAGCCGGGGTACAGGAAGGTATGCAGATGAATGTAACCGGAAAAGGCAACGCAGGTGAAAGAGGCGGCCAAGCCGGCGACCTGATTATTTTAATTGAAGAAGAGCCACATAAGGAACTGCACCGTGAAGGATTGAATGTAGCCTATGAATTACATATTTCGTTTACCGATGCAGTAGCTGGTACCCAGGTAGAAGTGCCAACCATTGATGGAAGGGCAAAAATTAAAATTCCGGTAGGTACACAAAGCGGAAAAATATTCCGGCTAAAAGGGAAAGGCTTCCCGGCAGTAAACTCCTACGAGAAAGGTGATCAGCTGATACAGGTAAATATCTGGACACCCCAACACCTGAGCAGCGAAGAAAGAGAGATGCTGGAGAAATTAAGTCACTCTCCTAACTTTAAGCCGCATCCTGATAAAAATGAGAAGAACTTCTTTGATAAGATAAAGGATATGTTTTCATAAAAACATCACCACAGTGCTGTACCGCCTTTTTTCTTTTTCACTTTCAGATAAAGGTCCCTTGCCTGTTGTACGATTGTAATAAATTCTTTTTGCAGCAGATCATCTTTGCCACATGATCCCTGTGCCAGGGTAATAACCTCATTCCAGCCAATATTTGTAAGAAATGGTGATGTACGGAGCAATGAACCAAACATGGCTACGGCTGCTAAAAATGATAGTTTTTATCCAACTCAGTAAATGGTATAAAATCAAACCTGCAGGTATGATTAAAACTGCATGGCTTTGTACTGTTAGGAAGCTGATAGTTGAGTTTAATATCAGCAAATTTTCCGGTAGTAAAATTATCTTTGATGGCTCCTTTATTTATTTCAGTAGGTATTATCTCAAACTGGACTATCATGGAGTGGCCGGAACCGATTTCTCCGCCTTCAATAACGGATAAAGAATCCCGCAGTGCCCCTACTTTGTTATCGAACCCGATCAACCGGTATTCCTTTACATATTCCGGATTGAAATTTACATTCATATATACATCATCAGCCACCGAATACAATGTTTGGGTAAATTCTTTCAGCAATACCTTCTCTGCTTCTTTAAAATTGTCGAGGTAAGCAAAGTTTCCATTGCCTTTATTAGCTAAGGTTTGAATTTTTGAATCTTTATAATTTCCCATTCCCACTCCCAGGCAGGTAAGATATATACCGGATTGCCGTTGCGACGAAATCAATTCATCTAACTCTGTTTCTGTTTTTAACCCCACATTAAAATCGCCATCGGTTGCAAGAATCACCCTATTATTTCCTTCTTTAATAAAATGATTACGGGCAACGCTATAGGCCAACTTAATTCCCGACTCTCCGGGTGTAGAGCCGCCGGGCTCCAGTTCATCAATTACTTTTAATATTTTTTCCTTTTCACCACCGCTGGTTGTATTCAGCATTACACCCGTTACACCGCCATACACTACAATGGCTACAGAATCTTTATCCCGCAGATTGTTGACAAGCAACCGGAAGGCTGATTTCAGTAATGGCAACCTGTTGGTCATATCCATAGAGCCTGAAACATCAATTAAAAAAACAAGATGGCTCGGAGGTAATGTATCTAAGTTTAGTTTTTGTGAAGAAAGATTAATATAGAAAAGTTGGTTGTTTGGGTTCCATGGGCAAGAGGTTAATGTGGTTTTAATATCAAAAAGCTGGTTGTCCGGCGGTTTATTATAACTAAGGTTAAAATAGTTCAGCATCTCTTCAATGCGAACTGCGTCGGGAGGCACCATTGCCTTTAGTGTAATAAAACGCCGGATATTACTGTAAGAAGCCCTGTCAACATTCAGCGACATACCGGTAGTCGGAAATCGTTTTGCATTTACAAAATGATTTTCTAAAATACTGGCATAGGTTTCATCGCCTGTCATCCAACTTTTCTGTTCTTCCTTTTGAAGGTCCTTTGTTTGTGAGGAAAGCTTATCTCTCCTGCTGTTAGCCGCAGATCCGGAGAGACGTTTCATTTTTACACTCAGGTATTTCTCTGCATCTACCATTATCTTTTCTTTCTGGTAGCCGTCCATTGAGAAACTGAATGTGTCTATTTTCAAATTAGAAATTATACCAAAAGTGCCGGAAGTTCCGCTTCGGAAGATATAACCTGTTTTGTGCTGCAGGATGGTGACATTTTGCAAAATATTACCTGCTTCGTCCTTTACCTCGCCTCTGGCATAATATTGCTGGGCAAATACGGACGAACATAGTAAGAGAAAAATTGCTATATGACAAGCGGTCTTCAACTGGATATTTTGGAGCGATAAATTACAAAAAAAAACGGAGAGCCCCGCTGATTTTATACAAGCTGGTATATCTCCTTAAGGTTCCGGCCAAGTCCGTCATAATCAAGGCCATAACCTATCACAAATTTGTTAGGAATATCAAATCCCACATAATCTAACTGCAACGGGTATTCTGTAGCTTCTGGTTTATGTAATAGCGTTACTATTTTCAACGATTTAGGCTGCTGATGCACCAGTTTAGGCAGAAAATTGTGCAGCGTCTTGCCTGTATCAACAATATCCTCCACAATAACCACTTCTTTATCAAAAAGGTCATCATCCAGCCCGATAGACGTAACCACATTCCCAGACGATTTCATCCCCTTATAAGAAGCCAGTTTGATAAAACAGATCTCTGCCTCAATATTCAGGTATTTAAAAAGATCAGAGGCAAACATGAAGGAGCCGTTCAGAATGGCAATAAAAAGAGGCCGTTTGCCGGTATAATCTTTTGCAATTTCAGCCGCTAATTCCTTTATACGTAGTAAAATTGTTTCTTCTGAAAGATAGATTTCAAATGACTTGTCATGCACTTTAATGACTGACATAGGCTGTTAGATTGGTTGGTAGGTTTATTTAATTACTGCCCTGATTTTTGACGGCAGGAACAAGTGAATAATTCTCTTTTACTGCCAGTTTGGGCATAGAAGGTGATTTTGATTTAAGGTTTAATCGTTCCCCGACAGCCGGTTTATCTTCTTCATTGAGCCAATTCAATTCTCTCAGACTTTCAAGGCGGATAGCTTCCTGTTGTGCGATAGAAAACAAGTTTTCTCCCGGTTGCACTATATGAAAATCATTGTTACCGGTTTTTCTTTTTCGTTGCAGGTATATCAACTGATCATTCTCTGTTATTTCGGAACGGGAGATTTCGTTAAACTCAAAAATTTTTGAAAGATCAACATCATATTGTTTTGCAATAGAAAGAAAGGATGTTCCCTTTTTTACAAACACCACTTTTGTGTCATTGATTTTGAATTGCCCGGAAGGATAGTTGATATCATTTTCCTTTTGCACTGATATTTTTGCCGGAATTGTTTCATTTGTTGCAGATTGCTCATTTTTAACAATTGCTTCCTCAATAGCCAATTCATTTTTTAAAGCCAGAAAAGTAAAATCCTGTAAATTATAATCTTCAATCAACTTTATCAGCACTTCCGGATACTTTGGATTGGTAGCATAACCCGCTTTTTTTAAACCAATGGCCCAGCCTTTATAATCTGTTGGGTCAAGTTCGAAAAGGGAAGCATACCGCTGGCCATTCTTTAAAAAATTGGAATGGTCTTTATACGATTGTTCTGAAGCGGGATACTTTCGGAAACACTCTGCTTTAGCATCATCATCATGTTTTACTGACTCACCAGTCCAGTTGGATTTACATTTTATACCAAAATGGTTATTCGATTCCAACACCAGCTTACTGTTACCGGCACCTGATTCATGAATGCCCTGTGCCAGCGTAATAGCGGCAGGCACACCGGTTCGTTTCATTTCTGCAACGGCAATGTCTTTATAAGTGTTGATATAATTACTAACTACTTCCTTCTTTTGGGCAAACACTGCGGATGTGACAAGCAACAAAAAAACAACAATACTGTTTCTTATTTTCTGCATGGGTGTTTTATTACAATTTCCGTATCAGGAAAAGTCCGTCACGGATGGTTAATACACATTTTTCAATATCTATTCTTTCCTTAATCAAATTATTAAAAGCCTGGATGCCTTTGGCACTTTTACCCTTCACTTCCTGGTCCAGCACCTGGCCATGAAAGAAAATATTATCTGCTAAAATAAACCCGTTTTCCCTCAACCGGGGCAAAACGAGGTTAAAATATGCGATATAGGCGGGTTTATCAGCATCAATAAAGACCAAATCCCAGGTTTCATCAAGTTTGGGTACAATATCTAACGCATTTCCGGTATGTAAAATTATTTTATCAGCAAAAGAAGAACGGGCAAAATAAGAGTTGGCTTTTGCTGCATCTGCTTCCCGCAGCTCTATCGTATGAAGTTGCCCGTCTGCAGTAAGCCCTTTTGCGAGGCATAAACCGCTGTAACCCGTAAAAGTTCCAATTTCCAAAATACGGCGGGGCTGTATCATACAACTGATCATCTCCAGCACTTTTCCCTGCAAATGACCGCTTAGCATCACCGATTCAGGGTGATTTTGCATCGTGTAGTCATTTACTTCTTTCAGTAAAGCATCCTCAGGCGAAGAATATTTTTCGGCATAGTTCTGTACTGATGGATGAATTAAGTCCAAAGAAGAAAGTTTCGGCAAAGATAAACTTCTTATACTGCCTGTAGCCGGTTAACCGATTGTGATGATTTTTTTGAAATCAACCACAATCCTGTAAAAGTAAGGATGCCATTTATGAGTATCAGTTCAGTCCCGATCTTATATCCATTAAAAATAGTGTCTGATATATTTTGAAGACCCAATTTTACATGCAGTCTGGCTTCATACCAGGCAGGGCTACTAAGCATATCCAGTGAAAGTGCCAGTAATGGTGCTATGATACACACTGCCCATATTAGTTTATCATTCAATTTTCGTTTTGTCAGAATACCAAATGCAAAAAGACCAAGTAATGGACCATAAGTAATGCCGGCAAATTTCAGGATGAAGTCAATAATCAATTTATCATTGATGGCTTTGAAAAGTAATACCATCAAAAAGAATATCAGTGCAAAAGTGAAGTGTACTTTTAATCTTGTTCTTTTCTTTTCCTTCTCTGTGCCTTCTTTTTTATTAATACCAAGAATATCTATACAAAAGCAGGAGGTAAGTGATGTAATTGCTCCATCTACACTGGGAAACAGAGCTGATATTAACGCAATAATAAAAATAATTCCTATCGCACCGCTAAAAGCATCACTCAGGGCAATGGTAGGGAAAAGGTCATCCGGTGGTACATTAATACCTTTTGAGCTGGCATATAAATAAAGAACACCACCAAGTATCAGGAACAGAAAATTCACCACCATCAGTACAGCGGTGAAGGTCATCATGTTTTTTTGTGAATCCTTCAGCGTTTTTACACTGATATTCTTTTGCATCATCTCCTGGTCAAGCCCAGTCATGGCAATGGCAATAAACATACCTCCAATGATATGCTTAAGGGCAAAAGAACCTGCATTTACGTCCCAGTTAAAAATCTTTGTATAGCCTTTGTCCGACATCATAGACATGGCTCCTCCAAAATCAGTACCCAATGCCTTAATGATAAAAATAATACAAACTACCAAACCCACCAGCATTCCAGTTGTCTGCAAGGTGTCTGTATAAATAATAGTTTTTACACCACCCTCAAAAGTGTACAGCAGTATCAGCAGCAGAATCACCAGCGCAGTAGCTTCAAAAGGAATATTCAGCTTGTTGAAAATAAAAATTTGCAACACACTTATTACAAGGTATAACCTTGCTGTGGCACCAACTGTCCGGGAAAGAATAAAGAAGAAAGCCCCGGCCTTGTGTGCATTGATGCCAAATCGTTTTTCCAAATAAGTGTAGATACTGGTCAGGTTCATCTTGTAAAACAATGGCAACAGTACAAAGGCAATTACAATATACCCGAATAAATAACCAATGACAATCTGGAAATAAAAAAAATTACCGCTTCCCACTCCTCCGGGTACACTGATAAATGTAACGCCTGATAAGGAAGTTCCTATCATACCAAAAGCCACCAGCATCCAGTTGCTGTTGCGGTTACCGATAAAAAAGGAATCATTATTAGAATTACGGGAAGTGTACCATGCTACAGCCAGCAACAAAACAAAATATCCGATAATAAAAGCAAGCAAAATAGTTGGCGACATACAATCAGGTTTTTTTGATAGTAAAAACCATTCCACTAAAGGTTGGCGGCATTTACTTGCTACAATTTAATAATGTGCAATAACGAATTTTGAAGATAAAGAAATTTACTTTCCCTTTGCCGCAATTTATATCAATTATGGCAATACAATCACTTGCAGTTTTCTGCGGCTCAAAGAAAGGAACCAACCCATTATATACAGCACATGCAGCACAATTGGGAAAGCTAATGGCTGAAAACAATGTACGGGTAATTTATGGTGGCGGCAGTGCCGGCATTATGGGCACTATTGCCGACAGTGCAATGGAACATGGAGGTAGTGTAACCGGTATTATTCCCAAACTGTTATTAGAATGGGAAGTACAGCATAAGCGAATCACCGAATTAATTGTATCGGATGATATGCACATCCGGAAAAAAACTTTGTATAATCTTTGTGATGCTGCCATTATTCTTCCCGGTGGCTTTGGCACCCTGGATGAATTATTTGAGATAGTAACCTGGAACCAGCTTTCTATACACTACAAACCTGTATTCATCCTTAATACGGATGGATTTTATACTCATCTTATCATGCACATACAAAAGATGCGGGAAGAAGAATTTCTTTATGACCAGGCAGAAAAAAGGATCATCGTTATTAATGACCCCGTCGAGTTGATAAAATATTTTACCTGAATTATTTATTAATCATCATGATTTTTCCTGCCGAGATAAAAAATAAACCCGGTTCTGAACACCGGCAGCACCCTGCCAAAGGAGTCACGGTAAGGTGAGTTAATATCTTTCATCGCATCAATCATAATACTGGTATAAAATTGTGATTGGCCGATGTTCCTGCTGCCGTAACCGGCACCTATTAAAAAGCTGGAAGAGTTTGCTTTGAATCTGTCAGTTATCACACCGTTATCTCTCTGGCTGTAAGAAATCTTATTATACTCATACTGGCCACCAATGAAAATACTTCTTACAGGCCATATCCTTAAAAACGGCCCGGCTCCTACTGCCAGGTATCTTAGCGAACTGTTGACTACCTGGCTGCGTTGGGTAAAATATGTTACGTTGGTTGCAATTCCTGCATCAATTATTTTATTAATACTGTATCCAACCTCCGGATTCAGACCAATAATAAATCCGTTAGAAAAACCAAGATTGATACCACTACCAATAAACAAGTGGTCTTTTTTCCATCCACCTTTTTTTTCTTCTTCATCTTGTGCAAAAAGGGATACCGTTAAAAAAATGCTTGCTAACAAAGAGAAAATTATTTTCTTCATACTCATAGGTATTTTAATAAAACCGAAATCAGGCCGGAAAAATTTTTCCGGCATTTAAAATATTATTGGGATCAAAAATCTTTTTAATTTCTTTCATTAATCTCATCTGAGTTTTGTCAAACACAATGTCCATATAGTCTTTCTGGACCAGGCCAATGCCATGTTCGCCGCTTAATGTTCCTCCGAGATCTTTTGTTAATGTAAATATCTCTTTTATACCTTCCTTTAACGAGCCATTCCATTCCTCGTCTGTTAAACTGCCCTTAATAATATTTACATGCAGGTTACCATCGCCGGCATGGCCATAGCAAACGGAGTGAAAGCCATATTTTTTTCCAATTTCTTTTACACCTTTCAACAAGGCAGGCAATTCTGCTCTCGGCACCACCGTATCTTCTTCTTTATAGATGGAATGAGATTTTACGGCTTCCCCCACCTTTCTTCTCATTTTCCATAGTTCTGCTTTTTGCTGTGCATCGTCAGCAAACAAAATCTCACCGCAATCAAATTCCTGTACGATAGTAGAAATGCCTTCCATATCCTGCATCAGCACATCTGTATTATTGCCATCTACTTCTATCAGTAAGTGAGCCTGTACTTCATCACCAATTAGTACTGAGCTGCTGTCAATAAATTTACTTACCCAATCCAGTGCATCTCTTTCCATAAACTCCATAGCACTGGGAGTGTAGCCTGCCCTGAAGATGGCACTCACTGCAGCACAGGCGTTTTCGGCTGCGTTAAAAGGTACCAGCATCAATAAATCATACTGCGGTAGTGGAATTAATCGTAAAACAATTTTGGTAACGATTCCTAATGTTCCTTCGCTGCCAACTATCAATTGTGTAAGATTATAACCTGTTGAATTTTTTAGCACATTAGCACCTGTCCAGATTATTTCCCCGGTAGGCAAAACGATTTCAAGGTTCAGCACATAATCTTTTACCACACCATATTTCACCGCTTTGGGGCCGCCACTATTCTCTGCAATATTGCCGCCGATAAAACAAGAGCCACGGCTGCTGGGGTCTGGCGGATAGAATAGTTTTTTTTCTTTTACTGCATCTTGCAATACTTCTGTTATCACTCCGGGTTCGGTCGTTACCTGTAAATTCCTTTCATCAATTTCGAGGATACCATTCATTCTTTCCATTGATAATAATACACCTCCCAGATGTGGCAACGCACCGCCACTTAATCCTGTACCACCGCCACGGGGGGTAACAGGAATTTTCCCTTTATTGCAAATGATAAGTATGGAGCTGATTTCCTGGGCTGTTCTCGGCTTAATGACTACTTCTGGTGGAAAGTGTAAATCTTCTGTTTCATCGTGTGCATAATTGCTCAACGATTCTTCATCAACGAATACATATTTTTCACCCACAATTTTTTTGAAAGCTTCGATATGTGCTGCGGTTAGTAAAGTAGTAGCCACGGTGTCCATGATTCAGTTTTTACAAACAATGATGGTGTAAAAATCGGGATAATCAGGGATATTAGACTAAAAACAAATCGGCAACCTCTGCAAAATGTTTATTACTTGTATATAAAGGCAATTGATGCTGTACCGCAGATGCGGCTAACCATATATCATTTTCAGGTATGGGAGTACCCTTAGTAAACAATGCCAACTTTATCGTTACAAAAAGTTCTGCTGTTGTTGCATCAATTGTCAAAAGCCTGCATTTTTGTATTGCACTTGTTATTTTAATTAAATGTTTTTCGGGATTAGCAGAACGATAGGCACCGAAATAAAGTTCAGCTAATACTATAGGAGAAATATATACATCATTGCAGGATTCCAATTTTTGAGAAATGGATTCATCCCCTTTCATAAGGTCAATAAAGATATTCGTATCCGCCACCAGGTTATTTCCAGTCATCGGGGTATATCTTTTCGAAATTTTCTTCGATGGTTTGCCTCATAGCATCAGCCTCTTCAATTGTTAACACCCCTACCAAATCACTAAACTTGCTTTTGGGTTTCATTGTAGCTGTCTCTTTATCTACAATCATTTCAATAGCTTCCAGAGTAGCTTCATTATCTGTCTTTAGTACCGCTTCAATAATATGAAGTTTTCGGGCTTCTGAGTACATAATTTTAAACTTTACTTAATTCAAATTTAAACTTTTCCTGAATAATATAAATCGAGATTAAAAATAAAGGATATCCAGAAAAGGAAGATTATCAGTAGCTTTTAAACGACGGGCACATAGACTCCCTGCTGTTACCTCTGTATTTGTCCACTACTCCCTGTTTAACGAGGGAAAATTCAAAGGCACCACGACCGTTATTAAAGGCTTTCAGATCAGACATGGTGGCATCGTAGGTGAAAGTAAAAGTATAATCTTTCAATCCCAGGCCAATCATTGGTATTGCTGCATCTTTATACCGGTAATAAACTCCGGCTATCAATACTTTTTCTCCATTGCCTGATAAATTGTAATGTGCATTCAACCCGCCAACAATCTCATAGGATTTTGCCTGCAGAGAAACATACACATTCGGATTAATAATTACCCTGTCATTCACCATCAAACTACCATTGAGAAACCCGGTATAGCGAACCGGAACCCGGTTATCTACTCCTGCCTGATCATCAAAAAAAGATTCCCGTGGCTTGTTGACATGCATGGCAGAAAAACCGGCATTCAGATATACTTTATCCGTTGGGAAATATGCATAGTTGGCTCCTACCTGTATATCAAGATAGTTGACGTTGTTAGTATTTAATGATGGGGCTAGTGTTGTACTATGCACATCAAAAAACCTTCCATTCCACTGGCTCGGAAATGTAAGGTTTGAAGTATTAATGTTTTTATTGGCCCAGCCCACATTAAAACCAAGACTTACCAAACTTCCGGCATTTAACATCTGGTGATAGGCAGCGGAGCCATAAATTTTTGTAGAAGTAAGAGCACTGGTTCCGGCAACATCCCGAAGTAATACACCACCTAAGCCAAGCCAGCCTGTGTTATCACTGTTCTGCATGGTTTGTACATCAGCGAATACACTCATTGTTTTGTAAGGAAATGCAGTAACACTTGCCCATTGATTTCTGTAGTTAGCCCCAAGCCTGTAATCTCCATCAGGAATAAACCCTGTGTTGGCAGGATTGGTCAATAATGGGGAATTCATGAATTGTGAGAAATGAAGATCCTGAGAAGAAGCTGCGAGCCATGAGCTGTGAGCTACGAGCAATACAATGAGACTCCGTATGTTTATTATTCTCTTCATTTTCAAATTCCTTACCTTATTAACGTAATATCACCCTTTTTAGTTGTTTTGACACCATCAGAAAATTCAATACTAAGTGTGTAAGCATATACATCCATCGGCTGTACTACTCCTTTTACTCTTCCATCCCAGCCCTGCAAACGGTTATTGGTTTCAAATACTTTTTGCCCCCACCTGTTCCAGATGATGAATTGCATTTTGGCAATGCCAAACCCTCTTACCATTACCATACTATTTATATCACCGGTTTGTGGTGTAAACGCATTGGGCACATCTACCAATGGTAAGATAGTGGCAACTATTTGCTTACAAATTGTACTGTCGCACCCGATGGTATTATACGCTGTGAGACAAGCATTAAATGTGCCTGTTGCATTGTATTGATGAGAAACAGGTGCCCTTGATGTTGTCAGCAATGAATCCCCATCTCCAAAATCCCATTTGAAACGAATGGCATCAGGCGAGGACAGGTTTGTAAATGTCGTTGGTGTATTTTCCTGTGGAGGAATTGGTCCAAAACTGAAATCGGGTATTGGTGCATCAAATACCCTGATGGTAAACCTGGCGGTATCTGTAATATTACAAGTATTGGGGTTATTAGCGACCAATGTTACAATATATGTTCCAGGTAACGTATAAGTGTATGTTGGGCTGGTAGAAGTAGAAGTACCAATTCCATCACCAAAATCCCATTGAAAGTTTTGTCCAGCCAGGGATGTGTTGGTGAATGAAGCATTATATGAAAGGCAACCCGTTGGTGGCGTAGTAAACTGTGCTTTTACATTGGCAGCAACACTTAATGGGATTATTAATGAATCAGGTGCATTACAATATGCAGTGTCCACCAAGATTAATTTTACATTATAAGTTCCCGGCCCGGCATAGCTATGCAATACAGAAGCAGAGCCGGTTTGCACCCTTGGTGACCCATCACCAAAGTCCCAGATGAATGATGCAGGGCCAAATGTTAGAGGTGCGATAGAAAGATTATCAAACCTGTAATTAAAAGCATTACAAGGTAGCAACTTAACAGGATCAAAATCAAGAATAGCTTCAAGGTTCCCTACCCTGATGTTGAGGAAAGAACTATCTCTTACATTACAAGTATTTGGATCGATAGCTACCAGCATTACACGGTAAGTACCGATTGCATTATATATGTGAAAAGCATTCGGTGTTGTTGTAGTAATGTCAGGTGCATTACCAGGTACATATTCAAAATACCATTCATAGCTCTGTGCCGTTCCCACGGTATCCCTGAAATCAACTCTCAGTGGTACACAACCAGCCGTATCTCTTGTACCATCAATAGCAGACTGGACGCCCCCATTAACACCAGCAAGGTTCATCGCTATTTTAACCATTGTCAGGTTACAATTAGATGAATTATTTACGGTGGACCATGCACCCGGCGTAGTAGGGTATAGTAATGCCGGTAATCCAAGTTTACAATTACCACAAATAGCCTGGTATATTACACCATTCGCATCGAAACGGCTGGTTCCTCCGTCGACATGATCGCAACCCGCATTGACAGGATTGTTTTCCCCAAAAAAACTACCGAAGAGTTGTGCTGTCGCATTTTTTCTCAACACAAAAAAGTATAAGTCTTTTCCATCCGTATTGCTTTTAAGTGCATCGGGTGTTACCGGTAACCCTGTTGTTCCTGAACTACCGAAAGTATTACTGCTAAAGAAAAAACCACCCCACCCTGAGATATATACGTTTTCGCAACGGTCAACAAGAAAAGCTATTGGAGAAATATTAGGTGTTGCAGAACCTGAACCAAATACTGTTGAATAGACATAGGCCGACAAATCAGGCTGTAATTTGGCAATGAATTGTTTGCTGCCTGCATTACTATATGTTGCGTTAATGATTGGCCAGTTGCCGGTTGTTTGTCCCATTACATAGGGAAATCCATTGAGGTCGAACTGTACGCCAAATACCTGGTCAAATCCAGTGGTACCAAGATAAGTTGTACGATTGATGGCTGTACCATTATTGGAGATAATGGAAACGAAGCCATCAATACTTCCATTATTGGTTGGGCTTACTGTGCCCGTAGTATTGCCAGGCATATTGCCACTTTCCGTTCCACCGGCCACATAGATATTTCCGCCGGGGCCAATTGATAATACATAAGCAGCATCATTAGCACTGCCGCCGAGAAAGCTGGCAAAAGTTACTGCACTAAGTGTAGGTGTTAGTTTTAACACTACCCCATCCTGCAAGCCGCCGCCAAATGTGGTTTGAAAAGCACCTGGAGTAACAGGAAAACCGCCGGATGCGGGGCTACCTGTGGGCCGAGATTGTGTAGAAGAAGCCACATACACATTACCTGCCCCATCCAATATCACTTCACTGCGGCCATCATCACCATAGTTTCTTTGTAAAGAATTAAGATCTCTTGTTGTTGATATATTCACCCCATCTTCCCCTGTTCCACCAATCTTTTTTGAACCTACCAATGCAGTGCCTGCTGCATTTAGTTGTGTAACAATAATATCATTTCCACCACCGGGGCCAACCTGTCCGCCGGGGTTTACCACCGGGTAGTTATTGGAGGAAGAACGACCCGCAATAATCAAATTGCCCTGACTGTTTACAACAAGGCTATGTGGCTGATCATTGCCACCGCCACCAACATAGGTTGCGTAAATACGGGTATTGCCATTTGGGGAAAGTTTGATAATTCCTATGTCGCTGGGGGTAGTGCCACCACCACCATTATAAGCAGTTTGAAAAGCACCCGGCGAAACAGGAAATCCACTTGCATCAAGTACAATGCCACCACCATACATACTGCCATCAGGGCCGTAGGTAGCCGTAAAACCCCAGTTGTCTGCAGAACTTCCGGAGAAGGAACAAAAAACAACTACCGGGTCAATTATTAATGTAGCCGCAGGGTCATAACCTTTTACGTCAAACCTTAATATATTATCCTTTATCACATACTTACAACTGACTTCATTTTTTCCTTTGGCAGAAGATTGATAAGTATAAGGAGATGATTCCTTTAACTCGCCTATTGAAGTAGAAACCACCAGTTCTTTGTTTTTCACCTGCATTTTGTCAATGCCATCATACTTCAAAGCGATCTTAGAAACATCTCCACCGGGTTTTACAATGATGTCGTATTTAAGAAACTCATTATCGGTATAGTAACGAACATCAATATTCGGATACACATCTTTTAATGTGATGGCCTGGTAGATACGGCAGTTACCAGCCCATTTAGACGGGTCGTTGCCAATAAAATAATTGTTATACGCAGAAATCATTTTGTCGGCCAATACCTCTATTTTTTCAGAAGCTCCTACAAAGTCAACGTTATAGGCATGCGAACGAAGTACAAATTTGTCAGTTGATTTTACTGGTGACCCATCGGCTGTTTGTCCATGAAGAAACCGGGAGGCAGTAGCAAAATCCTCCGGCTTATGTTGCAATACTGTAAAGCCGCCAGACCGGATAAAGAAAGCACCATTACTAACATTACCCTTGTACTTTACACGGCTGTCCCATTGGCCTTTGTTTTCAATAAACTCAATATTATTATAACTCTGTGCAGTAGCTGCAAAAGCAGTGAAAAGTAGTGCGGCAAAAAAGAGGGAACGTTTCAGGGTCAAATTATTTGTATTAAAGTAACTAAATTTCACCAGAAATGGATTGAAAACTTGTGTTAAGAAATGTCCTCTCAAAGTCATTTGTTTTTTTTAGGCATTGGTTCAGGTCAATTGTTTAAAAATAACTTGCCGAATTATGAAATTTTACTCCACGCCACTGCTCCTTTCTTATGATTCAGAAAAGTCTTTAACCGCAAATTGTCTGCCGAAACAAGGTCCGGGTCATCATCCAGTAATTTTGCCGCCACATTTCTGGCAATTTCCAACATCGGCCGGTCTTGGACTATACTGGCCAGCTTAAAGTTTAATTCGCCACTCTGCCTTGTGCCCTGAATATCACCAGGTCCTCTTAATTCGAGATCCTTTTCTGCAATCTCAAAACCATTACTGGTTTCTACCATGGTTTTGATACGTTGGCGGGCATCATTACCCAATTTGGAACCGGATAAAAGTATGCAAAAGCTTTTTTCAGCTCCCCGGCCTACCCTGCCCCGCAACTGATGCAACTGTGACAAACCGAATTTTTCCGTACTCTCAATCACCATCACCGAGGCATTGGGTACATCCACTCCTACCTCTATAACGGTGGTAGATACCATTATCTGCGTATCATGGTCAACAAATCTTTTCATATTTAGTTCTTTTTGCCCGGCTGGTTGCCGCCCATGCACCATACTTATCCAGAAGTTGGGCTCAGGAAAATAGCCTTTTACGTTTTCGTAGCCCTGCATCAGGTTTTCGTAATCTAAAGTGGCACTTTCTTCTATCAATGGAAAAATGATATAGGCTTGCCGTCCTTTATCAATCTCTGCCCGTATAAAATCCATCACTTTACTTCGCTGCGATTCATAACGATGAACGGTAGTAATGGGTTGCCGGCCTGGTGGCAGTTCATCAATAACACTATAATCCAGATCTCCATAAGCAGTCATTGCTAATGTGCGGGGAATGGGTGTCGCCGTCATTACCAGCACATGGGGTGGAATGCTTGCCTTTTGCCACAGCTTTGCCCGTTGTGCCACCCCGAAGCGGTGCTGCTCATCAATAATTACAATGCCAAGATTGTTGAACTTTACCACATCCTCAATTACGGCATGAGTACCTATCAGGATTTTTAATGACCCTTCTTCCAGTTCTTTTAATATTTTTCTTCGTTCCGCTACTTTTACAGATCCGGTTAGTAATTTAACAGGCACATTTATTTTAGCTAACAATGAACTCAGCGTTTTATAGTGTTGCTGTGCTAAAATTTCTGTTGGCGCCATCAGACAGGCCTGGTAATTATTATCAACCGCCAGCAACATTACAAGGACAGCTACAATTGTTTTTCCACTGCCTACATCCCCCTGTAACAAACGGTTCATTTGTTTTCCCTTTGCCGTATCATTCCTTATTTCTTTTATCACTCTTTTTTGCGCACCTGTTAATTCAAATGGAAGATGGTTTTTAAAAAAATCATTAAACAAATCACCAACTTTATCGAACACTACTCCTTTTGAAAAGCGATGACGATGGCTACGCAATAAGTTCATTCGCAATTGTGCAATGAATAATTCTTCAAACTTTATTCTTTTAACAGCCTCTTCATATTCATCCGTTGTTTGTGGAAAATGAATTTGCCGGTAAGCCTGAAACCGGCTGATTAGTTGAAGTTGCTCTACTACAGACTGTGGTAAATTTTCCGGAACATCTTTCTCCTGCACCATTCCCATCAGCAGTTGTGTCAGTTTTCCTATTTGTCTGCCGCCAAGGCCCCTTGCTTTTAGTTTTTCGGTGGTGGAATAAACTGGTTCAAGAAAACTTTTTCCCAATGGCTGCGGTGCGGATAACACTTCTAATTCGGGATGAACAATTTGCGGCTGCCCGTTATAAAAAGTAACACGACCATAAATAAGATATGATTGGCCCACTTCCAGCAGCTTCTCCACCCAACTCAATCCCTGAAACCAGGTTAGTTCAAGAAAACCACTTTTATCTTTTACCTGTGCCACTATCCTTTTGCCACCCCTTTGACCAACTGTATCAAAATTAACCAGCACCGCTGCTATTTGGGCAAACTCGGTTTCATACGTTATTTCGCTAATAAGATTGACTTTAGTCCGGTCAACATATCTGAAAGGATACTGCTCTAACAGATCACCAAAGGTGAAAACAGCGAGTTCCTTTTTCAGCAAATCGCCCCGTTGGGGGCCAACACCTTTTAAATACTCAATGGGACTGGATAATATGTGAGAGGAGAATGAAATAGACTATATTTTGGAAACAAAAATAACTGAAACTTGTGAGGCAACAGAAAGCCAGCTTCTGCTGCGACCGGACAGCAAATTCTGATTACTCCACTGCCTGCCGTAATGATTTTTCCCAAAGTACCGATTGCCTTCCTTTTACAAACTTGATAAAGCCTTTAACCAGGCAATAATTCATAAATACAAAATAGAATGGGATGGTAAGCAATCCGGCTTTTTTTCCGGAACGGACAAATAGCCATCCGGCTACTGCCAACACATAAAAAACTATTTGTACATACAACATCGAGTTATAAAAATCAGTTACGTACTCATAACTGATTATAAAAATGTTGGAAAATAACAGAAAGACCAGCATTACCGGACAGAATATCCATCTCAGTAAACGCCTTGATATATATTGAAACCCAAGTAACGGGTGTTTAAAAATATTCAGGCATTCCTTTAAATATCCAACTGACTGATAAGCACCGGCAGATATTCTTACTTTTCTTTTTTCCTCTTCCGCCAGGGAAACAGAAGGCAACTCAGTAGCAAAAGCACCGGGTTCATATTCTATTTTATATCCTTCCAGGCAAATTTGCATAGAGATAATAAAATCATCCAGTATCAATTCATCATCCAGTTCTTTAAACAAAGCAGTGCGTATAGAAAACAATTCGCCGGCAGCCCCAGTCACCGTATTCAGCCCGGCATCTAATTTCTTCATAAAAGATTCGTATTGCCAGTATAGCCCTTCGGCCTCGCCAACTGCAGAAATCGTTTTGTTGCTTGCTATTTTTTTTTCTCCTGCCACACCACCTACTTTTTCGTTACTGTAATGTGCCATAATGCTTTTAACACAAGCTGTATTCAACATGGTATTTGCATCGCTGAATATAACCCATGGTGTTTGCACCTGCGTCATTGCCCTTTTTATAGCAGCATACTTTCCCTTTCTTTCTGGTTGATGCAGCAACGCAATGGAAGGAAATTGCTGAACAATTTTCTCTGAACCGTCAGTGGAGCCATCGGTAATAAAAATCAGTTGCAGTTTATCAGCCGGGTAGTCAATAGAAAGGGTGTTGCGTATTTTCTGCTCCAGTATTTTTTCTTCATTGTACGCTGTAACAATCAGCGTAACAGGTAATATTTCTTCTGAAAGTACTTTTCGTTTTTTGGGTGTAACCATTTTCTTCAAACCAGTAATGAAAACCAATAAAATTCCATAGCCAATATAGCAATAGAATAAAACAGCAATGCTGATCCAGAAGAATATGGTTGCAATTGTCATCATCTGTGATGCGAAAATTACGGTCTTGAAATAGCAAATATCCCAAGATGCTGGCGAAAAGCCGCAACTTGTTAAGGGTAAACCCTGAATTTTTACGTTAAATAAAAAAAAGCCCTTGCCCTTTTTAGTATATGGGTCTATTTTTAATATCAATAAACAATATCCCTGATTCAAAACCAGGAAAATGAAAAGCCACTACTACCTTTTACAGCTTGATCTGTACTTCGGCAACTATAAATTTGCCCTGCTTTGCTTTATTACAGCGTTTGTAGTAACACTGATAACCATTCCCCCTATTATCAGCCTGATTAAAAAGCACAATTTATATGACAAACCCAATGCCCGTAAAGTACATGCAGTACCTATTCCCACAATGGGTGGTATAGCTATTGTTGCCGGCATGATGATGGGCTTATTCCTCTGGTTTCCGTTCAGGAATGTAGCACCGCAGATAAGTTTTTTCTTCTCAATTGCAGTATTACTTGCATTGGGAATAATGGATGATCTGAATGACCTTTCCGCAAAATACAAATTCGTTGTTCAGGCAGGGCTTGCCGCATTAATTGCCTTATCGGGCATCCGCATTACCTCGTTGGATGGACTATTGGGCATCTATGATTTACCGATTACAGCGCAATACACTTTTACTTTTTTGATAATCGTTGGCGTTACCAATGCTTTCAACCTGATAGATGGTATTGATGGCCTTGCGGGTGGACTTGGTTTTATGAGCCTTATCATACTTGGATTGTTTCTCACCATAAGTGGTGATGTTAATACAGCATTGATTGCCTTTTCTCTTGCCGGGGGTATCCTTGCTTTTATGTATTTCAACCTAAACCCTGCCCGCATTTTTATGGGTGACACCGGTTCGCTGTTGCTGGGGTTTGTTGTAGCTGTATTATGTATCCGCCTGATGCAGGTAAATATATCCGTTGGTAATCCCGTATTTCCTCATGCAATAGTTTTTGTAGCCGCTATAGTTTTTATACCTGTTTTTGATACAATTCGTGTATGTGCCACCAGGATATGGAAAGGCAAATCACCTTTTGTAGCTGACAGAACACATATTCATCACCTGCTTACTAACCAGGGCTTCAGTCATTCTTTTGCCACCAAACTTATCTGTGTCATTCACGGTTTTATTTTGCTGGAAGTGTATTGGCTGCGAAACCTAAAACAGGAATTTATTCTGCTGATACTGGTTGCCTTCATGCTGCTTACTACTGTTATGCTTAAAAACCTGGGCCTGGTAATGAGGAAGAGGAATTTGCCAAAAGCAGATGGAGCTTTAAAGGCTGATTGACCAGTTCATCCTGGGTTTATTGCAAAACATCTTCAGCAAGATAAAAAAGTTAGTTGATCCTGGTTCTTGATACATAAAACAAAGCAACACCAAATAAGTTTTATCGGTGTTTCTTGGCTCACATAGGGTATAAAATCAATTGTTTTGCCCGAAAGAGTATAATATGGTGTTACATTACCTATAATATACCCGAAAGGGATTATCATGGGGGAAAATAATGGGGAGTGTTTGGTAAAATGCAAAAGCTGAAAAGAATTGCTATTAAAGAATTAGAAGGCAAACTTACCCGTGCAAAAGTGTAGCAGGCAGATTAATAAATATCTTGGGATTATTATTTTGTTTTTACCCTTTTGCAGGCATTAATTATTTTCCGGTTGTTGGTGAGTCAGTTTGCCAGGACCTTACAATTGAAATTCAAACTTTATCATCCCTGATTATTTTTCTTTGATGTTCTGATGTTTCAGGAACTGATCATACTCTTCTTTAAATTTTTCGTATTTGTATTTGCCATCAACCGGTTTTTCTTTTTTTGATGCGGCATCTTCTACCAGTTTATAATAGGCCTGGGGAAATTCATCAGAATAAATTCCCGGTATCAAGCCGGCTTTATTAAATCCTACATAGAGAGAGAATAATAGAAAGAGAGAGACAATGATTATAGAATGATCTTTAAAATGAGTGACCATCTTAAAAGGAGAAACAATTTCACCTCCAACCAACAACTCCTTTTTGAAAAGCCCTGTTATTATAAAAATCAGGAGCAGAATGAACGCAATAATTCCTGTGATCTCAGAAATTTTTTGTGAAAATGGAACAATTACCAATGAAACAAGAAATAGAATTATACTGAGATGAAATATAAGTATAAGCAATGCCAGCATATTGTTCTTGGGTTTCATATTCCGGAAACGTAAGATCATTTTCCCTGTATAGATCAGCATCAGCACGGCACCCGCCGCCGCAAACAACAATTCAACAAAAGAAAAATGTATATAAAATACCCTGAGTGCAAAGATGACTGAAAGTATAAGAAGGCAGGCTGGTTCTATTAATCTGTATATATCCTTTTTGCCTTTTTCCTGAAGCACAGATATAAATTCTATAAGGAAAAGTAATCCAAATACAAATGCCACCCCTCCCATAATTTTTAAACCATAACTATTCTGTGCCATGGAAGCGAAGGCACCCATGATCAGCAGGATAAAAAGTAAATAGAATATGCTGTTATACTTTTTCATTAATTGGGTAAGTAAAATATATAATTGAAATCATGTGATATAAATTCATCCATCGCTTTCCATTTTTGCTCTCCGGTTTCCAATTCCTTTTTACGGCAAGCCTGCCATATAATAAAACTCCGGGCTACTAACTCTTCTGTTTCTGTTAACGTAGAAGGTATGGCCTTTTGGGCCCGGTAAAAATTACCTTCTTCCGCTACACCATACACCCTGCTGATAACAGCATAAGATTTATTCTGTTCAATGATATCTGCCAATAGCTTATCAGAAAAAGCATTCAGTTGCCGGCCGCCAATGCGGGACATCATTAATATCCAGTTGAACCGGGAATCAATGGCTCGCAATGCGCCAAAATTAAATTGTGAAAAATCAATTTCTTTTGATTTGGAAAAAACAGAATCAAGGTATACAAAAGCAGATGGATCCGTTTTATTCAAATACAGTTTCTCGGCCATAAAAATATAGGCAAACACTTTCTCATTATCATTCCCAAACTTCTCGGCTAATTCTACAGCTTCTTTGTTCTTTCCTGCCAATGCAAGGTTTACGCAGATATCTTTCAGTTGATTAAGAAAGAACGTTTTTTCCATGTATTCATATTTATCTCTTGAAGCTGAAAAATTTTCTTTATCAAACTGCTGATAAAAGTTCATTCCAGCTTCCACCTCATTCCGGCCAAAAGCCCGGTTGGCCAGCAGGAGACAGATTAAATTTTTATCAAGACTTTTTCCCTGGGGATGCGATTCTGCTAATGCAAGTATTCGTTCAAGTGTTTTGTCGCTTAGCGGATAATTATTATCAAAGTTTCCTGCATCAATAAAAGGTTTAACCTCATTTGCCTTAGCTATCCAGAAATTAATAAACCCTAAATCCTCCGGAGTGGTATATAATTCTTCAAACAGGTTGTTCTTTTCAATAAAATTGAAAAAAAGATCGGAATGATAGGTCCAGCTAAACCAACCTTCCATATAATCAGGATAAATAAATATGTGCTTTCGCTTGAACTTACGAATACGTACTCCGTCACCAAAGTATGGTATGGTAACACTTATAGTTGCTTCCAGAGAATCTTTACTGACCAGTCTGATATGATCAACAGCTTGCTGAAGAAGTGAATCCAGGGAAGCAAGATCAGATGGGAGTCCCCGGTCAAATTGGTATTTATGAATATATATTGCCCTTCGTTTTTTATTAATTGCCAATGTATAATTTCTTTCTGAAGGGTCTTTTATTTCTGCGATCAGTTTTTCGTAATCATCTGCCAGCGCATCGAATACTTCCCGTTTAGCCAGGCAAAGGTTGGGGAAAAAATAACCTTTGAATGATCGCAGGATATTTTTTTCAATATTTACCCGGTATAAATGGCTTATATACCCTGAACGGATTACTGAATTACGGTAAATAGTGAGTGGCGTATTAGATGCGTAATTAGTCCCCAGCCATTTCACTATGTTGCCAGTTTTTTCCCGATGACTAAACTGGTAAAAGATACTCAGTATATGAGTATAATTATTAAACAGGCTGCCGGTAAAATAATCATTCTGCCCTGTTTGTTTGATGGTTTCAAAACACTGAAGAACTTTATCTGTATCACCAAGTGCCGCATATAAAGAAGAAAGGGTATGATAACCCCCGTTAAAATCATTGGGGATACGACCATTGATTTCATAACTTCCTTTCGGATAGTAAATAGTAAATATGGCCTGGCCACCTGTGTCTTCAAAAGGAGAAAAAAGCTTAAGCAATTCACTAACTTTTTCATCCGTAACATGACCAAGAGTTAGCCATTGCTGAATGCCATAATTTAACTCTTGTGGTATGGTAGCTCTGAACAAATTTTTCTCTTTAAAAAAGATCAACGCTAAATTGTATCCTTCATCTGAAATATCACGAAGCAATTTTTCACTTGCTTCAGAAGGATTATAATAATTGTCATAAGCCAGCAGGGTACTGAACTTATTGATTTCAGTCATTAAGAATGGATAATCTGTTTTTTGGGCAACTACCTCTTTGAAATTTTTCTGAACCAGGTTGGTCAATTCAGATTTGAGAACACTTGTATCATGTTTGTCGAATAATAACAACTGCTTATAGGTTTCAATCGCCAGGCTTATTTTCCCTTTGGTATCCAATCCGGACAGATAGGTTAACATGGATCCCGTTTCATAGCGTTCTCCTAATAAAAGCGGTATAGCTTTCGTATTAAAACCTACTTCCTTGCTTTTCATCAAATCCAATGCTTCTGCCCGCACTTTTTTAATTACCCTGTTGTTTTGTTTTTGTTCCGCATCATACCAGTAAAATCCACTAAGCACAAGCATGATCCCTATGGCCAATACGGTAGCAATACGCTGTGGCCCATATTTCATAAATGCCCTTGTAACGGCTACTTTATTTGCACTACGCTTAATGAATTCACGAACATCCGCCAATATTGTTTCCGCATCTGCGGTTGCTTTCGACTGGTCTTCCTGAATTTCAGAATAACGTTTTATCCAACCAACATTGGGTTTGCATTTATTATACCAGTTTTCAAAATAAGAAAGCGGCCCGATAGGCAGCAAATAGCCACTGCTTTTCCCGCTGTTCTTCCAGCGATCTAATTGTTTTTTGAAATCCTGGTAGGTAGAATAAAACTCGAATTCCTGGTTGGCCCATGTATTCAGTTTATTCCAGTTTCGGATCAGGCTTTCATGGGTGATATCCAACACCGTGTCAGCAACAATTTCATGTGATGCCGGATCTTCTGTTATAAACGGCCGGATAAAGGAGTTGCCTTCTTCCCGGTAAATACGCAACACATCACTTACTACTTTGGGTGTAATGGCAGGTGAATTTATAATACCGGTAATCTCTCCAAGCGACATGCGGTTACGTACTGCACGGCTGTTATCAATCTTTGTCAGGCAACTAAAGGTCAGTGCAATGATTCGTTTGGCATCCTGTTGTGTGATGGGATGATGCTGATGATTGGCATTATAATTTTCCCATGCATTCTCATACAAAACACTTGCATGAATTTCAATTACTTTATTCAGGCCTGTTTCCTGGAAATATTTTTGTTGAATCTGGGGCAATGCCTGGAACCATTTCTGGAAATTTGGTTGATCCTCGTCCGGCAATTCTGCTGCAGGCATACCACCCACCATTGCATAATGGATAAGGTCCATTTCCTGCCGGCCATGATCGGCTGCAAGCCAGATCTGGCTCAGAGCATGTTGCAGAATGGGTAACTGATCCACCCCTTCTGCAATATCGTACACCAATCGCTCAATTAATCGTTGTGAAATACGATTGCCGCTTAATATTGCCGGTTCTTCAATTACCTGTTTCAGATCCTTTCGCTTTAACCTGGGCACAAAAAACTGTGAGAATCCAATGTACTCAGGTAAGCCACGAAATGCAGAACATTGCCCGATATAATCAGAACGCATGGTGCATACTACATATACCGGTAAATTTTTCTTGATGGCTATACGGGCTGTTTCCAAAACCAGGTTCACTACAATCTGCGAATCCTGCGAAGGCGCCTCGTTATAAAAATTTTCGGGGTTGGTAAAAAATTCTTCAAACTGGTCAACCAGTATCATCAGGTTGGCCGCCTTTCTTTTTCTGTTTTTCCGGTCAGGTTCTGCTAACTGCTTCCATTCATCATCCGTTTCATCAATATAAAAATCAGAATTGGTGTAAAGGTCAATCAGAGAAGAAAACCCACGCCTCAGTTCAGTTTCAATAGTGGAAGGCTTACTCGCAAAAGTTTCTGCCAATGCTTCTGCCATATTGCCAACAGGGCTTCGCTCCGGACGAAAATCAGCTACTACCCAATTGGTGTATTTAGCTTTAAAAAATCCTGCTCTTGCATTAGGAACAAGGCCCGCATAGATCAGCGATGACTTTCCATCACCCGAAGCGCCGGTTACCATCAGGAATTTGTTTTGCTCCAGAAGAGCAGTGATCTGATCTACCTGCAGATCCCGACCTTTGAAATAAAGACTTTCCTCTTCGGTAAATGACCGGAGGCCGGTGTAGGGGCATATCGTTTGTTGGTCAATCATCTATTCATTTTCATTTACGTAAAGAAGAAATCTCCGGCTAAAAATGAGTTCATTACTTTTGAATTTCTTCCATTCTTTTTTTGGAGGTTGTATCAAACTAAATCCTTCTGCTATAGTTCTTAAAAATCCTGCATTGTCTGCCGGGGAAATTAGACCAGGAGCTTGCTGTTGTGCGTTAAATAAATTTCCTTCAATAGCAAATGCTTTGCTAAATCTCCACATAGCTTGAAACTTAGCAAAGGAATTTTTTATGGTGCGATACGCTTCTTTTGAATTCTTATCAGGGTCCTGGTACATCAGTGCCATGGCTACCTGGTGTCGGTTGGGTTGAAAAACAGCCGGGTTATCAAGCCTGTTCATTTCTACACGGGCAGAATCAAGCAAACGGAGAGCCTGCTCCGGAGATTGCTTATTTAAAGATATCAACTGACTTGCATAAGCATACAGCGAAGAGCGGTTTACTTCTTTCTTAAATACATTTAGAAAATTATAAGCCAAATCAAATTGATTGTTTGCTGTTAAATCGGCTATCGCTTTTCCTGTTAACTCAAAAGAATAGGTATTGACAAAACCAACAAGTTTATATTGAAATGCATTAAGCAGTTTATCAGGTTGTATTTTTTTCAGGTATTCAATTCCCTTGTTTGTTTGGTTCAGATTAAAAGCCTGATCGCTGAGGTGTAGATAAAGAATATTCAGATCTGCCGATTGATTTGCTTTCCGTTCTTCCAGTTTAGCTGCCAGCTGCTCCATCAATATCCCGGGCATCTGATCTGTAAGAAAAACATTTCTGGAAGTCATGAGAACCTGGTAATCGAGTAGCCAAAGTTCAAAATACCTGAAGTCTTCTGCGCTTTCATAAAGCGAATCAAATAAATTATGATCCAACACATACTTAATGAAAGCAGATGAATTATAGAACAGAGAAAGTGACCGTGGTTCAAAAGGATGAAAAGGAACACGATAATCGGGAAACAGAAAAAGAAACTTCTGGGGCATTGTGATAAAATCAGAGCCTGATGAACCAATAACAGAAACAGACTGTTCCAAATATTCATCAGATACTTGCTGATAATAAGTAATGGCATCCTTATAAAGCTGATCAGTTTCTGTTTCCGCAGTGCCTCTGATCTCCTTTCGGTAAGCAAAAAAAGAACCCTCATTTTTCAGAACGACAGAAAGGGTAAAATTCCTTTCATTGATGTCTTTAATTTTTAGAATTTCTTCTTTTAATTTCTGAAAAAAGAAAGAAAGCATTTGATCACTTGAAAACTGAATATTCATATTACAGAATTCCTGACCGCCTGCTCCGGCATAAAAATTTATGTATGAGGAATTAAGTATTGACCATGAAACCAACCGGTTATAAAATTCCGGCGTGCTGATATTTTTCCTGCTGCAATATCCTGATACAAATTCATCAAGCTTATCTTGATTTCCATAGATATAATAAACTGCAGCAATTTGGGAAGCATTTTCAATGTGCGTAGAATAATCATTTTGGTAGAATCCGGCCTGGTACTGTAATAATGTGTCCATACACTGCAATACCATCCCGGTTTTACCGGCGGCTGCGTATAAATAAGCAAGATCCTGGTAAAGTCCGTTATACCGGGGACCGTAATCATTTCCACCACGAATCAAGATTTTGTCCTGCTGGTAATTTTTTTCAAGCCAGGGAGTTCTTGATTCATTTTCAAATGGAGAAAGAATTTTCAACAGTTGGTCAATCTCGTCAGGTGAAAATATTTTATGATTTATGCCGTTATCCAGTGCCAGGCTTAAGTTTTGTATATCGGTAAAGCCTTCCGGTTGTACTTTAAAAATATGCATTGCCCAACGGGCAGAACGTTTTGCATTGCGGGTGTCGATTGAATTTAATGATTCATCCTGGTTGACAAAAAATGCAAGCCCTGCAGTTACTGAAAAATCATGGATCAGTTTTAACCCCTTAGAAAGTTCCTTGCTATTATTTGGTATGGTAAGTTGCTCAAGCAAACTATCGGCTATAGTTAAGCTTTGCAAAATTTCCTTCCGGGGTTCATATCGCCCTTGCATCACCAATTGTGTGGCAATACCAGTTGCTATTTTAATTTTCTGTCCCGGATCTTTTACGGCATCTATTACTTCAGGTATTGTTAAATTACCAAGAATGAGTTGTTCGGTAATAACAGGGATTGGAAACTCAGGACTGAGTTTAGGTACATTGGCAAGTTTAAACGTCTGCTCTTTAACAGCCTTAAGTACATAATCATTTTGCTTTTTAAAATAATCCCGCACTGCAAATGAGCTTAGCACTATAAAAGCGATTAAAGCTAATACTGCGGCGATACGTTTTGCTCCGTAACGCATTACTGTCCGGGTTACGACATGCTTTCTTGTACTTTTTGATATGAACTCCTGCGCATTACCAAGCACCAGCTTTGCATTTGATAATTTTTTATCCTGCTCTGTACCTTCCGGCAGGTAGCGGGCAATCCAATGTGCATTCGGTTTAGAAGTATTGAACCAATTTTCAAAATACGTAAGTGGCCCGATAGATAATAAGAACCCTTTCGACTTACCACTTTCCACCCAGCGGTTTAATTGCTGTTCAAAGTCAAGCGAAATGCTGTAGTTATCAAATTCTTCCCTGGCCCATTGTCCCAGATATTCCCAGTTACGGATCAAACTTTCGTGGGTGATATCCAGTACATCATTTTCATGAAGTGTATGACTTTCTGAATCATCAGTAATAAAAGGCCGGATAAATGTATTACCGGGCTCTCTGAAAATATTCAATACAGTGCCAACTTCTTTTGTTCCAAATTCCGGCCTGCCTATGATATTTGTAATTTCTTTTAATGTCATCCGGTTACGCACCGCACGGCTCTGGTCAATTTTAGTCAAACAGATAAATGCCGTTCTAATTATGGCCTTGGTATGTTCTTCTGATATAGCCTTACCGGTTTTCTGAGTAAAATATTCAGCGGCCTGTTCATAGAGTTTGTTGGTATGGGTATCAAGCACATTCTGCAGGTTGGGTTCCTGATAACAAGGTTTGATATGAGGAAGCAACCCTACAAACCAATTATTAAACCTGTCAACCTGTTCATCCGGCAATTCCTGTGCAGGCATCCCTCCTACCATGGCATAATGGATCAGGTCCATTTCTTCTTTACCATTATCAGCTGCATGCCATACCTGGTTAAGGGCATGTTGCAGTATGGGAAGCTGATCAACACCTTCGGTTAAATCATGGATCAATCTTTCTGTTAATCGCCGGGTAATACGGTTGCCGCTTAAAACTGCCGGTTCTTCAATGACCTGTTGTAATTGTGTGCGGTTAAGCCGGGGAACAAAAAACTGCGAGAACCCGATATACTCAGGCAATCCACGAAAAGCGGCGCACTGCCCTATATAATCGGACCGCATGGTGAATACAATATATACAGGCAGATCCTCATCAAGAGCAATGCGGGCAGTTTCTAATAATAAATTAAGTACCAGGTTGGCATCAGTAGAGGGTACGCCTTTGTGATAATTTTCCGGGTTGGTAAAAAACTCTTCAAACTGATCGACAAGAATAATGAGATTGGCGGCTTCTCTTTTCATAGCCGCTTTTCCTGCATCATCGGCCTGCTGCCACGCCACTGAATTGGTATCAATATATCTTTTTGAATTTTTGTATAAATCAATAATGGCAGAGAAGCCATGATTCAATTCGGACTGAACTGTGTAAGGATTGGCAATATCCAACTGGCGGGCAATGGCTTTACATAAATTATGAAAAGGTGTTCGCTCCGGCCTTAAATCAGCCACACACCACTGTGTGTATTTTGATTTTAAAAAACCTGCCCGGGCATTGGGAATGATACCAGCATAAATCAAAGAAGATTTCCCGTCGCCTGATGCCCCGGTAAGCATTAAGAATTTATTACGCTGCAGTTGCCCGGTGGCTTGATCAATATCATCCTCTCTCCCTTTAAAATAAAGTGATTCCTCTTCAGTAAAGGATCTTAACCCGGTATAAGGACAAATCTGTTCTGCTTCGTACATGGTGGTAACTTACACTTTGTTACAAAATATGTTTGACAGGATTAAATTAATTTGCTGAACTCTTTTTTCACTTCCGCAGGAATGGTTTCTTTAGGAATTATGGAAGATGTAACACGGGGGGCCTTAAAATTGCGGGCCAGGTTACTTTGCGGATTGTCTTCGCCAACGAGGAACATGGGGGTTGGAGAAGAAGCACCACCCACCTGTTTCCATATCTGTTTGATAAATGGAAGTGCCCAATCGGCTGCATATTTAAAATACACAACGGCAAGTTTACTTTTTGGAATTTGCTGAGAAGTCATTTCCCTGTAAGAATCTTCCCCGTCAGGCAGAATATTCATGGTTTCTACAGGGAACTCCAGGCTCAGTTTGTCAATAATGATATTGGCTTCCAGTTCATCCTGCTGATTGAAAATAAAAAAGATATCAGTGTCTTTGGAATCATAAACAGTAGCATCCTGTTTCATCATCACTACCCGCATGTCATCTACCAGTTGCATGGGCCCCTGGCTGTTGGAAAACATCATGTTTCGGGTAATATTATTGCGGATATGTTTGATAAAATTCTGCTGTGCAGGTTTTATGGAAATACTGTTCTCCGGTAATTGCCATACAAAAACATTAAAATCAGCAGCCGCATCAATTTTCTTTTTAGCTTCCAGAAACTGGTATTGCGGAAATGAAATTTCCTCATCGGATTCAAATCGTCTTCCAAATTCTCCGCTCAGCATGTGCAATGAGCAGACACATTTTTGTATCTCTTCTGCAGTTTTTTCTTTGAATGTTTCATCATCGGCAGGGCAGTCAACAGAAGGCAGCACATTAAATCCGGCTTTCTGAAGTATGATAGCCATTTCTTCACGACTTTCTTTTAGATCATTTGATGTCCATGCCAGATAAATATTAGGTCGCTGGCGGTTTATCACCTGCACATTTATTGCCGATGATAAAGAAGTGGAAATAACATTTGGGACAATCTGCCGGGCCGTTGGCTGATAAGAAGGCATTTCAACCGGATTGCTTTGCTTACTTTGCTTTATCCCTGAAATAATTTCTTTAATGACGTTTGCGAGTTTGTTTATCTGGTTACGATACATCGGCCGTTGCGGGTTATCATGCTTATCATCATCGGTAGGATGCAGTGGACGGTTGATTCCCTGTTCCCGGTAAATAAAATCAATGGATCGTAAACCACCCGAAAGTGCTGACTCCAGTAATTTGACATCTTCCGTATCAATATCATGGATTTTTACAGGGATTACCCGTGAGGCGATGTTGCCATTCAATAATTTAATAGTAGTGCCGAAGCTGTCATTTTTTATTTCTTCCTGAAAAATTCTGAACTCATTTTTCCAAACCGGGGAATTGACATCGCAATAGGTGAGGGAAATGATAGGAATAAAGATCAGGGAATTTATTTTTGGGGTAGTTGATCCGTCTTCATTTTCAAAACCCATCCGTTTGTCTTCAGGATTTTTGTCAAAAAAGATAGTAAGCTTATCTTTTAATGTGGCACTTAATTCCTGGTTGAGTTTTTCTACAAATTCAGTCACCCATCCATCGTAATTGTTATCGTTATAACGATAACTTATATGAACATCATAATCATATTCAGGAATGATAGATGAATTAATAAGTCTTTTGCTCTTTATCTCATTTACTTCATTTCCGGCTGAAAATATTTTATAAACCTGGATGGGCTCTTTTACATTTTTAAGGTTTTCGATTCTTAAAAATTCGGAGCGGATATCGGTTTTATTAGCTATGTTCCGGTGAACGGATTCAGAAACATAAATACCAGCCGGAGGCGCCAATGCCTGTAAGCGGGAAGCAATGTTTACCGCATCGCCAAAAACATCGCCATTCTCAAATACCACTTCACCCTGGTGAATACCGATACGTAATTCAAATGCTTTGGAATGGAAGCATGCTTCCTGAATTTTTATGGCAGCATAAACGGCATTGCTGGCAGCGGAAAAACTGGCCATCACCCCATCGCCCAATTCTTTGATCCACTGGCCACCGAATTCTTCGATGATGGGTTTTTGAATTTCCCTGTTTTTTCTTAGCAGTTCAAAAGCCTTTTGTTCATCATTTCCCATCATGGCTGTATAGCCGACAATATCGGTAAACATGATGGCAGCTAGCTGTCGGGATTGGCTCATGGAGAAAATTAAGTAATAATATTCAATTCACAGGAGATTTTATTTAAAAATCCGGCAATGAAAAATAGATTAGAATTAAGAATAAATATAAAAGAGTTTTCAACATTGGTGACAAAAAAGAGTAGTGTGGAAAAGAGGACAGTAAGATTATTTTTTTAGACAAAGAATCATTAGTATCGGCTTCAAAAGCTCGTCATCTTCCCCACAGGATTGGCCATAATGATCTGTTACTTTATTTACCTGCATCGTACTGGTTTGGATCCCTAAAAACTTCTCTAACACATCATTACCCCACTAACGGAGTGCCTATTGTCTACCATTATTCTGCCTGTAGTCGTTTCGAAGGTTTTTTTACGTTTATCGGCAGGTAACCCACCTAAATTCTTTTCTAATATCTCTTTACCCATCTGACGTAAAATGTTTACGAACTCTTTGTCTTAGTCATAAAAGTTATCTAACTTGTTAGATGCATCTATCGCATCATAACGTTTGGAGGCTATCTCTAAAAATTCTGACTATGTCATAGTTTGTGGTTTGTACTATAATGAATTGTAGCGAAAAATATTTATGCCCGCAAATAATTGAAATAATTTTACTCAAAATCATTAATTTTATTAGATTTATTTTGTGATGAACTGTTTAAAAAATTACTTGAAAAATTATGGAGATATTAAAGGCATTTGAGAATATCGAAACAATCAGGATTGAAAATCCGGCCGATAAAATCATAAAGCAACTCAGGAATTTAATATCATCAGGCCAGCTTAAGCCAGGTGACCGTTTACCAGCTGAGCGAATTTTGGCAGAGCGTTTTGGAGTAGGGCGTGGCTATATCAGGGAGGCAATTATGAAACTGGAGTTTTATGGTCTTCTAAAAACTTCTCCTCAAAGTGGA
>Ga0209591_10000960_pt1 | contig 37018 bp, 32 predicted proteins | sample MAT01_FD_187207 | JGI IMG/M metagenome (GOLD analysis project Ga0209591, IMG submission 187207) | Freshwater microbial communities from Lake Fryxell liftoff mats and glacier meltwater in Antarctica - MAT-01 (SPAdes) (version 2) | ecosystem: Environmental > Aquatic > Freshwater > Ice > Liftoff... | reverse complement strand
GTAGGTAGGCGTAATTAAATATAAGATCAAACCTCACCCTCAATCCCTCTCCTTAGTAAGGAGAGGGAAGCCGGAGGCAGGGTGAGGTTTTATATTTAATTTGACCCACTTACTTAGGTAGATCGTACCATGTCCCCTGATTTGCTTGTATCTTATTCAAAAGATAACTATAATCCCTTGATTTTTCTATTCAACATCTTTAATACGGGTTTTCCGTTCCAGAATCTCCTTCAGCACTAAGGTTACTACTGCTAGCAACGCTAACAGTACAGCCGCAGAGAAAGCAGCTTCGGTTTCGTATTGCTTGTAAGCGTCTTCTACAAACAGTGGTAGGCTCTGGGTTTGGCCTCCAATGTTGCCAGATACCACCGAAACCGCTCCGAATTCACCCATTGCTCTGGCATTGGTCAAAATTAAACCATAGAGCAAGCCCCATCTGATACTGGGTAAGGTGACGCGCCAAAATATCTGCCAATCTTCCGCACCTAAAGTTCTAGCAGCTTCTTCTTGATCCTTACCAAATTCCTCTAAAACAGGAATCACTTCCCGCGCTACAAAGGGCATACTCACGAAGGCTGTAGCCAGCAACATACCTGGAAAGGCAAAGACAATCTTGATATCAAGTGCCTGGAGCCAAGGGCCAAACCACCCATTGCGTCCGTAAAGTAGCACAATCATCAATCCTGCGACTACGGGCGAGATGGAAAAGGGCAGGTCAATAATGCTTAAAACTATGGCACGTCCGGGAAATTTATGACGAGCGATCGCCCAAGCTGCACATAGCCCAAACACAGTATTCACAGGCAGAGAAATCAAAGCCAGCAATAGTGTCAGCCAAGCTGCATGGAGAAAAGCTGGTTGTGACAGGTTGGATAGAAACGGCCCAACTCCTTTGCTGAAAGCTTGGGTGAAAACGTTGATTGCAGGGATGTATTGAACTAGGGCTAAATAGGCGATCGCTATACCAATTAAAACTATTGGCACCCAACTCTTCTGCTCTTTAGGCTTGGCTGTATGTGTATCAGATGCAGATGAGTGAAAACTTGGCTTATCTACTGTCATATCGCCTTGCCCATGCTTGTAAGAAATTAATTGCCAATAGCATTACTAATGAAATTAATAGTAAAACTATCCCAATTACTGTTGCACCAGAATAGTCATATTGCTCTAATCGCTGGAAAATCAGCACAGGTGCGATCAAATCTTGATAGGGCGTATTGGAAGAGATAATCACAGTCGAACCATACTCTCCAACTGCACGGGAAAAACCCAAGGCAACACCAGTTAAAATTGTCGGAAATAGAGGTGGCAAAATCACTTTCCAAAAGGTCTGCCATTGAGAAGCACCCAGACACCAGGAGGCTTCTTCAATTTCACGTTCCATTTCCTGAAGCACGGGTTGCACAGTTCTCACGATAAAAGGTAGTGAGATAAATATCATTGCTACCGCTACTCCCGTGCGGGTAAAAGATACCTTAATTCCCAGTGGTGCTAGTAAAGAACCTATCCAGCCATTATCGCTGTAAACTGTTGCCAGTGTTAGCCCTGCTACCGATGTTGGTAGTGCAAAGGGTAAATCCACTGTGGCATCAATCAAGCGTTTTAAAGGAAAGTCGTAGCGAACTAGAACCCAAGCAATCAGAGTCCCAAATACGCCATTGAGCAAGGCTGCAAATATTGCTGTAACAAAAGTGACATTATATGTTGCTAATGCCACATCACTAGTTGCGATCGCCCAAAATCTCGCCGGAGTTTCCGTACTTGCTTTCAGGAACATAGCAGCTATGGGGACAAACAACATCACCGTCAGGTATCCTATGGTAATTCGCCAAGTCCAAGGAACCCGCCTCAATCTCTTCCAGAACGGTGTTTTGCGTTCAACTTCCACAGAAGGAGATACAGTTGTCATAGTCAAAATTCAAAAATTCAAAAATTCAAAATTTCAATTACTTTTTCTTGGCTTGAATCTGGTCAAAAATAGCTCCATCAGCGAAGAACTTATTATCGATTCCATCCCAACCACCGAAGTCTGCGACTGTACCCAAAGTTTTTACCTTGGGAAATTTGTCTGCAACTTCTTTACTTAAGCTCAAAGTATTATCTGCCGGTCGGAATCCTAATTGTGCAAACTCCTGTTGAGCCTCTGGAGTATATAGATATTTGACAAAAGCTTCGGCAACTTCACGCGTACCGTGCTTATCAACATTTTTGTCTACCACTGCGATGGGATTATCGATAGATATATTGACAGCAGGGATGATCGCAGTCAACTTTTCACCCTTTTGTTCTGCCAAGATAATCTCATTTTCATAGTTAATCAGGGCATCACCTTGACCCTGCTTGAAAAAAGCATCAGTAGCTTCACGGGCATCTTTAGTCAGCAAGGGTACATTGCCGTACACTTTGGTTACAAACTCAGTCGCTTTAGCATCATCTCCACCAGTTTTAATCACTGAATTCCAAAGAGCTAAGAAATTCCAGCGAGCAACTCCTGATGTTTTCGGATCGGCGGTAATTAGTTTTATCCCGTCTTTAGATAAATCTTCCCAAGTTTTGATGTTTTTAGGATTGCCTGGACGGGTGACTAATGCTGCCACCGATTTGGAGACAATACCATTGTTGGGAACTTCTTTTTCCCATCCTGGTTGAATTAATCCAGCCTTCTCAATCTTTGAGGTGTCTCCAGCTAGTGCCAAGTGAACAACATCTGCTTCCAAACCATCGATAACGGCGCGAGTTTGGGAACCAGATCCGCCATAGCTTTGCTTGAAGACGACAGTTTGATTATGGTCTTTCTTCCACTGTTCTACAAATTTAGGAATAATTGCTTCGTGAGCGGCTTTGGTAACTGCAAACGACACAAGAGTTAGTTCAACATTATCTTTGGTTGCAGCCACAGGAGTAGCATTAGGGGTTTCAGAGGAAGAATTACTTCCTGTTCCACCAGAGCAGGCGGCAAGCGCCACACTCAAAACAGTCCCTACCAAAAAGAGTGATATAAAGCCTTTGAGCGAATTTAGTCTGAACCGATACGTTCTATTGAACGCGATCGCTTGTAACCTTTTCAGTGGGCGTTGCCACAAACTCATTCTATTTCCTCCATTAAATCTACAAATAATTGATGGGAATACAGTTATATAGTGTTTATAATACTGGATGATTCCATATATCTAGTTGTAAACACCAAAAAACCTCACATTCTTTATCAAGAATATGGTGATTTTATCAGTTCTGTGAGAAATTACAATGCTTTTATTTTCAACTATCAAGTTGTCATCACAATGCGCTACCTAGTGGATCAAGCAAATTGCTAGAGAATAGCTAATTAGCGATCGCCTTCTCTCAACCCAGCGCAATAAAATCAAGATAAAAACCATGATAGGACTTACACAAGAACTCTCTGAAACTCTTATTTCTCCGTGTCCTCTGCGTCCTCTGCGGTTCGATTTTTCGTTACCTGTGCGTAAGTCCTGCATGAAAAACAAAGCATTAAATCTGAGAATATCGGAGCGCAGGTTAAACAAACTACGTTTATACTCTGTCCAAAAAGATACAACTATGACCCATGTTATTGAAGATTTTATTGATTCATTAAAACTTGAAATTGGCGATTCCGACGCGGGAGTACCCGCTAACGCTTCTCTTCTTAGGCTGCGCCAACGCTATCATCGACCACCAACCAATTCAATTCGTCATCACCCAAAAATTCATCCCACGCTCCCCTGAGTACAGGGTGAGTCGTGGGGCAACATTCGTTTAAGCTAAATGGGAAAAATCGAGCAAATACTTACTCTTGACTGAATGTATATTCCAGAGGTAGTCCGTCCTGAAAAACTAGTAATTCTCCCGGTTGGATTTGTGTCCAAACTTCGTTGTCAGTAAGGGGTGTGGTAGCAATAACAGCGACGCGATCGCGTTCAGTAGTTACCTCCCGAAAATCTACGGTCATGTCTTGATCAATTAAATGGGCAGCTGCAAAGGGCGCTTGGCGCACAATGTAGCTGAGTTTGGTTGAACAATAAGCAAAAAAGTGGACTCCATCTGATAATAAGTAATTAAATATACCCAGTTTTGCAATTACAGCAGTAATTTCTTGCAGCACAGGGTACAGTTCCTTGATGTCAGGCTTACCCCCAGGAAAATGCGATCGCAATGTTTCTAGGATCATACAGAATGCTTTTTCGCTATCGGTGTCACCTACGGCTTGATAAAAGCCCAAATTTTCTGGATCAAAATCTGGCAAATTACCGTTGTGGGCAAACACCCAATATTGACCCCACAATTCTCTGCGGAAAGGATGGCAGTTGTGTAAAGCAACTTCACCCTGAGTAGCTTTGCGGATATGGGCTATGACATGGGTTGAGTGGATGGGATAACTCCGAACAAACTCCGCTACCGGAGAAGCAACAGAAGGTTGGGAATCTAAAAACATTCGACATCCCTTTGGTTGAGTCGATGGGGAGTATTATCTCCCGCACCTCTCAGTTAGATCCGTGCGTACCCGTTTCCGTGTACACGGCTCCCGATGTTCTCAGCTTGCGCTTTTGCTCATGTGTTTGTAATCGTGACAACTCTCATGAATTGCTTCTAGATTATTCTTTTTCCAATTGGCATGATTTCCGTCGATGTGGTGCAAGTGTACCTTTTCTTCATCAATGAATTTCAGACCGCAGGAAGCACATCTATGGCTTTGCTTCTTAAGAGCAATAGAAGTTTCACCGTCGTAGAGCTTACTTTTACGTTCGCTCCAGTAGGCTGTATCACCGTCATAGGGGGATTTTGTTCCTTTGACCATGACGTGATTATTTTCGGAGTAGGAAACTGTTGGGAATGCCTTTTTAACTAACTCCTTGCTGGTGTGGCGTGTTTGCTTGGTTTCCTTGTTAAATACCGCGTATGCTCTGTGATTTAAGAACCAAAGTGAGAACTTTGACCCGTCCATCTTGCAGAACTTATGGTAATTCCTCCAACCTCTAACTATCGGGGCTAATTTCTCAGCCTTTGTGGTAGCACCATAATTCGAGTTGTTAACGATGTGTTTTACTTTCTTACGAAATGCTTTGAAGTTATCCACTGAGGGAGTGCTTCTGAGTTTTCCGTTTTTCTGTACTTTAAAGTGCCAGCCGAGGAAATCAAACCCATCTGTCGCGGCGGTAACTTTGGTCTTCTTTTGGCTTACATTCATTCCGCGTTTACGGAGGAACTCGCTGATTCTTTCAAGTATCTCAATCGCATCATCTTTGGGTCGGAGTATTATAACCATATCGTCCGCATATCGGACTGATGGCTCGGCAATTTTTTCTGCTGATGTTTTAGGTGTAATCCTTTTACCTTCTTTATATTGAGCGTGGTATCTGTGGATACTCTCAATCCCATTGAGTGCGATGTTGGCTAGTAATGGGCTAACTACTCCCCCTTGAGGTGTGCCCTGTTCGGGAAATTCTGGGTTGACTCCCGCCTTGAGACATCGGAAAATACCGAGTTTTAAGCCTTTGGGGGCAATGAGTTCATCCATTATTGCTGAGTGATTAATCCTGTCGAAGCACTTTTCAATATCGAGTTCTATAACTCGTTTTTCTGTTCCGTGAGCTTGGGAGCTTAGGTTATTAAAGATGTACTGTTGTGCATCATGGGCAGAGCGCCCAGTTCTGAACCCGTAGCTCCTGGCATGGAAAGTGGCTTCATGTGCTGGTTCGAGTGCGTATTTTGCTAGGCATTGCCAAGCTCTATCTGCGATGGTAGGTATCTTAAGCATTCTGGTAGTCCCGTCCTTCTTGGGGATGGGGATTTCCCGTAGTCCTTGATGCTTCCAATTTCCACTATTCATTTTCAGTAGTTCTTCAAGGTTGAAGCGTTCTTCAAATGTGAGGGATTTCTTACCATCAATACCAGCCGTCTTTTTACCAGCGTTTAGCTGAGATACTTGTCTTATTGCAAGAAATCGAGCCGAGGTGGATTTAGAGATAAGCTTTTGGAGTAACCGAGCTTTCCGCTTGTTTCCAACTTGAACAGCTTTGTACACGCGCTTCTGAAGGCGGAGAAGATTTCGGCGGAATTTCTTCCACGGTAAAGCTCTCCAAGATTCACTAGTTTTGTAACTGTGTCTAATCATTTTCTCTTCTTTAGTTTGTGTATTCTGAACACCTCAGACCAATTACGGTCTGTCCTACCCGACTTGTGAGGATTCCGCTTCTCGTCTAGCCTACCTGGGGTTCGACTTCCCCAAGACTCCCAAATCGTTTTTATTCGTTCCCTCGGAGAGATTGATGAGCCACTGCGTTGCGGGGGTTCCCCCCGTTGTAGCATGTGGCGTTGTTCCGTTAGATGTAGCCAATTTGACTACTGGATTCCCTGGACTCTTGCCGTTATTTGAAGAAGAATGCGGCGGGAATTAATTCTCCAGTAAAGTCAGGGATTTTTGTGTTGCGCCCTGCTCATTCTTAAGTCACTTTTCTAGGCTATGTTTCATCATAGGAACTCCCTGTTAGCGCCAGTGTCAGCCCGCAACGGCTGTCTGATTGCGCCCTGTTCCCAGCTTCACTCTACAAGAACCGAGCTTGTTCGGTGTGGGCAGGTAAGGAGTCAATTCTGAGTCTGAATGGTAGGGCTTTCACCTACATCTGACCGAGAGTTCAGCCTTTTTAGTGACAGTAATCTGCTGTCAGGCTGGCTTAGTTATGTACGGACTGATTACCGTGATTCACTAAGCAACGAATCGCACCCTTCAAAGAAAGCAATGCCCCAACCATCGCTATGATCATCCGTTTTTCCTCCCCGTGCAGAAAACCCTTCAAAAGAAAAGCAAATATCTGTTGGAACATTGCAATTCATTCCGAGCAATTGACACATGGATATTGTCGCTCTCAATTTTTGACTAAGACCTCAGCATCAAGATACTTCAGAATGCTGCATTGATTCTGGAGCGATCGCTTCAATCTTAGACTTTTTCAGTTAAGTCTGTCTAGCAAGCGGCCAACCTTACTACTTACGTATTTAAGTAGGAAAACTGGGTTTAGTAGGATGTTTTGTAGCAACCCAAGCAAATGGAGTCGCCTAACAAGCAAATGCGTAGGCGTAGCCAGCCGTAGGCATCGCCGAAATCACAACAAAGTAATACCAATTTATAAAAATAATGCAACAGATAAACCATTTGTAGAGACGCGATTCATCGCGTCTTCACGGAAGGATGTGTTACTTAAGGCATTTGCTGTAAATATTGCTCATAGCCTAATTCTTCTAGTTTTGCTTGCTTTGCAATCACTGATTCACATAAAGTTTGGCGATATTGCTGCACTCTTTTTAGCAATTCTGGTTGATGAGTTGCGAGGATTTGTACTGCTAAAAGTCCGGCATTTTTGGCATTACCGATCGCCACTGTTGCCACAGGAATACCCGCAGGCATTTGTAAAATAGAATACAAAGAATCCACACCTTGTAAGTTACGAGTAGGTACAGGAACACCAATAACAGGAAGTGGAGTTAAAGACGCTACCATTCCAGGCAGATGGGCAGCACCACCGGCACCAGCAATAATCACCTTAATACCGCGTTGGTGTGCAAGTTGAGCATATTGCACCATGCGTTCTGGGGTACGATGAGCAGAAACGATCGCCACTTCACTCTTAACGCCAAATTCTTCACAAACTGCGATCGCGTCTTTCATGGTGGGCAAATCAGAATCGCTGCCCATGATAATACCAACTAAGGGAGTCATAGAATTTTGGATTTTGGATTTTGGATTTTGGATTTTGGATTAATTACTGATTGTTGCATCTAGAATCGGGTCAGGTTTAATTATTCCCTAGCAAGTGTGATGACCCAAGCAACACAAAATCCTGTAGATATTATCAATGCCAGAGTGCCTGGTTACAAAGATTTGCAAATGCTCTTGGTTAACCAAGAGGGCATAATTGAACAAATCTTGCCAATGGGGACGATAGGGATGCACAGATGTACCTCCCTACTAGATGTAGCAGGTGACTGGATTTCTCTAGGCGGCGTTGATTTGCAAATTAACGGTGCGTTGGGTTTGGCATTTCCCGACTTGACGGCTGGAAATGCTCATATACTCCAGAAAATCTCACAATTTTTGTGGAATCTTGGGGTAGATGGATTTTTACCTACACTTGTGACAACTTCAGTCGAAAATATTCAGCGATCGCTTGGTATTATTGCTGAGGTTATCCCCAGTCAACAAGCTGGTGCCAAGATTCTTGGAGTACATCTAGAAGGGCCATTTTTGAATTTCCAAAAGCGCGGCGCACACCCAGCAGAGTATTTGTTACCCTTAACAATTGATCAGGTAAAGCGGGTTTTGGGTAACTATGCTCATGTTGTGAAAGTTATCACCTTAGCGCCAGAGTTAGATTTAACTGGTGAAGTAATTCCATATTTGCGTTCTCTGGGAATTACTGTCAGTTTAGGACATTCTCAAGCAACAGAGTCCCAAGGGCAACGAGCTTTTGAAAAGGGTGCAACGATGGTAACTCATGCTTTCAACGCCATGCCAGCATTACATCACCGCGAACCAGGATTATTAGGGGCAGCAATTACTTATCCTAATGTAATGTGTGGTTTTATTGCTGATGGTGAACACGTTTCGCCCACTATGCTGCAAATTTTACTTCGCGCTAGCTATCAAGAAAAAGGGCTGTTCCTCGTCAGCGATGCCCTCGCACCTCTGGGGCTACCCGATGGCGTGTATCCTTGGGATACTCGGCAAATTGAAGTTAAAAAGGGTACTGCACGATTGGCGGATGGCACTTTGTCGGGGACTACTTTACCTTTGTTGGTGGGAGTACAGAATTTGGTGAAGTGGGGAATTTGTGATGTAGAAAGTGCAATTTTACTAGCTACTAATGCACCTAGAAAAGCGATTGGTTTACCAGGAATTGTCAAGAGTCAACCCGCTAATTTATTACGCTGGCATTGGGATGAGACTACAAAAGAATTAACTTGGCAACGTGTTCTCACCGCAGAGATGGTAAAAAAGGCAGGAGGTTGGAATTTATCGGTTACTCTCAACTCCATCTAATTCCAAACTTGGGAAAATGGAGAGTGGCTCGCCTACAAGAATTTTATTTTTACTTTATCGAAACAGAATTCAGGAGTCAGGAGTCAGAATTCAGAATGAATTCTGTACGACTGGCGGATAGCGTAGCGTTAGCGAGTCTGAATCCCCGACTGATAGCGCAGCGTTAGCGAGTTTACGAGCGTCTTGATTCTGACTCCTGAATTCTGACTTCTGAATTCTTCTTCAAAAATCGCCTCTTATACCAATTCTGTCAGGACTTATGCAAAAAAGAAGTAGCGGTAATTCATGAATTACCGCTACGACAAATCAGGTATTTGAGACAATTTTGCGTAAGTCCTATCTGTTTGAAGATGCGCCTATAGTACAAGAACGAACCGCCTTTCCTTCTCTACGAGAGGCTGCACCAACAGAACGCTACGCCAACGCGCAGCGTCTCGATGGTGGGGGAATCCTTGCCGCAATCAGTTGGACTATGCAGGGTTAGGTTGGGTTCGACTTTGAAGTAGCTGGATAATAGCAGCTTTTTCTAAGATTCCAACTAGGACACCATTCTTACGAATCACGGGAAGCACAGATAGCTTTTGTTGTTCGAGTAACTGCATGACTTCCAGCAGAGGTTGATCGGATTGAACTGTGGTAGATTCAGTAATTGGTCGCATGACTTCTTTTACTTGAGTTTCTGACCACAGTGCTGTTGGGATGGTTCGTAAATTATCAACTGCGATCGCACCTACTAATTGTCCATCATCATCAGTCACTAAGAACCGATGCCAGTTTTGCCCACTTATAACTCGCTCATCGGCAAACTCTCTCAGGGTCAGATTAGCAGATACAATCGGGCTATCATGGGTTACAGCATCTTCGGCTGTCAAACCTGTGAGTTTTTCTTGCACTCTAGCAAATTGAGCCGAATTACCAGCATTTTGCAACAAGAAGAAGCCAATTAACAAGTTCCAGAAGTTAGCGGCGCTACCAAAGAATAGTAGGGGAAGTACACCTGAAAGAATTGCTACCCAACCAAAGATTTGCCCAACTCGACTAGCAAAGGCCACACCTTTATAAGGATTGCCTGTAATTTTCCAAACGAGAGCTTTCAGTATATTTCCGCCATCTAAGGGCAAGCCAGGAATCAGGTTAAATAGGGCTAATGCCAAGTTAACAGAAGCTAAAACACCAAGAATTGCAGCTAACGGCCCTGATACAGTAGTAGTAACACCAATCGCTGTAACGATACCGCACAATAGTAAACTTACTAAAGGCCCTGCGATCGCTACCCAAAAAGCTTCACCTGGGGTTTTCGACTCTTTTTCTAAGCTAGCTAAACCGCCAAATATAAACAGAGTAATAGATTTAACATCAATACCCTGACGAATTGCAACAAAACTGTGGCCTAATTCATGGGCGACGACAGAGGCAAATAACATCAGCGCTGTCATCAATCCCAGAAGCAAAGCTAATCCCGCAGACAATTGGGGAAATTGTGCCCCCAGTCCACTGCTATAGCTCCAAGTTACTAAACCCAGAACTAAAAACCATGACGGATGGATATAGAAGGGAATTCCGAAGAGATTACCAACGCGAATTGTGCCATTCATGTCGTTCACCTTTGATTTCAGCTTCGAGAGGTTTGCTTTTTTCTTTCTCGATGTCTTTAGTGTAACGAAAGGTTAAGAGATTTTAATCTTGATGACGGTAGTGGTGTCCGTCTGTAAAGGTGCGGTTATTGGTAATATTGGAAGCATCGCAAGAAACTCTCACATTAGGCAGGCGGCTCCACTCATTCTAAGAGCCATCATAATTCCGAACATTCGGATAGCCTAATAAATATACGACTTACGCACGAGTTACGGAATAACGAACCGCAGAGGCGCAGAGGACACGGAGAAATGAGAGTTTGAGAGATATTTTGCGTAGGTCATGTTTGTGTTAATCCACGGAGGCGGATTTTGTTTATATAATAGCGGCTTCTAGTCGCCTAATACTTATTCCAGTTTATTGCCAGAAAAAAGCCGATTTGTAACTTGCTCTAACACCTTTAATGCTGTTAATGAACCTCGAATCAGCCGAGTCGCAGCAAGGGGCTGTCGAAGCATTCCCATCGCTAAAGGGAAAGGATTTAGGGAGCCATCAGAGTTAATTGCTGGTGTGAGATCGGGGATATTGTGCTGACAATCGTCGCTGACTACTCGCAGCATTGCCACTGCAACTCCATCTGCATTGAAAAACTCTAGGGCGGTAAATCCTTCCATATCAACAACATCATCTCTCAAAGTCTCACCCAAATGGCGTTTTTCGGCAGCAGACCAAATTACGCGATCGCTTGTGAGTGACTTGACTAATGAGGCTTTTTCTGATAGCAAAGAGTGTAATTGTGCTGTGAAAGTGCGATCGCATTCTAGCCGCTTCTCCTGATAAACACAATCTTGATACAGGACAATATCACCAACTGTATAGCGATCGCTCAAGCTGCCACAGATACCCATAATCAGTACTCTGGATTTTGGAGCCAGAAATTGTCCATTTCCTTGGGATGTATGCAGATATTTAAGTAAAGGCTTCATTCCTACAGGTATGGCTACTACCGTTGGGATAGAACCAGTAACGCCGCTTAATCCGCGACAGACAGCTTTATATTCTGCTCCCTGAGGTACCAGAATTGTGTTGATGGGCAAAAAATTAGGCACTAGCCCTCTCGACAGTTTCAAGTTTGCGTTTGGATATAAATAGGCGATCGCGGCATAATCCCTTATGCTCGACAGAACTAAGTTTCATTTTTAAAGTTCAATTCTGTATTAAAAATTCTGCCACATCTGGGTGACAATAACTAATATTGCGGTTTGCTAGTAACCAAAACTCGCAAACCGCAGGTGATTGCTGTAGCATGACTAAATAATTGTGTCACCCACACGATAATTTTCCAAGATGGTAAAGCTTCATAACTCCAAATCCGCACGAGAAGTCTTCAATATTTCTAAATTGGCGATTCAATTTTCGTGGCTGACGGTGAGTTTTTGGATTGCCGTAACAGTAGCTGGTGTTCTGGCTTTCAGTTCTCTCAAGTATGCCTTGTTTCCAGATATTACATTTCCAGTGGTGGTTGTGAATGCTACAGCCCCCCTGACAACTGCTCTGGATACAGAGGCGAAGCTCACCCAACCTTTAGAAGAACGCCTCCGCTCCCTAAAAGGACTAGAGAATATTCGCTCATCCACTTATCCTAGTCAAACAGCCGTTGCCCTTTCTTTCGCCGTTGGGACGAATTTAGAAACATCGACCAAAGAAGTTGAAACTGCCCTCAAGCAGTTGACTCTACCTCAAGGGGCGACTTCTAAAATTATTCCCCTGAATTTAAATGAGTCAGCCGCCATTAGTTATGCCATTGAGAGTCCCACGCGGAATCTCACAGATTTGACAAAGTTGGCGAAAGACGAGATTGTGAGTGCGATCGCTAAACTGCCAGGAGTCCTAAAAGTCTCTCTGTTGGGTGGTGCTACTGCAACTCCTCCTCTAAATCCAGCGAATGCGAGTGCAGCTCTTCCCCAAGCAGGGGCAACATTAGTCCGGTTTAACGGGCAAGATGCACTCGCATTTCAGGTAATCAAACGTGGTAATGCTAACACTTTGGAAGTAGTGAGTCGAGTTGAGAAAGAAGTCCAAAGACTACGGTCTAGTCTAAAGGATGTCAAACTCACTTTAGCTTCTAGTCAAGCAGAATATATCCGCCAAGCTACCCAGTCAACAATTGATGCTTTGCTGGAAGCAGTCTTGTTGTCAATAGTGGTAATTTTTCCTTTTTTGTGGAATTGGCAAGCTACCCTAATTTCTGCCTTGGCGATTCCTACGTCTTTGTTGGCGACGTTTATCGTCATGGCAATTTTCGGCTTCAACCTGGAGACGATTACGCTCCTAGCCTTGGCCTTAGTTATCGGTAGTGTAATTGATGATGCGATCATTGATGTCGAAAACATCATGCGGCACATCGAAGAGGGGGAAACTCCTCGTCAAGCTGCATTTTCAGCTACAGATGAAATTGGCTTAACAGTCATCGCCACCACTGCTACAGCAGTAGCGGTTTTTTTACCCATTGGTTTGATGGGTGGAGTAATCGGACAGTTCTTTAAGCCATTCGGAATTACGGTTTCAGCAGCCATGATTGCTTCAACATTGGTTGCCCGTACTTTGTCACCGGCCTTAGCTACCTACTGGTTAAAACCAAAACCTGCTACTTCAACTCCCCGACGCCAGGAAACAAACACCTGGGCGAATTTTAGTCAATATTACAGAAACTTACTCCACTGGTCTTTAAACCACCGCAAAACAGTCATCACCTTAGCTATACTCAGCTTTGTTGCAGGGATGGCACTGAGTCTATTCATTCCCAAAGGGTTTATTCCTAAATTAGATCGCGGCGAGTTCAATATTACTTATACCGCCCCCTTACCAAAAATCCCTGAGCAATTTTTGCAAGGACAAGCAGGAATTTCTCCCTTATCTCCCTCATCCCCAATTCCCATCCCCAACCCTTTGAATGATTCTCTAGAGGTTGCCAAAAAACTAGAAGATGTAGTGAGAAAATCTCCAGTAGTGGAAACGGTGTTTACTACTGTTGGTTCTCGTGAGGGTGAGCCAAATAAAGGTACGCTTTATGTGAAGCTCAAGGAAGACCGCAACATCAAGACGGCGGAAGTACAAGACCAATTACGCTCATCTTTGCCTAATCTGCCTGGTGTAAGTACGAGCGTGGAAGATATTCAATTTGTTGACACTGGTGGACAAAAACCCTTACAGGCATCATTACGAGGCGATAACCTCCAAAGCCTCAGCAAAGCTGCCAAGGCAATTAAAGAGCGGATCGAAAAACTACCGGGATTTGCTGATGTCACTGTGACAAGTGAAACTAATGCACAGGGTACAGTTTTTCAAATTGAGCGGCTCAACAATCAAAGAGTTGCCTATATTAGTGCCAATCTAGGCAAAGATTTGTCCTTGGGTAGTGCCACAGACCAATTAGTGGAACAAGCAAAAGCAGTATTACCGGCTGGTGTAACTTTAGATTTAGGAGGAGATTCTGCCCGCCAAAGTGAAGTATTTAGTAGTTTTGGTACTACTTTGCTTTTGTCAGCACTGTGCATTGTCGTGGTACTGATTTTGCTATTCAAAAGCTGGATAGACCCAGTAGTTATTGGTGTTTCTTTGCCCTTGTCAATTGTCGGCGCCATGTTGGCTTTACTCTTCACCAAGAGTGACTTTGGCATGATCTCACTGATTGGCTTTGTGTTTTTATTAGGACTAGCAAACAAAAATGCCATCTTACTGGTAGATTACATCAACCAACTTCGCAAATCTGGTTTAGACCGTACAGAGGCGATTCTCAGGGCGGGGCCAGTGCGCCTCAGACCAATTATGATGACCACTGCCTCTACACTTTTAGGGATGCTACCGATCGCATTAGGTTTTGGCGCTGGTTCAGAATTGCGATCGCCTATGGCTGTAGCGATCGCTGGTGGACTGGTAACTTCAACTATCCTTAGTTTGATAGTTGTGCCGGTAGTCTACGCAATTTTAGATGATTGGTTTCCCCGATTTCAGACGAGGGAGAAAAGTTGATGCAAGTTTTTGTCACCGGGGGTACGGGCTTTATTGGTGCCCACTTGGTACGGTTGTTGCTGCAACAGGGATATGATGTCAAAGCCCTGGTACGCTCAAGCAGCAATTTGGAGAATCTACGCGGTTTGGAGGTGGAAATTGTCAAAGGCGATTTGAACGATCCAAATCTTTGGCAACAGATGAGAGGTTGTCAATATCTATTTCATCTGGCAGCCCATTATTCCCTCTGGCAAACAGACCGGGAGTTACTCTACCATAACAATGTTCTGGGTACGCGTAATGTGTTGGCAGCAGCCCGCAAAGCTGGCATTGAGCGCACCGTTTATACCAGTTCAGTAGCGGCAATTGGGGTAGGATCATCTGGTCAAGTCGTCGATGAAACACATCAGAGTCCCTTAGAAAAGTTGGTGAGTGACTACAAAAAGTCTAAGTTTCTCGCTGAACAAGAAGCCATACAAGCCTTTGCTAAAGGTCAGGAGGTAGTTATAGTTAATCCCAGCAGCCCCATTGGCTCGTTGGATATCAAACCTACCCCGACAGGTGATATAATTCTGCGGTTTTTGCGGCGGCAAATGCCCTTTTACTTAGATACTGGTTTGAATTTTATCGATGTGCGGGATGTGGCATGGGGGCATTTACTGGCTTTGCAACGGGGTAAATCAGGCGATCGCTATATCTTAGGTAATCAAAACCTCAGCCTCAAGGAATTACTCGAACAACTCGCCGATATCACAGGTCTAATAGCACCTCAACGAACAGTACCCGCTTGGTTGCCCCTTAGTGTTGCCTGGGTTGATGAAAAGATTCTCGCACCCTTGGGGAAATCGCCCTCAGTGCCATTGGATGGCGTTCGGATGGCGAAACAACCTATGTATTACGATGCCGCCAAGGCTGTACGAGAGTTGGGTCTACCTCAATCTCCGCTAAAGGTGGCACTTAAGGATGCTGTGGATTGGTTTGTTGCTCAGGGATATGTCAACCCCTCTGGGGAATTCAAAATTCAAAATTCAAAATTCAAAATTGAAGACCCCACAGATAAATCTTGGGGTTGAGAACGTGGTGTATTTATATCTAAAAGAGGAGCGATCGCAACAATGGCAGTTAATCTACAACAAGCTATGGATATTGGGAAGTATCTTGTTACCCAGCGTTTGAAAGGACGTAAACGCTTCCCCTTAGTATTGATGTTGGAACCTCTTTTTCGGTGTAATCTAGCCTGTACTGGTTGTGGTAAAATCCAACATCCAAAGGAAATTTTAAAGCAAAATCTCACCCCAGAACAGTGCTTTGCCGCAGTGGAAGAGTGTGGCGCACCGGTTGTCTCAATTCCTGGGGGAGAACCTCTTCTACATCCTCAGATTGATGAAATTGTTCAGGGATTAATTGAGCGCAAGAAGTATATTTACTTGTGTACTAATGGCTTGTTGTTAGAAAAGAGCCTGGATAAGTTTCAACCTTCCCCTTACCTGACTTTCAGCGTCCATTTAGATGGGATGCGGGAGTTGCACGATCAGTGTGTCGATCGCAAAGGTGTTTTTGATATTGCTGTCAAAGCCATTCGTGCGGCTAAAGCTAAAGGCTTTCGTGTCACCACTAACACCACTATCTTTGAGGGTACTGAACCCAAAGATATGCAAGAGTTCTTCGACTTTCTAGAAACGCTAAATACTGACGGGATGATGATTTCTCCCGGTTACAGTTACGAGTGGGCACCAGATCAAGATCATTTTCTCCACCGAGAACAAACACGCACCCTCTTCCGGCAAATTCTGGCTCCATACAAAGCTGGTGAAAAAAACTGGAACTTCAATCACAATCCACTGTTCTTAGATTTTCTCACTGGTGAAAAGGACTACGAATGCACCCCTTGGGGTAGCCCTAGTTATAGCGTTCTCGGTTGGCAAAAACCTTGCTATCTGCTGAACGAAGGTTATTACTCTAGCTTCAAGGAATTACTGGCACAAACTGACTGGAGTCAATACGGCCAGAAGAGTGGTAATCCCAAGTGTGCCGATTGCATGGTTCACTGCGGCTACGAACCCACCGCCGCAATGGATGCAATGCAACCGCAAAATATGGCGCGTGCCCTTGGAAGTGTGTTTGGCAGGGGCTAGGACTCGAACAAGCCAAAAATGATGGGTGAAGGTAGGGGGAGCAGGGGAAGAAAAAAACTTGATTTTCTTGCCATAAACCAAGCATTGTTGGCTTGACAGAGTACTAGCGGTATGTCAAGTCAACAATGCTTAGTAAAGCAAGTTTTAGAATCTTTCTCTCCGTGTCGCGCCAGTTGCTACAACGGGGAGGCAGCGCTTTGCGTCTACGTTATTTAATCCAAGCATTGTTAGCTTGACACAAGACAAATAAGTAATAAATAGTACATTGAAATTAGTACGATGCCTGCGGTGGTCACTGAGCTTGCCGTACCACTTCCCTACGGGACACTACGCGAACGTGGAAGCAAGCTAGCAAGAGCGTCTCGTAGAGAAGTGCGGACTACGCCTACGCACCCTTAAAGGGATTTTCCAGAGATCAATTATCCCATCTTTTGGATTAGAGGAAAGTGTAAAGTTATGTAAACGAAATTAACAAACATAACAATAATTTGTAATAAATAATGACGCGACAGCATTGTATAAAGATAACTTAGAAGGAAAAAACAACATCTTAATCAGGTTTTCCAGTCGTTCACAGAAGTTTGAAGTTTTTTAACAAAAGTTTTAATCTGAAAGCCTGGAGATCGTAAACTTATTCAGTGGATGTCTGTTTTGAACCTTTCGTAACTCGTCAGGCAGTACTGACATCAAAAATAAACTGAACCATTCAGTTTTGAGTCCAATTATACTTAACCAAGCAAACTAGGAGACAAAAGCAATGGTTTTAGATGCATTTGCAAAAGTAATCACCCAAGCTGATGCCCGCGGTGAATATCTCAGCGCTGCTCAGTTAGACGCTCTAGCTGCCATAGTGAAAGATGGCAACAAGCGTGCAGATACCGTAAACCGGATTACCAGCAACTCCTCAGCAATTGTTGCCAATGCAGCTCGCGCTCTGTTCGCAGAACAACCTCAGTTGATTGCTCCTGGTGGTAATGCTTACACCAACCGTCGAAATGCTGCTTGCTTGCGTGACATGGAAATCATCTTACGCTATGTTACCTATGCAATCTTTGCTGGTGATGCAAGTGTATTAGATGATCGTTGTTTGAACGGTCTGCGCGAAACCTACTTGGCTCTAGGAACTCCTGGTGCTTCTGTAGCAGTTGGTGTGCAAAAAATGAAGGACGCAGCTTTGGCTCTTGCTGGCGACCCCAACGGGATCACCAGAGGCGATTGCAGCGCTTTGTTATCTGAAGTTGCTAGCTACTTTGATCGTGCAGCCGCAGCAGTAGGTTAAATTAAACCCGCTTTAAGACTATTAACTGACTACTGTCAGTTAGACAATACAAATTTCAACAAGATTGTAAATAGGGAGATACTAAACCGATGAAGACACCTCTTACCGAAGCAGTTGCAACCGCAGATTCTCAAGGTCGCTTTCTCTCCAGCACAGAAATTCAAACCGCTTTTGGTCGTTTCCGCCAAGCTCCAGCTAGCTTAGAAGCAGCAAAAGCTTTGAGCGCCAATGCCCAACGTTTGACAGAAGGCGCAGCTCAAGCGGTGTACAACAAGTTCCCCTACACCACTCAACAACAAGGCCCTAACTTTGCTTCTACCAACACTGGTAAAGAAAAGTGTGCGCGTGACATCGGCTACTACCTGCGGATTGTTACCTATTCCTTAGTTGTCGGTGGTACAGGCCCCTTGGATGACTTCTTGATTTCTGGTTTAGCTGAAATCAACCGCACCTTTGATCTATCTCCCAGCTGGTACGTTGAAGCTCTTAAGTACATCAAGGCTAACCACGGTCTAAGTGGCGACCCTGCTGTAGAAGCTAATTCCTACATCGACTATGCAATTAACGCTCTAAGCTAAAGAGTGTATTTAGCCCGGAAAGGAAAACAAGCTCTGTTAGCAAATAGCTAGGAGTTGGTTTACCTTTCTGGGCAGTTTTATTTTCAAAAGACTGTTAAAGAAGAATGCAGAATTAGGAACACAGAATTTAGAAAGATTTGAGTGTGGGATTCAGACCCACCACTACTAAAAATTGACTACTATTGCATATTTAGGGTGGTGTTTCACCGTTGATTCAGACGCTTATGGACTCTTTTGCGTTGTGTTATCCACCAGTGGTCACTGAGCTTGTCGTTCGCAAAGCGTCTCGTAGAGAAGTGTCGCATAGATTTAAATTCTAAATTCTGCCTCCTGACTCCTGAATTCTTTCTTTTAAAAAAACTAGAAAAAAATTTTCTAAAAAGTTTTCAGTTTTCCAGTTAAAACTGAGGAGGTTTAAAGATGGCAGCTTTAGGACAAGCAACAAGGCTAGGAATTGGAGCCTTTGAAAACTCAGGACTAGCAGAACTACGTCCCGATAGAACACAAACGGATGTGGAAGTGATCATCCGGGCAGCTTACCGTCAGGTTTTGGGTAACGAATACCTAATGGAATCGGAGCGTCTTGTCAGTGCGGAATCACTGTTGCAGCAAGGCGATATTTCAGTTAGGGGATTTGTGCTAGCCATTGCTCAGTCGGAACTCTATCGGAATAAGTTTTTCCATTCAAACTCGCAAACTCGCTTTATCGAGTTGAATTATAAGCATTTATTGGGTCGCGCCCCAGAAGATGAGTCAGAGATTTCTTACCACGTTGAGCTTTACAACTCACAAGGTTACGAAGCTGAGATTAACTCATACATTGACTCACTAGAATATCAAGAAAGCTTTGGCGAAAACATAGTACCATACTATCGTGGCTTTAATAGCCCAGTAGGGCAGAAAAACGTTGGCTATAGCCGACTTTTCCAACTGTATAGGGGTTATGCCAATAGCGATCGCGCTCAAGGACAAAAACAAGGACGCCTAACTTGGGAAATAGCTAAGAATCTAGCTTCACCTATCTACCCAGTCTCTACAGGAGCCTTGACGGGCCTCTCAACAGGCGGCAGAGGACAAACATACCGAATTAGGGTACTACAAGCAGCTTCTCCAAACTCAGCTGTAGTGCGGCGGGGTAGTGCGGAATTGCTCGTACCCTACGAACAACTTTCTAGCAAATTGCAGCAACTTAATCGTAAGGGCAGCAAGGTGATTAGCATCACATCTGTATAAATTAGGGAATCGGGAATTAAGTTAGGAGTACAGACGCGATTAATCGCGTCTGTACAGGAGTTATGAGTTTTCAATTCCTAATACCCCTACTCTTAACTCCTAACTGTTAACTCCTAACTTTTCCCAACTACCAATTACAAAAGGAAAATTACCAATGGCTATTACAACAGCAGCATCCCGTCTGGGAACAGAAGCTTTTAGTGATAACGCTCCCCTAGAATTGCGCCCAAATGCAACTAAAGAAGACATAGAGCAAGTAATTACTGCCGTCTATCGTCAGTTGTTGGGCAACGATTACTTAATGAAATCTGAGCGTCTCACAAGTGCTGAATCTATTCTGCGCGATGGGAAAAGTACAGTACAAGAATTTGTGCGTCAAGTAGCTAAATCAGAACTGTACAAATCCAAGTTTTTCTACAACAGTTTTCAAACTCGCGTCATTGAACTGAACTATAAACATTTGTTGGGTCGCGCTCCCTATGATGAGTCTGAGGTGGTCTATCACTTAGACTTATATCAAACCAAAGGATATGAAGCCGATATTGATTCTTATATTGATTCGGCAGAGTATCAAAGTAGCTTTGGTGAAAATATTGTGCCTTTCTATCGCGGCTTTAAAACCCAAACAGGTCAGAAAACTGTCGGATTTAGCCGGATATTCCAACTTTATCGCGGCTATGCCAGTAGCGATACCTCCCAACTTAGAGGCAATTCCTCTCGCCTTGCCGTTGAACTAGGTCGCAACAGTGCATCTGTTGTTGTTCCTCCATCTGGTGGCCCTTCCGGCTTTTCCTACGTTGCTCCTGAAAAAGGCGTTACCCCCAACAGTACTTTCGGTGGTGCAGGAACTTTCGGACAAGAAGGCAGACTCTACCGCATTGAAGTTGCAGGCGTTTTTGGAGCCGGTTATCCTAGCACACGCCGGGTTAATCAAGCAGTAATTATACCCTATGAAGGACTATCTGCTTACTTCCAGAGAGTGGTAAAACAAGGTGGTAAAATCGCCAGTGTGAAGCCACTTTAGTGTGGTTGATCATTAAGTAGGTAAGCGTAATTAAACATAATATCAAACCTCACCCTCAATCCCTCTCCTTGTTAAGGAGAGGGAAGCCGGAGGCAGGGTGAGGTTTTATATTTAATTTGACCCACTTACTTAGTCATGGGTCATTAATTTCAGACCAAGGACTAATGAGAACTTCGATTTATAAATTTGGAATTGATTTATGCTTGGACTAATTAATGGTAGAAACAGTAGCCGCTCCTTCCGCTATGAAGTAGTCGGTATGCGCCAAAGCGAAGAAACAGACAAAACCAATTATCCCATTCGTTCTAGTGCCAGTGTGTTTATCACAGTGCCTGAGAACCGCATGAATCAGGAAATGCAGCGCATTACTCGCTTGGGTGGCAAAATAGTCAGCATTCAGCCATTGAACGCTGATACAACACATAGCGAACACAACCATGAATCCCAGTCTGAAGAACATTAAAGATTTGTCAGTGACAGTTGACAATGCCGATGGTGGATCTTTAACTGTAGAGCAGGCGATCGCTAATCTTGAAAACGCAGATTTAGGTCTGCGATTTTATGCTGCCTGGTGGTTGGGGAGATTTCGTATAGGTGAACCAGCTGCGGTTACAGCACTGATCAAAGCCTTAGAGGATGAAGCCGACAGAACACCAGAAGGCGGATATCCTCTGCGACGAAACGCAGCTAGGGCTTTAGGAAAACTTAGCGATCGCCAGGCAGTATCACCTTTAATTGGGTGTTTAGACTGCTCAGATTTTTATGTGCGGGAAGCTGCGGCACAATCCTTAGAGATGCTTGGCGATCCGGTTTGTATTCCTGCACTAATCAAGTTATTAGCAGTAGGTTTGCAGGGAGAGCAGCTCATATCAAAGCAGCCTGATTTATCTCAACCCTACGACGCCATCTTAGAAGCCTTGGGAACCTTGAGGGCTACTGAGTTCACCCTTTTGGTAAAGGCATTTTTAGAGCATCCGATCGAATTGGTGCAATATGCTGCCGCACGAGCCATGTATCAATTAACCCAAGAACCACTTTATGGAGAACGGCTGATACAAGCTCTGGCGGGAGAGAAATTGCAATTGCGTCGAGCAGTGTTGGCAGATTTGGGAGCGATTGGGTATCTACCCGCAGCAGATGCGATCGCACAGACTCTTGCTGAAAATAGCCTCAAGCTAATTTCTCTTAAAGGATTACTAGAACATCAAGTTAATCACATAACACCAAGCACTTTCTCAGAAGGTGCGATTAAAGTGATGAATTTAATGGACTCGCTGTTGTAGTCATCAATTCTAGATAATCAGTTGTCATTAATACGTTACAACAAAATCTTTACCACACATAAACCCCCAAGCTAACTGTAAAATCAGGGCTAGGGGGTTTATGTATGATGCCAACTACGGATAGCTTAAGCTACAATTGGCTGAGGACAAATTACTGAAAAAGAATTATTATGAATAACACCGATCTGGCCCAAATATTGATCCGTGCTGTAGAAGAAGCAGATTCCTCGGATCGCTTATTAGACGCAGTTCAGGAGTTAGCAGCATCTGGTATAGAAGAAGCTGTTCCTACACTAATTGCAGCTTTGGGCTACAACAATCCAGGGGCAGCGGTGGCGGCGGTAGATGGGCTAATTGCGATCGGGGAAGCCGCAGTATCGCCACTATTGCAACTAATTGATGACTACAACTATGGTGCGAGAGCCTGGGCTATTCGTGCCTTAGCGGGAATTGGCGATGTCCGGGCGCTGGATACGTTGTTAGAGGCAGCAAAAACCGATTTTTCCCTGAGTGTGCGGCGGGCAGCGGCCAGGGGATTAGGTACTTTGCGCTGGCATGAAGTACCGCCTGAGAAACTAGAATCTATTCAGATTCAGGTACTAGAGGCGCTACTACTAATTTCTCAAGATCCAGAATGGGTAGTGCGCTATGCAGCAGTGACGAGTTTAGAAACACTAGCTATTGCAATTGCAACCACTTTACCCGATCAAGCGTCGCGGATTACAAATCAATTTCAGCAAATGCTCGATACAGATGTTGATCTCGGAGTTCGTACCCGTGTCAAGTTTGCACAGGAAAAAATTCAGCCGCAACAACATCAAGAAGTCTTTGCACCTAAAAGAAAGCTGCAAGGCGCTGAAGTATCTGAAGTGCCTCATCGTGGTGCTGGCAGACGGTAAGTAATATCATGTCCGCTTGATTGCTTATTAAACCCGAAGAACCCCACCCCGCCAAAGCTATGCTTTGTCTCCCCTCCCCGCCGGCGGGGAGGGGTGCAATGACTATGGGAATCACAACTAATTACCCGGACATGATATAATTCAAAATTTCTAGCCGATTCTAATTGTATAGAATACAAGTTTGTCGTAGGGGTGCATAGCTGTGCATTGGTGGCAACTTAACGTAAAAGTCATGTCCCGCCTGGAACTTTAGTTCCAGGCGGGTGAGGGAGCCAACAGTTAAGCCATTTCTAGGCTTAAGTTGACACCAATGATAGCTGTGCTACCCTACCGTGTTTTACATATAAATGAGAACGCTGTAAAACTAATCAGACAATAAAGACTTAATTTCTGCCTGGATATTGCCACGGGCAGATGGTTCGGCGAACTCTGACATTAAAGGCGTAAAGTAGATATGCGATCGCTGTAAAAATCGTTCTAAAACCTGCTGACGACCTGTGATATAATCTGCCTCTGACACCGATCCATATTCCTGGCGAATGGCATAGGCGTATTCTCCATACTGCACTTGGTTAGTAGCCAAAATCGCTAAATCTGCATCAAGTAAAACTTGGCTATCATAGTCATCCACCGCAGCTTCGTGGTCTTTAGTGTTTAGAATGAGACGCATGACAATAGTTATGGTACTTTCTGGAATACCCAAATTACTCAGCAATTCAAAAGCATAGTCTGCGCTTCGTTGTTCATTATCTTGAGCTTGAGTGTCATATACTACATCATGAAACCAGGCGGCTAGTTGAACAGCAGGTAGGTTGTTGGTATAGCCTTCCAAAATCTGAATTGTGCTGAGAACGTGAGCAATGTGTTTGAGTGTATGGTAGTAGCGACCAGGGGTAGAGTAAGCTGCAATCAAGGAATTAAAGGCTTTCTCAGCCGCTACCTGGTCAACTCCAACCCTTTTGAGTGTGTGTTGCCAGTTAGAAAATAAAATATCCATAAAGTTTTGTGTAGGCATAGAGGCAGTATACCCATTCTTAGTATTGGAAAAAACAACTACGTCCTGTTAAAACAGCAGTAGAAGACTTCAGGTAGAACCTCATTTTCTAACTTTGCCAGGAGAAACAAGGTATCGGCAGTACAGAAGAGCCTGATAATTCTTTTGAAAGCGTCAAAATAGAAGACACAGGCTTTATACAAAAAGCGTTGCCTTGATTAACGGAGTTTATTATCAGTGGTATTACAAGTACAAACAAGCACCTACGAAGCTAAAACCCAAGAAATTGCTAAACAACTTCTCGCCGCAACGCAGGAAAATCGTTCGTTTCTTTCTTCCCTGCGGGATCAAATGCGCTGGGATGATAAATTACTAGCTTGGGCAATGAGTAATCCTGGGTTACGGGTGCAACTATTTCGCTTTATAGATACGCTACCTGCTTTACACAGTAAATCAGAAATTGCCTCACATTTACAAGAATATTTAGGCGATGAATCTGTAGAATTACCGTCAGCTTTGAAGGGAATGCTAAACTTTGCTAACCCCGACTCTATGCCAGGACAAGTTGCTGCTACAACCGTTGGTACAGCCGTTGAAACTCTTGCTCATAAATATATTTCTGGGGAAAATATTAAACAAGTCATCAAAACAGTTGAACGGCTGCGAAAAGAAAAAATGGCTTTCACCATCGATTTACTTGGTGAAGCGGTAATTACCGAAGCCGAAGCGCAGTCTTATCTAGAACGCTATCTAGAATTAATGCAACAATTGGTGGAAGCATCGAAGACTTGGACAGCTATCCCGGCTATTGATGAGGCTGATGGCGAAACTATACCAAAAGTTCAGGTTTCTGTTAAGTTAACAGCGTTTTATTCCCAATTTGATCCATTAGATGCTATAGGTAGTGAGGAGCGAGTTAGCGATCGCATTCGGATTCTCTTACGTCGTGCTAAAGAATTAGGCGCAGCTGTCCATTTTGATATGGAACAGTATGCCTACAAGGACATAACTCTCAGCATCCTCAAAAAACTGCTACTAGAAGAAGAGTTTCGGCAACGCACAGATATTGGTATGACAATTCAAGCATATCTGCGTGATAGCGAGCAAGATACTAAAGGCGTAATTTCTTGGTTGAAAGAACGTGGTTATCCCTTGACAATCCGCTTAGTGAAAGGCGCATATTGGGATCAGGAAACTATCAAAGCAGCGCAGAAGCATTGGCCACAGCCAGTTTACAACGACAAAGCGGCAACTGATGCTAACTTTGAAACCATTACTCAGTTGTTGTTAGAAAATCATCAATATGTCTATTCTGCCATTGGTAGCCATAATGTGCGATCGCACTCTCGCGCCATTGCCATAGCTGAAAGTTTAAATATCCCCCGCCGTCGCTTTGAATTGCAAGTTCTCTACGGTATGGGTGATAAAGTTGCAAAAGCTTTGGTTGACAAAGGTTATCGAGTCAGAGTTTACTGTCCCTACGGTGAATTATTACCTGGAATGGCGTATTTAATTCGCCGATTGCTGGAAAATACAGCTAATAGTTCTTTTTTACGGCAAAATCTCGAAAATAGACCAATTGAAGAATTATTAGCGCCCCCAATTGTCAAAGAAGAAAAATCTTTAACTCCTAACTCTCATTTCCTCGGTGCATCTGATACCGATTATGCGGTGGAAGAGATCAGAACGAAAGCGGCGCAAGCTTTCCAAAGCGTTCGTCAACAATTGGGTAAAACTTATTTGCCGTTGATTAATGGGGAATATGTTAATCCGCCGGAATTCGTTGATTCTCTCAACCCTTCTAATTTCAGTGAGGTTGTTGGTAAAGTTGGGTTGATTAGCGTTGAACAAGCAGAACAGGCGATGCAAGCAGCCAAAGCGGCCTTTCCTGGATGGAAAAAAACACCAGCTAAACAACGCGCTGATATTTTGCGGAAAGCCGGTGATTTGATGGAACTCCGCCGCGCTGAACTTTCAGCTTGGATAGTTTTGGAAGTTGGAAAACCAGTCAAGGAAGCTGATGGAGAGGTTTCAGAAGCGATAGACTTTTGTCGATACTACGCTGATGAGATAGAACGGTTAGATGAAGGTTTTAATTACGACATTCCAGGCGAAACTAACCGTTATATTTACCAACCACGCGGTATTGCTGTAGTAATTTCTCCCTGGAATTTCCCACTAGCGATCGCTTGTGGAATGACTGTTGCAGCTTTGGTTTCAGGTAATTGCACTCTCCTCAAACCTGCTGAAACATCTTCTGTAATTACGGCAAAACTTACAGAAATCTTAATCGAGGCTGGTTTTCCCAAAGGTGTATTTCAACACGTCCCTGGTAAGGGTTCGCAAGTCGGCGCTTATTTGGTAAATCATCCAGATACTCATGTAATTGCTTTTACAGGTTCCCAAGAAGTTGGGTGTAGAATTTACGCAGAGGCAGCAACTTTAAAACCCGGACAAAAGCACATGAAACGGGTGATTGCTGAAATGGGTGGCAAGAATGCCATTATTGTGGATGAAAGTGCTGATTTAGACCAAGCTGTTGTGGGGGTAGTGCAGTCGGCATTTGGTTACAGTGGACAAAAATGTTCTGCGGCCTCAAGGGTGATTGTGCTGCAACCGATTTATGATACCTTTGTGCAACGATTGGTAGAAGCGACAAAATCCTTGAACATTGGGGAAGCAGAGTTACCGAGTACACAAGTTGGGCCAGTGATTGATGCTAATGCCCGCGATCGCATCCGCGAGTATATTGAGAAGGGTAAGGCAGAAGCACAATTAGCCTTGGAATTACCAGCACCCGAACAAGGATATTTTATCGGGCCTGTGATATTTAGTGAAGTATCGCCAAATGCGGTAATTTCCCAGGAAGAAATTTTTGGCCCTGTGCTGGCGGTGATTCGGGTGAAAGATTTCCAGGAAGCGTTAGCAGTCGCCAACGGTACAAACTACGCTTTGACTGGAGGACTTTATTCTAGAACACCTTCGCACATTGAGCAGGCGCAGACAGAATTTGAAGTCGGGAATTTGTATATCAACCGCAATATTACAGGAGCGATCGTTGGACGGCAACCCTTTGGTGGATTCAAACTTTCTGGAGTCGGTTCTAAAGCAGGCGGCCCTGATTACCTCTTGCAATTCCTCGAACCACGCGCGGTAACAGAAAATATTCAGCGTCAAGGTTTTGCACCAATTGAAGGTGCTGATTAAAGTTTGTAGGGTGGGCAATGCCCACCTTTTTTTATATACTAAATACAGAAAAAGTTTGATGAGTAATTTAGTCATAAAAGTTGCTGATTTGTCTGAAGAATTTCCAGCGATCGCAGCAATTAGAAAATCAGTTTTTCAGGAAGAACAAGGGGTAGATCCCGCTTTAGAGTTTGATGGCAAAGATGAAATATCTCAGCATTTGATTGCTTATTTAGCTCAGAAAGCTGTGGGTACTACCAGAATTAGATATTTAGATGATAAAACTGCCAAAATAGAAAGACTTGCTGTTTTGTCTACAGCTAGAGGGCAGGGTATTGGTAAGAAAATTATGATCAAGGCACTAGAGGTTATAGCTAATAAAAATATTCCAGAAGTTGTAATTCACGCCCAAGAGTATGTAAAAGTTTTGTACCAAAAATTGGACTTTGTAGAAGAAGGACAAATATTTGAAGAAGCTGGTATTCCCCATGTGATAATGAGAAAAGTTTTCCACTTAGGATGATTTAGAATTCCTAAATCCATTGCTGGGTCAACACTCTTTTCATTAACAAGTAATTCTACATCAAGTAGTATCAGCAGTATAGTATTTTGAATTTGGGTCTAGGGACTAGAAACTGGGGAGTGAGGACTAGGAAAGACTCTTCCCAATACCCAACACTCAGTTTAATTTATTGCTAAGTGTTGACTAGCAAAACATGCTTAATTCTCCTAGAGAAAGATGCCTAATGACTCAAATTTTGCAACAATTGAACTGACGGGAGCTTTTGTGGAGGTGGAGCGATGACGGATAGTAATGTGAGAATTGTTTCCCTGATTCCCGGTGGAACAGAGATTTTAGCGATACTAGGCTTGGTTGATGCTATTGTGGGGCGATCGCACGAATGCGATTACCCTCCAGAAATCCTCAATCGCCCCATTTGTACCGAAGCACGCTTAAACTCCAACGCCTCCAGCAGCCAAATTCATGATGAAGTGAGCAATTTATTGCAATCTGCTCTCAGTATTTACCAAATCAAAACAGATATTTTAGAGAAATTACAGCCTACCCACATTCTGACTCAAGACCAGTGTGATGTTTGTGCTGTCAGCTTACACGATGTTGAAAAGGCAGTTGCTACACTCATTGACAGTAAACCCAAGATTATTTCTTTACAACCCAATATTCTCAAGGATGTTTGGGCTGACATTGAGCGAGTCGGCAACACCTTTGGCGTAGACTCGGTTAAAGTTCTAGAAAACTTAGAAGCTCGCGTCAAAATTTGTCAGCAAAAAATGCAGGGACTTTCGTTAAATGAACAGCCTACTGTCGCCTGTATCGAGTGGACTGATCCTTTGATGGTAGCCGCAAATTGGATTCCTGAATTAGTTAATTTAGCAGGAGGACAGTCTCTATTTTGCTCTACAGGTCAGCCTTCTCCGATCTTGCCGTGGGAAACACTATTAACAACCAATCCTGATGTAATTGTTTTTATGCCTTGTGGCTTTGATTTAAATCGCACTCGCCAAGAAGCCAATTTGTTAACTCAACGTTCAGACTGGGAAAAACTCCACGCTACCCAAGCTGGTAGGGTTTACATCACTGATGGCAATTCTTATTTCAATCGTCCAGGGCCGCGACTGGTAGATTCTCTAGAAATTTTGGCAGAAATTTTGCACCCAGAAATTTTTCAATACGGCTACAAAGGAACCGGTTGGGAAGCTTTGTAAAGAAGAAGTCAGGAGCGGAGCCAAAGACGCTTTGCCAAGGCGTCAGATTCAGTATGAATTCGAGTCCGATGGTTACTGAGCTTGTCGTACCACTTCGCTACGGGACGCTACGCGAACGTGGAAGCAAGCTAGCAAGAGCGTCTCGTAGAGAAGTACTGAGTGATATTACTTTAAAACCTTGGCGAGTTCCAATCCTCCACGAAGACTAATTCTGATTCCTGAATTCTTCTTTAAGGTGTTTGTTCAGAATCTGCCGATGGTTCATTGTTAAATAACAACAGGCGTGCAGCGAGGATGGCAAATCCCACAGCCGCGATCGCTTTTAATAAGCGTGTAGGTAATAATTCTGCTACTGCACCTCCTGCTAATGCTCCCAACAGACTTGTCAACAGCAATGCGCCTGCTGCACCAAAAAATACTGCACGCGGAGAATTACAACGCCCTGAAAGTGCGATCGCCGCTAGCTGACTTTTGTCACCCAATTCTGATAAAAAAACTGTAATAAAGCTCAGTCCTAAAAGATGCCAATCCATATTATTAAGGGGGGGAAATCAATTCAAAATTCAAAATTCAAAATTCAAAATTGAAGAAAAAGACTGGGAGAGATGTCAATACTGCTCGGTTAAGCCCAAAAAAGCACTCCGAGGTAGGTTGGGTTGAGGAACGAAACCCAACATTTTCAGGGCTTTGTTGGGTTTCACTCCGTTCAACCCAACCTACAAATCTTCTTAACCGAGCAGTATTGGGAGAGATGTAGGTTTAACTTCTCGCAAGGGGAAGATGAGGAAGAATAACTCCTAACTCCTAACTCCTAACTCCTGACTCCTAACTCCTAACTCCTAACTTTTAACTAACCTTGAAATATATCCCAAAAGAGCATTAGGGAAATTACCAACAACATTACGCCTGCTGATTTTTCTACAGTTTTTGGGCTGAGTCGGGTAGCTATCCAACTACCTAAAAGCACGCCTAATAAGCTAGTGGTTATCAGCGCAGCCGCAGATCCGATAAATACCACCCACGGCGAATGAGATTCTGCACTCATTAACAGGGTGGATAGCTGAGTCTTATCTCCAATTTCTGCTAGAAAAATAGTTACAAAAGTTGTACCAAAAACTACTAGTGCTGATTGCTGCTTCTGAGGACTATCGGCAACTACAGGCTGAACTGACGAAGCGATCGCAGGAGTTAAGTTAAAATCATTGCTGTCTTTGAGTTCTAGCTCGATCTCAGTCTGAGATATGCCAGAAATGTCCAAAGGAGCAGAGTCAAGTTTCACAGGCAATAGTTTGGTTGTGAGGTTGTTTTCATATTTCTATCATATTCTCAGATTGTTGTAATAAATTGCAACTCCAGATACTAAAACGAGCAGTGGGAATGTTACAGCCCAACAGCTTTATTGAAGCGTAGTATTTCCAGACTGCGATCGCCATATACTCCTTCTATTTGCTGACGACAGCAGTCGATAGCAAAATCGTTAACTTCTTCTGGTTCAACGCCATACATATCTTGAAACACTTCTGATTCCACACGGCAGAAACGAGGACGATCTGAGTAGATGCGGCATTCTCGCGTGGTATGGTCGAAGTTAACGCACCATCCCCCTTCGCCTACCATGCTGAGGTAGAGTTCTAGTTCTGGTGGTGAGAGATACTCATCCAAATCTGGACGCTCTGCTGGATCAAGATTACAGCAGGCTCCACATTCTTTTACACATTGCCAAGTTGCCATTTTTAATTAGGAAGTAGAGAGTAGGGATCAGGGGAGTGGGGAGAATGCCCAATGCCCCTATTTTACGTTTTTATATCTTTTCTTATAATTTTGTTAAGTAAATTAAATCTAACAGGCCATAGCCAGATATGATCGATTTGGGGTTTTCTAATTAAGTTATTGATTTTTTTAAGACAATTGGGAGGAGAAAAGGAAAAATGTTTGATACTTTGTTTAACGCTTTTACCAGTATCAATTGGGAAGTTATTTTCCAATTGCTGTGCGTGGCGCTAATTGTCATTGCTGGGCCAGCGGTAATCTTTTTGCTGGCATTTCGCAACGGCAACCTATAAGAGTTCTGAGTGCTGATTGAGAGTTAGGAGTGAGGAATTAAATTTTATTCTCAACTCATAACTCATAAATCAGCACTTACGGTGTCACTGTCACAACTGATAATTAAAAACTCCTAACTGCTAACTTATAACTCCTAACTCTTAACTGATAACGCCTGAAGGGCAGCTTGAATAATACTGTCATACTGTGGCTGAGATATATCAACTTCTTTGGCATTTTGACGATTAGTGCCCAGTAAACCGATTATATGTCCTGGCTGCATGGCTAAGACTTTGCCTTCAGTATTTTTAATTCTTAATTCTGCTTCAATACCGTTTTTATAGAAACCACAAGTATACTGTCGCTGGTTGTATTCAAAAGTTGTGCTTGACGGGGTAGGTGGCGAAGCAAAAAATTGTTGAAGCTGAATTGGCAGCCTGACACCTATTAATTCTAGCTCGATAGTGGTGTTACCGTTAAAGTAATTTTCTCGTAGTTTATAAGCGACATCTACTCGCGGTGGTAAGCGGAAATAGTCGCCCCAACGCCAAGCGATCGCTTTAATTTTATACTCCTGATTATTAACAGTTTGGGCAATTGTCAGTTTAATGTGACCCTTACCAACAATTTTTTGCTCAACCACTTGAACATTAGGTGTCCAAAAAATTGGATCGGGGTTGTCCATACCGCAGGGGTGCAGAGCATTAAGCTGTTGATAAAGCTGCTGATTGATTTGATTGAGGTTAACTTCGGCATCAATTTTGAGCAGAGGCTTGAGATGCTGGGGTTCAAGACACTGGTTAGCAAACTCAATCAAACGCGATCGCAACACCTGTAAATTCTCTGCTGGTAGAGAAAATCCCCCGGCTGCTTTGTGTCCGCCAAATTTGCCTAGTAAATCGTGACAGTATTCCAAAGCTTCAAATACATGAAACTCTGGAATTGAACGTGCAGAACCGCGTATGTGTTTCTCATCCTCATAAGTACCGATAAACACGGGAACGCCGTAGCGTTCTACCAAGCGGGAGGCGACAATCCCAATAACGCCGTGATGCCAATTGGGTTGAACAACAACTAATACACGGTCTTTTTGTAAAGATGCAACAAATTCCGCCTCTACATAAGCGATCGCTTCTTGTTCAATTTGCTGACACATCTCCTGGCGACTGGCATTTATTTGTTCGCACTGCATTGCGAGTTCTAGCGCCACCCCCATATCATCTGTAGTCAGCAATTCAATCACAGTCTGGGGATTACCAATCCGACCGATAGCATTAATTCGCGGCCCCAGGCGAAACCCAATATCTTCAGGCTTTAGCGATTTTGGATTTTGGATTTTGGATTTTGGATTAGAAATTTTCTCCCCCTCATCCCGCGCCTGCACACCACCTACCTGAATTAATGCCCGCACCCCAGCTAAATTGGATTTGGGTAAATGCTGTAAACCACGTTTCACCCAACGGCGATTTACACCAGTTAAGGGAGCTAAATCTGCGATCGTTCCCAGCGTAAATAGTGCTAGCATCGGCTGGATCAAGCCCTTAGTCTCCCCTAGCTGTTGTGCTAGAGACACTGCCAATATGTAGGCAACACCAACACCAGCAACACCCCGATAAGGTGACGATTCAGCTATTAGTTTAGGGTTGAGGATAGCGTTAGCTGGTGGTAATTTTTGGGGTATATCATGGTGATCGGTAATAATAACTGCAAGACCAAGTTCTCTAGCTCTGGCAACTGGTTCAAACGCAGAGATGCCATTATCTACAGTCAGAATTAATCCCACACCTTCGCTGTGAAATTCTTCAACTATGCGTTTATTGATACCGTAACCTTCGTGCATCCGGCTGGGAATAGCATAATCTACTTGTGCGCCCAAAGTGCGGAGACTACGTAAAAGTAGAGCAGTGCTAGTCATCCCATCAGCATCATAATCACCACAAATAGCAATTTTTGTTTGAGAAGCGATCGCATTTTGCAACAACTCCAAACTAATCGCCAAATCTGGGAAATCTTCCAACGGCGAAGGCAAAACTAAAGACTCTGGCTCTAAAAATGCTTGTACCTGTTCTGGTGTTTCCATGCCCCGATTAATCAACAACTGGCTGATAATCGGTGAAAGATTTATTAAAACAGCCAGATTCTGGGCAAATTCTGGTTTTTGTGGATAAATTTGCCAGCGCTGATCGGGTAAGCGCCTGCTAGGTTTTGAGAGTTCAGATACAGGTCGGTCTAGCACAGTATAAAGTTAGGAGTAGAGATGCGATTCATCGCGTCTGTTATGAGTGTTGAATTAAAAGTTGTTTGTTAACTCATAACTAATAACATTATTTGCAATCTAAAATACGTTTATCCTGCCATCATCCATAATATATAACGAGCGATCGCCTGGAGAGCGCGAAGTCGGACGGAGTTCAAGCCGCAATGTACCAAAGTTCGGTTTGGAGACAATTGCTTGTAGTGATAAACCCTTTTCGTTCCAAAATATCAGAGATGTATTTGGCTCTGTACCCTCTATTTGTTCTAAATTTAATTTCTGCCCTGGACTCAAGGATATTGCATCAGTCCCAGAGGGTTTTTGGATTTTTATCAGGTTGGGTGTGCTATTTATAACTTCAACCCGGATGTATTGCCCAGGTGTAAACTGAATTGGGCGCGAACCACACTTAGAGGCACAGGTTCCAGCTAAAGTATTGCCGGGATTATTGATTGAGGTCACTAAAACGGTAGCTGCAACTAAAGCAAATGATAGAGGCTTAAACATAATACACAGTATAAGTACTAAACTGAAATATTACTCCAGCTTAGTACTATTAAGCCTCAGCATATTTTCCCGAATTAACGTAAATTCGATGGCTTAGACATCTCCAGAAATTAAATATGCGTTATTCAGAACCCTTGTAGAGACGCGAAATTGGACTTCGTCCCGCTTCGCTAACGCGTCTCTACATTCTTTTTCGGAGATGTCTAATGACAAATGACTAATGACAACTAAATATTTCGTTACAATCGGCGTGTGCGTTAGGTTAGGCATTCAAGAGTTATCAGCCATGAAATTGATTTCCGATCCACCGATTCCTGTAAAAATTCAAAAGATGAAGGAACGGGTGCGGTGGATGCATCCAAGTTTTGTGCAACGGGGAATTGATCAAACCAGCATAGTTATTGACGATCAGAGAGAAGATAGTCCAGAATTTTCCTTTATGGTTATCGGTGATTCCGGCACCCAATCGCATTATCGGCAACACCCCCAACGAAAAGTTGCTGAACTAATGCTGACTCACCGCGATGATTGCAGTTTTGTGTTGCATACAGGCGATGTAATTTATGTGGTGGGTTCCCAAGAGTATTATTCGACAAACTTTATTGAGCCTTACCGGGAATTTATTGTAGGTGGCGACAACCCAAAAGACATTCCATACGATCGCATGGTGTTTAATGTGCCATTCTTGCCAGTACCAGGTAATCATGATTACTACGATGTGCCGTTGATGTACCGTTTATTTACTGGAACAACATCTTCATTACGTCGCCTGTTGCGCTACAAAGATATTGAGATTGGCTGGCATGGATCATATCAAGGTAATGCCTATGCACGGGCATTTATGGACTATACGGGGGCAATGTCTTCCCCAGAATTAGAACGTCATTTAGATCAACAATATACTGCTAAAACCGATACAGGGCGCTGTTTGCGTTACGAACCTGGAAAGTTTACCCGCTTACCCAATCGCTATTACACCTTTCGTTATGGCGGGATTGACTTTTTTGCTTTAGATTCCAACACCTTTAATACACCATCACCTTTACCTGCAACTCAAGAGGGGGAAATTTACCGCCGCCAATTGCAAAAGCGTCGCCAGGAAATAGATCAAGAAGAATTGCAGATATTGGGAATATGCGAACGCCTCAACCCCGATAAACCCACTGAAGCGGAACAACTTGATGACCTTAGTGCCAAATTAGACCAAATAAACGAGATCAAAATCGACATTGAAAAACAATTGGCATCTCATAAAATGTCTGCGATCGACTTTGAACAACTCGAATGGTTGCGTAGCAGACTAATTGAATCTTGGAACACCTCTGAAGTGCGCGGACGTGTAATCTTTTTCCATCATCCGCCTTATGTCACAGAGGCTACTAAGTGGAATCAGGCACAAACCTTGGCAGTTCGCCACCGCTTGCGCTGGGTGTTTGAACAAGTGGCAGAAACTCTTGGTTCTCTAATTAAAGAACGTCCCATAGTGGATTTGATTTTAAACGGTCACGCTCACTGTTTGGAGCATCTTTGCACAACTGATACCGGATTTGCTGACTCTCACATTAACTGTATTATCTCTGGTGGTAGCGGTCATCGTCCCCGCTATCAACGGCAAGAGGGGACTGAATTGATGGAGACTTTTACGGAAATTGCAGGTAAACCCACTCGGAAAGTTGCCGATTCAATGCTTTTTGTGGGTCGTCATGATTACAATTTCCAGAACCGCCTGCCTTATTCATGTGTGCGGATTGATGTTCTAGATGGTAGCCCACCCAAGTTTATCATCAGACCGTTGGTTACAGAACGAGTTGGGGGTGAGTGGCATAACCGTGAACTTGAACCTTTTGTGATTTAAACAAAAAACCTCACCCTGGTTTTACTACGCAAAACCTGTCCCTCTCCTTAGTAAGGAGAGGGATGTCCGCCAAGACAGGGTGAGGTTTTTCAAGGATTTTGGGTAATCGGATCGCTTGTGTGTACAGCGTAGACAACACTGTTATAAATCCGATTGTAACCAGGAAATATCGGACGCGATCGCCCAGATTTAGCTTGTAAAAAACCTTTACCAAATTTTAGAGACACTTCTTTTCTAGCCTTGCACAATTATCTAAGTAAGTCGGTGCGAATAAATCGCAATATGTTTAGTAATGTAAAATTATTGTAATCGATTTCGTAGTAAGGACTTCAGTCCTTCTTTTAGGACTAAAGTCCTTACTACAAACCTTTAATTATTTACGCCGTTTTACTTAAAGTTGTGGTTATTGCAAGCGTTTATATCCTAATCTTAAATAGAGTTTTGATAATTTCAGATTATGGCAGGACATAGTAAATGGGCAAATATTAAGCGCCAAAAAGCGGTAGTAGATGCAAAAAGGGGAAAAACCTTCACTCAGTTATCTAGGGCGATTATCGTTGCGGCTAGAAGCGGCGTACCAGATCCGGCGCTGAATTTTCAACTTCGCACGGCAATTGACAAGGCAAAGGCAGCGAGTATTCCCAATGATAATATTGAACGAGCGATCGCTAAAGGTGCAGGCACTTCTGGCGGGGATAATGCTACTTTTGAAGCGATTCGCTACGAAGGTTACGGGCCCGGTGGTGTAGCGATTTTAATCGAAGCCCTCACAGATAATCGCAATCGCACTGCTGCTGACTTGCGTGTAACTTTTAGTAAAAATGGTGGCAATCTTGGTGAAGTAGGTTGCGTTAGCTGGATGTTTGACCAAAAAGGCGTTTGTGTAGTGCAGGGTGTGGTTGATGAAGAACAGCTTTTAGAAGCATCCCTCGAAGGCGATGCCCAGTCTTATGAGATGGCTGAAGATGAGATGGCTGAAGTATTTACTGACATTGGCAATTTAGAAACCCTTAGCCAGACACTCAAAGATCAAGGATTTAAGGTAATTGATGCCGAATTGCGCTGGATTCCCAGTAATAGCGTAGAAGTTACTGATCCCGATCAGGCGCGATCGCTTTTCAAGTTAATTGATACTCTAGAAGGCTTAGATGACGTGCAAAATGTCACAGCTAACTTTGAAATCTCAGAAGAATTGATGACTCTGAGCATTTCTTATTGAACCTCACACGACTCAAAGTCGCGTGATTCCTGCTTCAACGATCTGTGCCTGGATTACTCTAGGACTTACAAGTTCTCCACAGGCGTTTTTAAAGTCTCCCTAGCACCGACGGCGACTTTTAAACAAGTACTAAAAAGTATGTTTAACCTCAGTACCTTAAAGATTTTACCTACTAGAGGAT
>Ga0209591_10000959_pt1 | contig 37057 bp, 36 predicted proteins | sample MAT01_FD_187207 | JGI IMG/M metagenome (GOLD analysis project Ga0209591, IMG submission 187207) | Freshwater microbial communities from Lake Fryxell liftoff mats and glacier meltwater in Antarctica - MAT-01 (SPAdes) (version 2) | ecosystem: Environmental > Aquatic > Freshwater > Ice > Liftoff... | reverse complement strand
ATCGCCTATTAAATTAGAAGCTGGAAGCAAACTAAAAGCATCTTCTGTCCAAACTCGGCTTTTTTGCGCTCCGCCACCACCAGCAGCAAATCCGTATAAGAAGCAATCCACGCACATCTCACAAGGAGCATTTGTATTTAAAGCGCAGAATGTACCATCCTTGCTTGGATATAAAAGAGACTCAGCCCGAAGAAATTCCCGACCTTTACGACGTTCAGGCGCGACTTGTTTGCGCTTAGTCATCACAAGACGCTGAATAACATTGGTGTCATTTTCTCCCGCTTGCACGAACTCGCGACAAATTGGTTCCCCCGTGCCTTCTGTACGGAAAATTGTCTCAGATAGAGTAGTTCTCAAAACGACTAAGCTAATAGTCCGACCTTTTGGGAAGTTCTCGTAAGTTGGAGCGAGAAATTTAGAAAGTTTTTCAATAGACATAGAAATTTCCTTTATACAGTTTTTTGATTGTTTTCGTTCTCAGTTTTGGCTCGTTGGATGCGCCTAGCTTCTTCTAAGAAGAAAAGATAGGCAGCCTCTAGCGTCTTCTGATCAGCTAGAAACTTCTCAGGTTTAGACTGATACACATCCTCATAGAGCGATCGCAACACAGCATAGTAATTCTTGATTTGTTCAAACTTTGTATTACCAACACCATGCTCACGAATGCGATCAAGTCGTGTGTGATAGCTTTGTACAAGTGCAGCAAAGACCACATCAAGAGGCATATGTGACTTTAAGCCGCGAATTGCTGATACCATTGCCCCAAAAGGTTCGATTGATGAGGTTCGCTCATAGGAACTCCCCCATATCTTCGCTTCTGCGGCAAGCAATGTCGCTTCTTTGAGATAAAACGTCAAAGCGTTATTTTGTTCAGGCATAAGGCTCTCCAATAAAACGTATAAAGGTTCACGAATTCGACTCCAATTAGTCGCCAAATTAGGCTTGTCTTGCTCTCGCAAAATCCATCGCAGCAGCACATAGTAAAGACTAAATGGCTGTGTTGTAGCACGAGCTAAGTCATAAAAACAGTCGTCAAGTTTATTTAGACTTGAAACAGCTAAGGCTAATTTCCCTAGACATCTCAAGCGATCGCGTATTTCTAAAGCCTCCTCATAGGTATAATTTCCTGACCCAAGCAAGCCAGAAAATGAACTGGGAATACCTTCCACCCTTCCAAATCCATCATGCAAAGTTTCCACTTGCATACCAGAGCTAAGAATAAAAGGAAATCCAAAATCTGGGGCTAAGGATATTTCTAGAGCTAATCTTAATGATTTGATTAAGGCTAGAGATGCATTTGTGTCACCAGCAGTTAGCGGTAAAACTACATTCGCATGAACAAAATCAGGACGCTTGGGGAAAGCAAACCCAACTACTTTATTCGATTGAAAATGGATCATATTGTCGCGATAAAGTTGAAGTTGATCGACACTAACCGTTCCTCCATCGCCATTTGTATTTGCTTTATCTTCTAACCAATCTCTCCAAATCCTAAGCAATTCAGGACATGAGCCTTTTGGCAATGATAGATGTAGATAATATGGGGGATCTTTTTTGACCGCAGGAAAGCAAGCACCAACAGTCATAAGTTGATAGCCTAGAGAAGTCATAGGATCGGCTTGTCTTCGCGGATCGCCATTCATTCCTGCTGGTAAACGGTTAGAAAAAACTTGAACCTTAGTACCAATCGGCATCGAAGCCACATCTTCAGTTTCTCCATAGGTAGCACCTAGAGAACATCTTTGTCTCGGATTCGCATTTATATAAGCTTCAAGCTCTTCACTACCTTTTAAGATACTGGTCATTTGCCAGTTAAGAGTTCGATTTACTGCATCAATAATTTCTTCTGATACATCAGAACCTTTTTGATCTTGTAAGCTATTTTTTCGCAATTCTAGAGAGTCACGCAACGCAGCGATCGCCCCATCAATACCATTAGTTAATGCTTTAGCCGCAAAAAGCGATCGGGCATATTGAGCATCAAATGGCTCTAGTGCGAGTCTTTGTTCTTCCGATAAACCAGTATGTTTTGCGATCGCATCCCATACCTGCGCTGTTGAAAGTTCGGGTTCTACTTGGCGATAACTCAGATAAGCAGACTTTAACGCTTCCGATAAGCCAAACTCTTCAGCATTATCCACAGGTAATAAACCCACATTAGCCGCCTCTACAAGAGCATCTTTTCCTGCCTTGTCTGCACCCCATTTCCTAACATCAGTTCGCACCTTTTCTAGTTTGAAGCCAGCCTTTTTCTTTTCTAACTGAGCTTGAACAACGCCCAAAACCTCATCCAGATTGTGCTGAACAGCATGAGCAGAAATTTTAATTCCGTCCTTAGTCGCTTTAACTAATTGATCGATATTGCCACCAAAAACGCTATCGATTTTAAATTGCCAACGAGCAGCTATTTCTGTAGTTAGATCGCCAGTTGGGAATGCTTTTCCTTCAAAAATAATGCTGTCAGGGAATATCGACAATGTTGCTAGTCCTTTCTCTGCAAGCACTTCTTCACAAGATCCTAAAAGCAAAGCCGTAATATATCCGCGATCTTGAGAAACACTTACCTTAAAAAGTTTGCTAGTTCTACCAAAAGCAACTGTTAACTCATTCTCAATTTTCCGAAAGCGCTCTTTTTCAGCAATACCTAAATCAAATAAATCTGCGGCAATGAGAATTGCTGCAATCCTTCTAATTATTGGATCTTCAGGTAGGAATAGCGCCCCATCACTTGCATTATGTCCAGAGTGACGCTCTATCAATTTTCGAGCCAGTTCCAAATCTTGATCATTTTGAATCAGACTAGAAACACCGACTTGTTCAAATTCTTGCTCTAGAAATTCACGATTTCTCGCCAGAGTTTTGACATTGCGACCCTTATCATCAAGCTTATTGAGATCGTGAACAGCAGTAGCCGCAAGTAAAACCCTTCGTTTATCTTCAGGGATTCCAGCGAGACGACTTACTGTAAGTACAAACTGACAAGCAGAGTCAAAATGCTGCGCTAATGTTGTTCCTTTTCTGACTCCATACTGATGATGGTTTCCATGAACCTTATAAAACTCAGGACGAATCTCGCTAAAGTATCGCTCCTCTAGAGTTTTAGGCGATCGACCTAATAACCTTGTCATAACTCCACGTCCTCATAAATTTCTGAAAGCCCGATCGACAGATCGATCGACTGCAAATCCAAACTCTCACCCGTGCCCAAACACCGCAATAACCAACCTCCATCTCGATCTTTGCGATAGAGTTCCACTTTTTGCTCAGACTGCGAAACCAGCACATATTCCTGTAAGGATTCCAACTTCTGATAGTTAAACAGTTTCTCGCGTCGATCGAGTAAAGCTGTCGATTGCGAGAGAACTTCCACTAATAAGCAAGGTTTTTGCTTTACATAGGAATCGTTATCTATTCGATCGCAAATCACCATCACATCAGGATAATAAGTCGTATTATTTGCAGACGAGATCGTTAATTTCAGATTTAATGCAAACAACCGATAGCCACTTCCACGCAACCGTGGATGAAAGTTAGCAACCAAATTCCCAACAATCAAATTATGGTTCTCATCATTCTCAGCGATCGCAAAAGCTTGACCATTCACAAACTCATGCTTGACCAAGCTCTCATGCTCATAGGTGAGATATTCGGCATAGGTTAGTTCGGGTTGTCTGGCAAACATCAGATGGTTCCTCAAATATCAACTCGTCTTAATTGTAAATAATTCACGAATGAGTTTAGCCGCCTTAGCCAATAGCGATCATCTTAATAATATACTGACAATTTGTACTTAACTAGTTGCTATAATGCATTGTTACATGCATAATTGGTTGTGTAAACCCCTAAAATCCTCAAAGTATACGTACACTTTTAAGTATTTTAACACTCATCTAAAAATATAAATGGGACGCAGAGGCGACTCGATTACACTATCTATTTCCGATCGAGATAAATCTCAACTAGAACAATTGGCTCTAGAACTTGGGATGATGTGGGGCGATCGACCAAATATCTCAAAACTGGTAGAAGCGATCGCACGGCGACAGATTCTAATCGGTCTCAATAACGACTGGTCGATCGATCGGATCGATGCGCTCAATCGCACCTATACCCAACTAATCGATCTAGGAGAGATCGAGCTAGCCAGATCGATCGCCACGCTTTTAGTCGAACGCAGCGAAATCTCCCGACTGTTGCGTCAAACCATCGAATCCTTTTTGGCAAGTCCTCCCATTCCTTGGCGGCAAACTTTAGACAAATTCATTCGTCAACAGCAACCGTTTCGCTTAACTTACCAAGATGCCGCCGATCGCCTCTGGAGCTTTACGATTTTTCATGCAAGCATTACCACTCACGAACGCCGCCAGTATATTGACTGCTGGTGCGAAGAAATCGATGGCAGTAACGAAATTAACGAACTCCTCCATAACCGTTCGTTGCGCCTCGATCGAATTCCAGCCGAAGCCGCAATTACCCCCGCTCTAGGTAAATGGCGATCTCAACTAGACATCTTACCCGTAGAACTTCACTTATCTGGAGGTCTAGCCTTGGCTTACCAAGCAAAAACTACCGACAGCGAAGTTGAGTGGCTAAACGAGCAATCGCAGCCAACTCGCAGAGCGATCAAGCCCGTAACCAGCACTTTCTGGTTGTTTCGAGAAATACTGCCCTACGCTGAAGAATGCGAGATTATTTCCCCCCTCTCTGTTCGTGTAAAGTTTGCAGACAAAGCAACTGCTCTTTACCTCAAATACCAAGACTCTTCAGTTAAACTTGAGAATCAGCAAATCGTTCAATCGCGCAAAATAAGGGGGAAAGTATGACCGAACCAGGTGTGGCAATTCAACCATGGCAATATGTGGTCGCAATGCCGCAGCCAGAGAATCATTTTATCCACGTCCAGTTGACGATTAGCGATTGGCAAGAAAAATACCTAGACTTACACCTGCCTGTATGGTCACCTGGCTCTTATCTAGTGCGCGAATATGCCAAGAATCTTCAAGGTTTTAGAGCTGTCGATCGAAATGGCACATCTCTAGCTTGGCAAAAGATTAGCAAAAATCACTGGCGGATCACCACAACTGACGTGCTTACAGGTGCGGGTAATCATCACATCCAAGTTAGTTATCTGATCTATGCGAACGAGCTAACAGTGCGGACTAATCACCTCGATCGAACACATGGATTTTTTAATGGGGCGGCGACATTTATGTTTGTGCCTGGACACGAACAACATGCTTGGACAGTTGAGATTGTTTTACCTCGGCAAGAATGGTCGATCGCTACAGCACTACCATCTGTTTTCGATCGACCCAATACTTTTTTCGCGCTAGATTTCGATACGCTTGCCGATAGTCCATTTGAGATCGGACTGCACAGCCGTCATCAGTTCTCGGTACGAGGCATTCCCCATGAGTTAATTATCTGGGGAGAAGGCAATCCCGATCCAACTCAGATCGTCAAAGATACGGCGGCAATTATCGAAATTGAAGCCGATCTTTACGGTGGTCTGCCCTACGATCGATATCTCTTTCTGCTCCATCTTTCTGCCAGTGGGAATGGTGGATTAGAACATAAAAACTGTTGTACGCTTAACTATCCACGTTTGGGATTTCGTAAAGATGGCTATTTGAGATTTATGAATCTAGTGGCGCACGAATTTTTTCATACTTGGAATGTTAAACGGATTAGACCCAAGGCCTTGGAAAAATTTGACTACGATCGAGAAAATTACACCTCTTCTCTGTGGTTTAGCGAAGGCACGACTAGCTATTACGATCAAATATTTCCATTGCGTGCAGGTTTATATGATATCAAACACTATCTCAAACTGGTGGGAGAGAATATCACACGCTTGCAAACCACTGCTGGCAGACACTTCCAGACACTGTACGAATCGAGTTTAGATGCTTGGATTAAGCTCTATCGTCCCGATCCTAATAGTCCGAATACACAGATTTCTTATTATCTCAAAGGCGAATTAGTCTCGATGCTATTGGATTTGTTGATTCGCAATCGCACCGCAAATCAACGTTGTTTAGATGATGTGATGCGATTGATGTGGCAATATTTTGGTAAATCAGAGCGCGGCTTTACCGAACCCGATCTCCATGCCGTGATCGAATCAGTCGCTGGCATTGATTTACAGCCATTTTTCCGTGCTTATCTCTACGGCACACAGGAACTAGACTATGATTACTATCTCGAACCATTTGGGCTGAGAGTCCAGTCTGTGACCACGCACGATACACCACCCTATACTGGGATGTCACTCAAAACGGTAAACGGTTTAGCTATGGTCAAATCTGTGAGCCATAATTCCCCTGCTCTATTAGCTGGAATTAATCCTGGAGATGAACTACTAGCGATCGACGGTGTACGAATAGCTGCCGAGCATTTTACGGATCGATTGCAAGAATTTCAAGTTAATGATTCGATCGAACTCACTCTATTCAGCCAAGATCGTCTATTTAACACCCGTTTAGTATTGCAAGAACCTGTAGCCGATCGATACGCGATCACATCGCTCCCAAATCCATCACCTGTTCAAGATGAATATCTCAAAGCCTGGCTATCGAATTATCATTGACTTTACTAATTCCTTTAAGGCAGTTTCTGGTAAAAAAATTACCCATTCCGAAGCCCCTAAATCCCCAATTCTGGGGACTTTGATTTTCAGAACCCCCAGAATTGGGGGCAGGGGGCTGGGTAGATTCTTTAAAGGAAATCTCCTAATCATGGCATCACCCCAAAATATATTGGAAAAACATGGAGCGTAAGGTATGGTTGCCCAAATTGCTAGACGTAGATTTTCGATCGATGAATATCATCAAATGGTGGCGACAGGAATTATCTCCTCGATCGATCGCGTTGAATTAATTAATGGCGAGGTTATCGAAATGTCACCAATCGGGAGGAAACACGCTGCTACTGTGGCGAGACTAGACAAATTATGGCAACAGCGACTAGGCAATCGCGTCCTCATTTGGGTGCAAAATCCAGTCTATTTGAGCAATACTTCAGAGCCACAGCCAGATCTAGCACTGCTGAAACCTCGTGATGATTTTTATATATCAGCGTTACCAACACCCCAAGATATTTTGCTAGTTGTGGAGGTGGCAGATAGCACGATCTCCTACGATCGCGAGGTAAAAATGGCACTTTATAGCGCGGCAGGTATTACAGAAGCCTGGTTATTTGACCTTAATAAACAATCGATCGAAGCTTATACAAAGCCTGGGAAAATTGGTTACAAACAGATCCGCCGCTTTGAACAGGGTGATATATTTGCGATCCTAGCCTTCCCCGATTTTTCTTTTTCGTGGACAGATGTATTTGGGTTAGAAGCATAGTAATCTTGAATCCTAATATTTCAGCACAAAATAAATGGCAACCACCCCAGCCACACTAGATTCGATCGATGCCAAGTTAGAGCACGTTGTTGCTGTATTTGTGCAACTGGCTGATGAGCAAGCCAAATTCTTTCGGGAGCAAGCTGAAGTAGCGCAGCAGTCGAATCAGCGTATGGATCGGCTTGAAGAAACCCTAACGCGGAACGCCGCAGAAGCAAACGAGCGTCTAACTGGAATTGAGCAGATGATCGCAAATAATGCCAGAGTCTCCGAGCAACAGGCAAGGGTAGCCGAGCAACAGGCAAGGGTAGCCGAACAGCAGGCAGAGAGTGTGAGAATCCTGATCCAAATGCTCAACCAAAAGCAAGCTTAACTATGATGCTGAGTAGTAACATAAGGTCACAAATCCTAGGGGATCGCAGAATATGCAGGAATTACTGCAAGCAGGTATTGATGGCATCGCGGTTGGCAGCATTATTGCATTAGCGGCGGTGGGCTTAACTTTAACTTATGGCATTTTGCGGCTGGCAAACTTCGCGCATGGCGATACTCTGACACTAGGAGCCTATTTAGCTTTTCTTGCCAATACCGTATTTAACTTTCCGATCTGGTTAGCTTTTGGGTTTGGCTGTGTCGTTTCGATCGCTGTCGTCTTGCTATTTGAAAAGATGATTTGGGCCCCATTACGATCGAAGCGTGCCACTTCAACAACCGTGATGATCGTCTCAATTGGGCTGGCTTTGGTGGTGCGGAACAGCATTATCTTAATCTGGGGAACTTCGCCGCAAAAATATAATCTGCCGACATTTCCCGCGATCGAAGTAATGGGGTTTTTGATTACTCGTAATCGCATGGTAGTGATTGCGATCGCGGCGGTGGTGATTGCATTGCTCTATTACGTTCTCCAAAACACGAAAATTGGGCGGGCGATGCGGGCAGTGGCGGACAATCCTGAACTGGCAAGAGTTGCTGGGATTAACGTCGATCGAGTCATCCTCTGGACGTGGGTAATTGCGGGGGCGATTACATCTCTAGGTGGCGGCATGTATGGCTTGATTGTCGGCTTGCATCCCAATATGGGCTGGTTTCTGATTTTGCCAATGTTTGCGGCGGTAATTTTAGGTGGGATTGGGAATCCCTACGGCGCGATCGCAGGAGCTATGATCGTAGGTGTGGCACAGGAAGTCAGTACGGTTTGTCCTGCCAACTTGGGCGAATTAGCCAAATATTGCATCGGTACGGAATATAAGTTAGGCGTGGGTTTACTGATCATGATTTTGGTGCTATTAATCAAACCACAAGGGCTTTTTAGAGCAACGATTTAAAGTTTATATGGCTTAAGTTATGTCTCAGCAATCACAAATCATCGCCGACCAACTCGCAGATCTATTACACAATGCGCCGCAAGATGGGGTTACTGCCAATGCCGTGGGGCTAATTACACCCGTACTGTCGGCAATCGCCAGCAAATTAGGGCATCCAAGCTACTTCATGTTGCAATCTGAGCAGAGTAATTGGTTAATGACGACACTGAGCAACCGCGACTCACCTGAAATCGAAAAGAACGTTGTCTATGCTTACTGTAGTCAGACTGCGGCAAATGTGGAGCGTTTACAGGTCGGCGATCCCAAGCTGGTTTGTGTGGAAATCGGCGTAATTGACATCCTATTTCAGCTATTGGGACTCAAGGCGGTAGATAGCTTAATCTTTTTCGACCAAGTAAATAACTCGCAAGCAGGTGTAGAAATTAGCAATGCTGATTTGCAGAGTCTATGCGAGAAACAAATTAAACGGGTTAAGTCCAGTCATCTCACTCGAACCAAGAGTAACTTTGCTGCCCATATTGCCTAATCCTGCCCTAATCCCAGCCATAACTACATTTCACTTTTACTGCCATAGGCTTGCCAAGAGAGTTTGACCAGAGCATTGAGAATTGCTGCCGCCACGATCGCATTACCTTTGCGCCCATCGACGCGAATATGTGGAATCAAAGAGTCGCGCAGACGAGATTTTGCCACATCCACATCGACAAACCCTGATGGCACACCAATCACCAACACAGGTTTGATTTCTTCGATCTCGATCAGGTGAACTAATGCCGTCAGCGCAGTCTGAGCTTCGCCAATCACAAAAATCGCTTCGGGATAACGTTGGGCTAAAGTCTCAATCCCCCATGCTGCTTGCGACTTGTCTTTTTGCGGGCGCGTAATCGTTTCGCTGGCACAGTAAACAGGGTTGGCAAATGTTGACTGAATCGTTGAGGCAATCCCTGCTTGGACGGTGGGAACATCGACGACAATCGTAGTCCGAGCCGCTAAAGCTGCTGCTCCTGCCTGTAATGCTTGCTCGGAAAAGCGAATTAAGTTTTTATACTCAAAATCTGCAGTGGCATAGATCACCTGGCGCACGATTTCATACTCGGATGGAGAAAGTGGATGGTCACCAATTTCTTGATCGATCGTTGCTAGGCTTTGAGCGTCAGTTTGATGCCATTCCATAGGACAGCGCAACCAGTATTTAAGGTTCAGCTATTGATTTTAGTATGATTTTGCGGAAACGAAGAGATATTGATCGGTCGATCGACTCTAATTTGGCACGTCTTGCCATTAGTCATAGACCTCACCGATCTCGATACTTTGGCTCCAAGGCAATTCATAACATGGAAAGCCTACGCTGTATGCCCAGTAGTATCGGACTCGTTGATGTGGCACAATCTAATCCAGCCTGATTATTAAGTTGGTTTAGATGGAAACTGAAGAAAACAGCCCCAAAAATCAGGAAGTTGTACTGACTTCTGAGCCTAAATCGAGTCAAGCACAAGCAAGTCAAAAGCTGATAAGCCAAAAACTCACAAGCTTACGAAACGCGCTCAAAACTCGGCGGTGGGACAAGCGGTGGGATAAGTTGCTCTGGGCGATCGCCTTTGGCTTAGCGGTAGTCGTACCGTTTCAGATTGGCTGGCAAGTAGTAGCTCGATCGAATCATTCCGCTAAGTTAAGTTCTAACTCAGAAGTTGCTAATATCCCGATTGGCGATCGAATCCCTGTCAAAACTGTCCGAGCTAGAACGGCTGCCGTAGTGGATCTAGTTTCAGGCAATGGCTCAGTTGCTGCGGCAAGATTGGTTTATCTCAACTTCAAAACTTCAGGCATCGTCAAATTTCTAGGACAAAAAGATGGGCGAGATCTTCGGCTTGGCGATATGGTGGGGCAAGGCGAGGTATTGGCAAAAGTCGATGATATTCAAGCGATCTCTGACTTGACTCAAGCCGAAACTGCAAAAAACACCGCCGCAAAAAATTTGGCAGCTTCGATCGATCGACTAGCTCAGTCCCAAGCCATTCTGTCTCAAGCCGAGAACAAGTTAGCTGAGGCAAAATCTCGATTGGCAATTGCCGAGAGCGATCGACTCACAGCCAAGCTAGCCCTAGAGCGTTACGCCACCTCAAAAACTGGAGATAATGGCACTGTAGACACCAACTACGTGACTAAGCGCAATCAGCTAGAGAAATCCGAGGGTAGTGTCGAAATTGCTAAATCTGATGTTGGTGGTGCAGAAGTTAGTGTTAGTCAGGCGAGAGAAAAAGTTGCTGCCAACCAGTCTGAAGTCGATGTCGCCAAGAATGATTCTAGAGAAGCGATCGCTAGCTACGATGCCGCTAATACAAATCTTAAAGGGACATCGATCGAAGCCCCGATTAGTGGCATGATCGCCGATCTCAAAATTAAGCAGGGCAACTATTGGAATCTGCAATCACCTGATGTTCGGAGTGGGGTTCGGACTGAAGCAGATGTAGCGGCGATTTCGATCGCCGATCCCGAACAGGTAGAAGTTACGATCGAATTAACTGCCAGTAACAGAGTCCAAACAGGGCAGACAGTTTATATTTTCCTAGATGCCACGACAAATCCTACGGCAATTAGAGATCTAGCAGATGAATCGGCAATCGCGCTTGCAACTGCAATCGGTGAAGTGGTTAACATCAGTCCTGCCAACAATCAAACCCAGAAAGTAAAAATTCGGGTTACTAGTGGAGCCACAAAAATTCGGATCGGGGCCAGCGTTTCTGCTTGGGTTGCCGTCGCTGCTAACCCCAAAGCTGTGGTTTTGCCGAGTAATTCGATCGCCTACCGCAATCAACAACCCTATGTTTTTGTCGTGGATAAAAGAGGCTTAGTAGAACAACGTCTGGTGAAATTAGGGATTAAAGGACTGACCAACCAAGAAATTATCAGTGGCGTATCTGCCAGCGAGTTAGTAATCATCGACCCTAAAGACAACATCACCAGTGGCACACCGACTGAAGTTACAGATATTTCTGACATCGGTTCATTCATTAAGCAAACTACTCCAGTCCAAAATTAAATTTACAAACTGCACAATCATTTGCTACGATAAATTGTTTGCGAGTTAATGTTTAAAACTCTTGGCTAATGTAATTGTTATCGGAACTCAGTGGGGAGACGAAGGCAAAGGCAAAATCACGGATTTGCTCAGTCGCTCCGCAGACATCGTAGTGCGCTATCAAGGTGGCATTAATGCTGGTCATACCGTTGTGGTTAACGATCGGACATTTAAGCTGCACTTGATTCCTTCAGGCATTTTATATCCACAGACCGACTGCATTATTGGTAGTGGGACTGTTGTCGATCCTAAAGTTGTCTTGCAAGAACTAGACCAGCTTAAAGAACTGGGTGTATCTACAGATCGCCTGTATATTGCTGAAACTGCCCACGTCACTATGCCCTATCATCGAGTCCTCGAGCAAGCGGCAGAGACACAGAGGGCTGAGCATAAAATCGGCACTACTGGTCGGGGCATCGGCCCAACCTATGCGGATAAATCGGAACGAGTTGGCATTCGGATGCTGGACTTGATGGATCGAGAAATGCTGCCGAAGCGGTTGCGCTGGGCGGTAGAACAAAAGAATATAGTCCTAGAAAAGTTATACGATCTGCCACCGCTTAATCCTGATGAAGTGATCGAGCAGTATCAGATTTATGCTGAGCGACTACGCCCCCATGTAATTGATGCTTCATTGGTGATCGATCGAGCAATTAAGGAACGGCGTAATATCCTGTTTGAGGGAGCGCAGGGAACCTTGCTGGACTTAGATCATGGCACTTACCCCTATGTCACCTCCTCAAATCCAGTATCAGGTGGGGCTTGTATCGGCGCAGGTGTAGGCCCAACCGTAATCGATCGAATTATTGGTGTGTCTAAGGCTTATACAACGCGGGTTGGTGAAGGACCTTTCCCCACCGAACTGAACGATCATGTTGGCGATTTACTTGGCGATCGTGGCGCAGAGTTTGGCACAACTACGGGGCGCAAACGTCGCTGCGGCTGGTTTGATGGTGTGATCGGACGCTATGCTGTACGGATCAATGGTTTGGACTGCCTCGCGGTCACGAAGCTTGATGTTTTGGATGAACTGCCTGAAATTCAGGTTTGTATTGCCTACGAGCTAGACGGAAAAATAGTTAGAGACTTCCCCAGTGACTCTCGTGCTTTTGCCCGTTGCAAGCCGATCTACGAAACTCTCCCAGGTTGGCGCAGTTCGACCAAAGACTGCCGAGCCTTGGCGGATCTACCTTCAGAAGCCAGAACATATCTGAAGTTTCTGGAGGATATGATGTCTGTCCCGATCGCGATCGTCTCCTTGGGAGCTAGCCGAGGTCAAACAATCATTGTGGAAGACCCAATTCACGGCCCAAAACGCGGTTTACTAAATGTATAACCGATAATTCGTTACTTTTACCTGACAACTGACTTATGCAACTTACGATTGATTCTCAAACACGTTTAACCAAGACCAATAACCGCGCCCTGCGTCGGGATGGCAAGATTCCTGCAACTGTATACGGACACAAAGGCGCTGAGTCCACATCGATCGTGCTCGATGCTAAAGTCGCAACTACTCTGCTGCGTCAGGCGACGATCAATAACACTTTGATCGAAGTTAATATCACCGATGGCGATTTTAAGGGGCTAACCCTGCTGCGTGAAGTCCAACGTCACCCTTATAAGAATGCGATCTATCATCTCAGCTTCTTTTCGATCGCGTCGCAGTCACAAGTGGAAGTCGAAATTCCACTCAACTATATCGGTATCCCAGTTGGGGTCAAGGTTGGCGGCGGTACGATCGAAGTGATGCTAAATACTGTGCGGGTCAACTGCCCACCGACTCTAGTTCCTGAAAAGTTTGATGTCGATATTACTCATCTTGAAGGCGGACAAGGTATTCACATCAGCGATCTAGTTCTACCTGAGGGTGTGGAGTTCGCAACAGATACAACACCTCTACTGATTACTGTGATTCAAGGACGCGGCTAGTAGCTGCTCAACACCAAAAAGCACCTTGCTGGCAGGGTGCTTTTTGGTGTTAACTTGTCGATTGATTTTAAAGGACGCTAATTTGCGATCACTTAATTTGCAATCACAATGTGGCGATCTCGTCCGATCGTTAGCCAACCTTCTTCTTGAAGCTGCCCTAAGGCGCGTGTTACTGTGACGCGGGTTGAACCAATTGCATTTGCTAAGTGCTGGTGAGTTAAGCGCACGCTAATTCGACTGCCAGTACTCTCTGGTTGACCAATTTCATCTCTCAGCAACAACAAAAACTGACGTAATCTATCCTCGACGCGGCGATGGTTAACTGAGGCCAGTAATGCTTCAGTTTGTTGCAAGCGGCGGCTGAGATGTTTAAACAATCCCTGACTCAATGTTGCTGACTGTTCCACCTCTACCATTGTTAATCTCATTAAATCGACATCTGACAGTGCGATCGCTTGATAAGGGTCAATCAAGGTCAGAGGTAAACCAAAAGGCATCGATGGACTAATTAATCCCAAGGACACCTCATCACCACAGGGATGAAAAGTACTCAGTTGGACGACACCACGACAAACCACCCAGATCTCGCGCGGATGCATCATGATCTCTTCACCACTGCTGAATGGATGTAGTGGTCGCTCTTGGTAAAGCCCTTCTAGCAACTGCCGCCAATCTGATTGAAATGAAGTCTTAGAATCAATAGTGTGAGGCATGGCAACTCGAAAGTAATCTACAATACAAATCCTAGTGCCCTCAATTTAAGTTGAGGTTAAGGGAGTCAAGAGTTTGAGGTTAAGTATCACAGCACACCTTGTAAACTTTTATGTAGTAACATTATCTGATTTCTGAATTTCTTTCTCGTATTGAGAGATAGCCTCTTCAATTATTTCGTTACTGACATCTAAGAGATCGGATTTAGAATAAATTGTGGCAAGTATGATTTTTTCTTCGGTTTTTAGATAATAAATGACTCGATAGCCACCGCTTTTTCCTTTTTGAATATTGCTATTTTTGAGTCGAACTTTGAAAACTTGATATTTGTTTCCAGCTATACGATCACCAATGATTTCTCCATCCTGAAGTTGTTCGACTAAAGGTTGAAGATCGGTGCGAATTAAACGATAGCGTTTAGCAAGTTCTCGAAGATCCCGTTTAAATCGAGATGTAAGATCAATTTGGATTGGTGATGATTCACTCTGCATCAATGCCCGCCCACATTTCTGACAATGGGATCGTTTGCCCTGCTAATGCTTCTCGTAAACCTTGACGAATGCCTTCAATCACTTCTTCAGTGGGTGTTTCGTCAGGAGATGACTCTCTCTCTAAACCTATGCGAAAGTCGTGAATTAGGTCATAAATTTCTGCCAACCTATCTTCGGGGATATCTTGTAGTTCTTGGACAATCTTTTGGATTAGCATAGGTCAAATTCTTTGCAGTTGGTGGTTAATCAATCAGCTTGGTGTATGGGTTTTGGCTTAATTTATTATGGCTTATTCTTTGGGTAGACCGTGATTTTCTCTATGTTTGCCAGTCAAGCTCTAGTGGCAGAAGCTGGTAGAGTAATGAAATAATTTGCTGAGAAGTCAGTAAGGCGGCACTTCATCCGCGATATTAAGCCCGACTTGGGAAATTTTGAGTATACTTTCGGAAAATGGGTAAATCAAACGACAGTATCCACGGATTCCTGAACCTCAACAAACCCTTTGGCATTACGGCTCACGATTGCATTAGTCGTCTCCGTAAGATCTTGCAACAAAAACGGATTGGGCATAGTGGCACACTCGATCCTGCGGCAACAGGAGTCTTGCCGATCGCTTTAGGGCAAGTCACCAGATTGATTCGTTTCTTACCTGAAGGCAAAAGTTATAAGGCAACGATCAGATTCGGGTTGGTTACGGCAACTGACGATCTAGAAGGCAATGTAATTACGCAACATGCTTGTCCTGATTTAACCCTAGGCGCAGTTGAACAGCTATTACCGCAGTTTCTTGGCAAAATCCAGCAACGTCCACCCGCTTTTAGTGCGATTCAGGTGCAGGGAAAGCGATTGTATGACTTAGCGAGGGCGGGTGAAGTGGTCGAAGCCCCAATTCGTACTGTGGAAGTTCGATCGATTCAAGTGCTAGCTTGGCGACATGGTGACTTCCCCGAAATCGTGGTGTCGATCGATTGCGGCACTGGCACATACATTAGATCGATTGCGCGTGACTTGGGCGAGAAATTGGGCTGTGGTGGGACATTGGCTGGGTTAGAACGTACTCACAGTAATGGCTTTGACTTAAGTAATAGTGTGACTTTTGAGGTGGTGGAGGCTCAGAAATTAGACCAAAATTTTGACTTAACTCCGCCTTCGATCGCTTTAGCTCATTTACCTTCGATCGCTCTAGATTCAGAAACGGCAAAGCGTTGGAGCTGTGGACAAGCAATTGGGCAAGAGTCGATCGACTTAGAAGCAATCCCCACAGGCGATTATTTGCGGGTTTACAATAAGAAAGACGATGAAAAAGACGATTTAATCGGCATAGGCGAGTGGCAAGGTCAAAATTTATGCCCAGTTGTCGTTTTATCTCCGATCAATTAATTGAATTAAGGAAAATCTATGGCGGCTAACTTAAGTAAAGCAAGTACATCAAATATTACAAGTTCTACCGATGCGGTAAATCTGCATTATGGCGAAGATGCGATCGAAGCAGCTCAGCTCACGACATTCCCCAATCCCCGTCCAGGCAGGAATTATGAGGTACATATTACCTTGCCCGAATTTACCTGCAAATGCCCATTTTCTGGTTATCCCGACTTCGCCACGATCTATCTCACCTACGTTCCTAACCAGCTTCTCGTGGAGTTAAAGTCGATCAAGCTCTATATCAATAGTTATCGCGATCGCTACATCTCACATGAAGCCTGGACCAATCAAATCTTGGATGACTTTATTGCTGCCTGCGATCCTCTGCGCGTTCACATAAAGGGCGATTCCAATCCGCGTGGCAACGTGCACACCGTAGTGGAAATCAACTATGAGAAGCCTGTAGAAGCAGGTAGTTAAGCCTTCGCCCCCTAGCCCCCAATTCTGGGGGGACAAGAGTTCTCAAAGTCCCCAGAATTGGGGATTTAGGGGCGATATAGGTTGAAAAGCAAGGAGATTTAGGAGATGGCTAACCCACAGGGCCCAAACCAACAGCACCTGCATAGACAGCTCGATCGCCTAGTTCAGCTTCAATTCTGAGCAAGCGGTTGTACTTGGCGACCCGTTCGCTACGGCAGAGCGAACCAGTTTTGATCTGTCCTGCACGAGTAGCAACAGCGAGATCGGCGATTGTGGTGTCTTCGGTTTCGCCCGAACGGTGGCTGATTACAGAGCGGTAACCTTTTTTGTCTGCCGTAGCGATCGCATCTAGCGTTTCAGTCAAGCTGCCAATCTGATTGAGTTTAATCAAAATTGCATTGGCGCAACCTTCCTGAATACCCCGCACCAAACGAGTTTTATTCGTCACAAATAGATCGTCGCCCACCAGTTGGGTAGAAGTTAGTCGATCTGTCAATAACTTCCAGCTTGCCCAGTCTTCTTCTTGCAGACCGTCTTCGATCGACACGATCGGGTATTGACCCACCAGTTTTTCGTAATAGTCGATCGTTTCGACGGCAGTGTGCGATGTCCCGTCAAACGTGTACTGACCGTCCTTGAACATTTCATTGGAAGCGACATCAAGGGCCAGAGCCACATCGATTCCAGGTTTGTAGCCAGCTTTGGAGATCGCATCTAACAACAAATCCAAAGCTGCTTGATTTGATTCTAGGTTAGGCGCAAACCCACCTTCATCACCAACACTGGTAGACAAGCCTTTGTCGTGCAACACCGACTGTAAAGCCGCAAATACTTCGGCTCCATAGCGCAGAGCTTCCTTAAAGCTAGGCGCACCGATTGGCACGATCATAAACTCCTGAATATCGACATTGTTGTCAGCATGTGCGCCACCGTTCAGCACATTCATCATCGGTACTGGCAAAACGTTTGAGAGCGGATTTCCGAGGTAACGATAAAGTGGCAGGTCGATCGCCGCCGCCGCCGCTCTTGCCGTAGCTAGGGACACACCGAGAATCGCATTAGCGCCAAGATTTGACTTGTTGGGTGAACCATCACGTTTGATCATGGCTCGATCGACGGCTTCTTGATCTAGCGCATCCAACCCCACGACTTCGGGCAAAATCTTTTCTATAACATTGCGAACGGCAATCTGCACACCTTTGCCGCCGTAGCGTTTTTTGTCGCCATCACGCAATTCATGGGCTTCAAAACTGCCAGTCGAAGCTCCACTCGGTACTTGGGCTAGCCCGATCGCTCCCCCGACCAGATGTACTTCGGCTTCGATCGTGGGACGGCCGCGAGAATCGAGAATTTCTCTGGCTTGAATCGATTCGATCGCTGTCTTTTTACTCACTGTTGCTATTCCTCTGCTAGACTTTGCCATCTCGATCTTAAAGCAGATAGGCAGAGCTAACACCGTTAATCGGCAATTTTTTGTGCTTTAGTGCTTCTAGTAAGGGAAAGAAGCATATTCATCCACAAATTGACATGATTTTCTCTACAGATTTTATGAAAAAATCTAAAAAAATTGCTCAAGACCATACAAAATAAAGGTTTTTCTTTGCACAATTTGCAAGTTGCTATTAGAATAAGTGATTGAAAGTCAGAACCTATAGGAGTTTCAAAACTATTAGGTAAAGATTTCTCTCAAAAGTCAAGCTTGAGGCTTAATTACAAATTTAATCCGCTATGCTTGACAAGCTAAAATCACTCTGTTTTACTCAATCACGGTGATTTTGCTGTTAATTACAGCATTATTGATATGTTATTGCCATCTTAGTGGCAATAGCAGCCTTAATCAGGCAATTTTAGAACACTTTAATCATTACTTCAGGGTGTAATCTATGAACAAAGGTGAATTAGTTGATGCGATTGCCAAGAAAGCCAGCGTCAACAAGAAGACTGCGGATGAAGTGCTAACTGCTACTTTAGAAGCGATTGTGGAAGCTGTTTCGTCGGGCGACAAAGTTACTTTGGTTGGTTTCGGTTCTTTTGAGCCTAGGGAGCGCAAAGCTCGTGAGGGACGCAATCCCAAAACTGGTGCCAAAATGGACATTCCTGCTACTACTGTGCCTGCATTTTCCGCAGGTAAGTCGTTCCGTGAAAAAGTCAGCCCTCCTAAAGACTAGTTAGATGACCGATCAGAACTAGTCTTTTAAAGAAGGTGTAGGAATTCCTGCACCTTTTTTAGTTTGAGGGTGTTTGGATAGATCTTGTAGACTACAGATGGAAGTCGTGAAATTCTCCCGACAGGATTTAAACCATGACTAGAAAAGATCGCCCTGCCATACTTCATCCCGATGAGACTGACACCTTTCGTCGCTATTTCGAGCTGCGTTTTGCCCCTGCGGATATTTTGCGCGAACTCAATGCCAGTCTGATTAGGGCAGCGATCGACTTACCAAGTGTCACAATCACCAGTTCGATTGCCGATCTTAAACATCGACTAGAATCGGCGATCGTGCGTGTTAGCCTGACCAGTGAAGCCGCCCGCCGCGAAGTTTTGGTTGCGCCGATCTTGTTGGAGGTTGCGAATGTCACCGAAGCAACTATTAATATCGAGTACCCGATTGAGGTCGATCGATTGCTTAAGGGTGATTTAGATTATTACCTCCAGTCAAAGCACAGTATGTTGGTGGTAGAAGCGAAGCAATCAGATCTGACTAGGGGATTTACCCAACTTGCTGCTGAATTGATTGCTCTCGATCGATGGGTGGAGTCAGACGATCTGATTCTTTACGGTGCGGTCACAACAGGCGATATTTGGCAGTTTGGTAGCTTCGATCGACAACATCGTTTGGTGACTCAAGATACTTTGCTTTACCGTGTACCAACCGACTTGCAGCCGCTCATGCAAATACTAACTGGCATTCTCACAGTCATGGAAAATTAATTCCTTGCAAAACTATCGTCTCGAAACTATTATTGAGGGTACTTAGTTTTAGTTTCGCATCCGAAATAATGTCTAATCAATACCTCTCGGTTAAAGAAACCTCTGAAATACTGAATTGCTCTGAGCAATATGTGCGTAAATTACTCCGATATGGCGAAATCGGTGGCGAAAGGATTAGCAGTCGGTGGATAGTTGTTTCAGAATCTGTGAGTCAGTATCTCTGCAAAGAAGATGATACTAATATCGTCATTCCAGATCACGCAAGAAGATCTCTCAGTAAGCCAAACCTGAAAGCTTTGAGCTTTTTTTCTGGATGCATGGGTTTGGACTTGGGGCTAGAAAAAGAGGGTATCAAAGTGCTTCTTGCCTGTGAAATTGATCCATCAGCCCGAAAGACGATCGAAACAAATCGACCAGATGTAGCACTGATCGGAGATGTTAGAGATTATTCAGCCGCAGTAATTCGGGAAAAGGCTGGATTGAGTCAAATGGAAGAGATTGACTTAATCGTTGGTGGTCCACCGTGCCAAGCTTTTAGTAGTGCGGGTAAGCGACAAGGGTTTAACGATGAGCGAGGGAATGTTTTCTTGAAGTTTATCGATCTGATCGCCGAACTCAGACCAAGATTTGCCGTGATCGAAAATGTTCGAGGGTTATTATCTGCTCCGCTACAGCACAGACCCCATGAGATGAGGGGAAAGAACTGCCCACCTTTAGAGCAGGATGAACAGAAGGGAGGCGCACTCCTTTTTGTGATTCAGCGGCTTAAAGAGTCTGGATACAGCATTTCCTTCAACTTGTACAATGCCGCAAATTTTGGATCGCCACAGCAAAGAGAAAGAGTGATCATTGCTTGTAGCCGTGATGGAGAAAAACTACCCTACCTCACACCCACTCACTCAGGGAAAGAGTTATACGGTTTGCGGCGATGGCAGACATTGCAAGAAACTTTGGAAGGACTTCCTAAAGATGGGCATCACTTTGTTAAGTTTCCTGAGAAACGATTAAAATACTATCGCCTACTGAGATCTGGACAATACTGGCGGGATTTACCAACCGAACTTCACCAAGAAGCACTTGGGGCTTCCTATCATGCTGGCGGTGGTAAAACTGGCTTTTATCGAAGATTAGCTTGGGATAAGCCTTCGCCAACGCTAGTAACTCATCCAGCCATGCCTGCCACAGATTTAGCTCACCCAGAGGAGGATAGACCACTCAGTATTGAAGAGTACAAGCGAATCCAAGAACTTCCAGATGATTGGATCATTGCTGGAACTTTACTCGATCAATATCGGCAAGTTGGAAATGCCGTGCCCTGTTCTTTGGGAAGAGCGATTGCCAGAATGTTATTGACTCATTTAAAAGGAGAATCACCAATTGTCTATCCAGATTTTCCTTATTCGCGGTATCACAAAACCGATGATATGAGTTGGATGGCTGAAACCTTGGGTTCTTCTGAAAAAGCACCTGAAGTACAACTTTCTTTAAATCTAGCTTGAAGTCTCAGAGAGCAATTGCCAGGAATTATTGCTCTCAACTGCTAATGCATATGGATTTTCGGTCAAAATCCGTTGAACAAATGTGGCGAAATTGTCTTCGGAAAAACGATCGGTTCCATATTTCTCATTGAAGTCCGACCATCGATATGATCCTGTTTTAGCGTCAACTCTATACCATTTCTCTATGGGTTGATTTATCCTCACCCTAGAAGACGAGCTATTCTCTGAGTTGCTCCGATTCTTTACCTGCAAGAGAGAACCATCTACGTTACAAAAATCAACGTGACGAACAGATTCTCCCCAGCAGCAATACCAACCATACTCAATTAATTGTTCAGCCAGAAATTCTTCGAGGAATAATCCTAGAACATTCTCGGCTGACATTGATAGTCTGTGAGCATACTTGATTTGTTCAAGATGATCTGCTGTTAATCCTGTTAACCTAGCATTGATGATGGTATTTACAATCGGATCGGCAACTGTTCCTGGTGGCTGTGAGATTCTCTTTGAAATTCTATGTTCGGAACTATCGTTGTACTTTTTCAGCCAAGCCAAAGCTAGAAACTCTTGTGTCTCACCCTTTATAGTTGGAGAGAGTCCTGGATTTTTGTAACAAGCTGCTAGAATCGTTCGATGAGCTTCTAGAAATGATCGATTCTGCTGGGAGATTGCACTTTGAAAGATTTGCAAAAAAAATTCTACAGAACTGGAATTAGTAATGATGTCATCAAAGGTAACGGACATGAACGACTTACCTCATCCAGAAAAGAAAAATATTAATTATTTATCGATATTAACCGTCCAGATTGTACGCCAGAATCCTCGATCAGAGATCTACATAATTTAAGAAAGTATAAATAAATCATGCTCGTCCACGAACTATCGGTACAAGTTTCACCCGAACTCGATCATCACGATCGACTCGATCGATATTTGGCGGAATATCTCACCGAATTATCTCGATCGCGTCTCCAAAAGCTAATCGAGCAGGGTTGCGTGCAGGTAAACGAACTGGTCTGCGACAACAAAAAAACTCTGATTAAAACTGGCGATCGACTGATTGTGACGATTCCCGAATTGCAGCCCCTAGCAATTCAAGCTCAGGAGATCGCGCTCAATATTCTCTACGAAGACGAACATTTACTTGTGATCGACAAACCCGTGGGTTTGGTCGTCCATCCCGCGCCAGGACACGAAGACGGTACTCTGGTCAATGCTCTGCTGGCTCATTGCCCCAACTTGTCGGGGATTAATGGCGTTCAACGTCCTGGGATCGTGCATCGGTTGGATAAGGATACGAGTGGGGCGATCGTCGTAGCAAAGACCGATCTGGCGCATCAACACTTACAAGCGCAAATTCAGGCTAAAACCGCCAAACGTGAATATCTTGGCATCATTAATGGCGCGCCTAAAACTAGTTCTGGGACGATCGATGCCCCGATTGGTCGCCATCCGATCGATCGAAAAAAAATGACCGTAATCACTGACGATCGATCGCGTGCTAGAGCCGCAGTCACTCACTGGCAGGTGTTGGAACGTCTGGGTAATTACACCCTGATGAAGTTCGATTTAGAAACTGGACGCACGCACCAGATCCGTGTTCATGCCGCGCACATCGGTCATGCAATCGCGGGCGATCCACTCTACGGCAAAACGCTCAAACACACCACAGGGCAAGCTCTTCATGCTTGGAAATTAACTTTTGTTCATCCTGTTTCAGGTGAGATGATTGAATCGATCGCGCCACCACCCGCATCGTTTGAAAAATTGCTAACCCGCCTGCGCCAACAAATCTAGACTACTGAGAAAACTATCCATGTAGGATTCAATCACCACGAGCATCTCTTAAAATTCTGCTCAAAACTCAGTGAGTCCACTAGACGGCTAGCAGACTCACGCAATTGGATAATTCACTAATTCATCAACTAGGGTTTACATTTGGAACTTACAGACAACTAACTTAAACATTACTTTTGTTATTCAAGAACCTGAGCAGTTTGTCTCAGTATTTTTAGCTTGATGCCAATAACCGCTTATCTCCAATTTCGGGCTTAAACTTACATCCCTTATTGCTTGGTATCAGTTACTTACTATCTCGTTTAAAGTTCAGCGATTACCTCTTTCCTTTCTTCCTACCAATGCAGCAAAGAGTTAACAGAGAACTAACAAAATAATAGTTTTACTCGACTCAGCAACTTGTAAGATAACCCGTGGAAATCTCCTGCTTTCTAAGAAGTATTCTCAGGAGAATTAATAACAAAAAACTAGAAAATAATCAGACAGAAATCAACAAAGATAAGTAATCTAATTAACTCTGTAAGTAACTTAAAGGTCTTGTCTAAATCCGATCTAAGACTAGTATAAAAATAATCCAGATGGTTCTGACAAGTAGCCCATAAGTGGTTTAGGGAGGAGGCACTGCCCTAAAAACCGAATTACTTTTGTGCCTATTAATACAGTAGAAGAGTGCAACTAGAAATGCAAGTGTTTTAATATAAATTCACAATCACATTAATCGAAAATATGCCCTAATTCCTAACTTATTCAATTTGTAATTCCTAGGGAATTACGGACTCTCTTGTGCTTAACTAGAAATGAGTATTCCCCCAAAAGCGTCTGGGAATATTTGCAGAATTTACTGAAAACATCCTCATGCCTCGCCCAATCCCTAAGCTCACAATTAATCTAGTTGGAGGATCGGTTGCAATTGCTTTCTCACTAGAAGCAGCCCGCGACCTCATGTCTCAGATCGATCGACTGATGGGAAGTCTCCGCTCGATCGCGACAAGGTTCAATCCTCCTAAGAGTGATGATGGTGATGAGCCGAAGAATGAAACTAAAGTTAAAGTCTCGCCACAGCCCTCGATGGAATATCAGCATATGGGCGATGTCTTCCTAGAAATTTTTTGCAATCCGAATATTTGGCCGACTCCGTTTGCCGCGAAGGTGCTGATTACGGTGCGAGACGATCGAATTCGGCTGACGACTGAAGCAGAATTGAGCCGATCGATCGAAGATATCAATCAGTACATTGAGGCTGTGGGATGACAAAGGTAAAAGTAAAAGGCTATTTTTAGGCGGATTCGATCGAGCAAGTAGTAAACTAGAGGCTGGCACTAGTTTTTGATGTTTTCACCTAAAATCATGTCTTTTCTCCGTCAATTCTTGGCTCCGTTTCTGATCTTCCTCACATTTCTATTTGCGTTGGTTGTGGTCAGTTCACGGGCTTTTCTTCCCAGTGACATGTTTGAACCTGCCCCAATTGGTTTGATTTCAGATGCCGTGTCTGTGGTTCTGAGTTTGACCGCGAGTAGCTAGAAAAATGTCTGAGCTAACTTGGCGACGGCGGCACATCATTTCGCTAGCAGATTTTACGCCCCAAGACTATGAGCTAGTAATGCAGACGGCATTGAGTTTTCAAGAAGTGCTGTCACGCCGCAATAAGAAAGTGCCGACCTTGCAAGGTAAGGTAGTGGCAAATTTGTTTTTTGAATCTTCAACCCGCACCCGTAACAGCTTTGAGTTGGCTGCTAAACGTTTGTCTGCGGACGTGTTAAATTTTTCACCCAGCACGTCTTCGTTGACAAAAGGTGAGACGATCCTCGATACAGCCCGAACTTTTCTGGCAATGGGGACAGATATTATGGTGATTCGCCATCAAGCGGCGGGTGTACCTGATGCGATCGCTCAGGATATGGATGCGCTGGGCGGCAAGGTGGCGGTGCTGAATGCGGGAGATGGTAAGCACGAACATCCCTCCCAAGCTTTGCTAGATTTGTTTACGTTGGTAAGTTATTTGAATGCGTCGAACCCGACTGCCAGTGAAATCAAGGGTAAGAAAATCGCAATTGTGGGAGATATTATGCATTCGCGGGTGGCTCGGTCTAACCTGTGGAGTTTGATTACAAATGGTGCTGATGTCCATCTCGCTGCCCCACCAACTCTCTTGCCGCCTGAGTTTGCCAGCTATGGTGCGAAAATTCACTATTCCCTTGCCCCTGCTTTAGAAGATGCCGATTTTGTTATGACTTTGCGCTTGCAGACTGAACGGATGAGTCAAAACTTAATTCCCAGTCTGCGCGAGTATCATGCTCAGTTTGGCATTACCCGCGATCGATTAGCGAAATGTTCACCACAGGTTCAGGTATTGCATCCAGGCCCTGTAAATCGTGGTGTAGAGATTAGTTCCGATCTAATGGATGATCCGCGTTTGAGTTTGATCGAACGGCAGGTAACTAATGGCGTGGCAATTCGGATGGGTCTATTATTCTTAATCGGATCTTCTAGTTTGGACAAATTCTAACATTTAGACGCTCAAGGCAGGATATCAAAGTAATCACAATGCTTTGGACGCACAAGAGAAAAATCACGGCGATCTAAGGTTAGAACACAGGTAATGCCAACTCTCTCTGAAATTGCTATGATTGCGGCATCGACAAAATCGAGTTGACTATCAGCATACTGCTCTAAAATCTGATTTACTCGTTCTAAATCTGTAGCTGTAATCGCCTCAAGTTGAGTATTGCTAGCAGCCAGATTAGCTAAAAATTGGCGCATTGCTTGATGCCCTAATCTCGATCCAATCAAATAGCAGACCTCAGGAAGGACAACACTGGGAAGCAACAATGGCTCGTTTATGCTTTGTGCGAGTGTAAAAACCCGTTCATGATTACGATCGCTTCGATCGGCGAGGGCAAACAGAAAACTAGTATCGAGTATGACCGTCATACTTATTTCCCAGAATGAAGGCTCCAGCCATAAATAGGATCAATTTCACTTGTAAGTATCTCCTCATCTTGTTCTGAGATATTTTGTTCCATTGAAGTTCCCAATTTTGCAACTGAAAGCAAAAAATTTCCACTAGGATTTAGAGATTGTTTTGCGATTGACCTATAGCGAAGGTAATCAACAAAATTGATGAGTTCAGAGAGGTCATCCTCTGGTAGTGCCTTAATTATTTCGATAATCTGTAGTCGGTTTGTATTTAAAGTATTCATAAACAATCACTAAAAATCACTTCTCAAATTGTAATTGATTAACGAGTGAAGAGATAGATGCTAATAGTTAGTGCTAGCGATCCGAGCACGATCGCAAACCAAAGCCCAGTGCGATTATTGGGATTCTGATTGGTTGAAACTCCATATTTTTGCTCCAAACTATCATCTGACTCAAGCGTAGATGTTCCAGTTTGTTCCTTCAATGACGATCGATTGACATCCAATCTCCTAAAATTTGAGATATCGGTTGTCACATCTTGTAAATCGGCAAGTTTGGGCGCAGTGAGGATTCCCAACACATAACTCGCTGACTTACGCACATCACTACTTGGGTGTTTGCTCAGAGAACGACATAATTCGATCGCTTCATTCGATCGTCCTGCTGCATCATAAGCATTGACCAACCACACCTGAATCTCTCCACCCTGCTTAGTCTTCGCTCCTGCTAAACTCGAAGCCTGCTCTAATTGCTTGACTGATTCTCGGTAGTTGCCACGCTCAAATTGAAAGATACCTGATTGATAAAGTTCTTCTGTCGTCATATTCTGAGTTTTTTGGGTAAGGAATGGCAGAGGAGGTTTACGATCGACTTTAGCATTTTCTCTCGATCGCGAGTTGGTCTTGAGCTGAAACAACGGCTAACAATATATTTTCGATCGAGCCTCGCTTAGAATGAATCTAAGGCAATCACCCTATAAAGTTGCGTAAGTAAGTCCTATGGTTCAGACACCTACTCGACTCATCACTTTGGCAGACTTCCTTCAACAACCCGAAACGAAGCCCGCCAGTGAATATATAGACAGTCAAATCATCCAAAAGCCCATGCCTCAAGGTGAACACAGCACGTTACAACGGGGCTTAACACGAGAAATAGACAATGCTTTAAGTCCGTTAAAAATCGCCCATGCCTATCCCGAACTTCGTTGTACTTTCGGAGGGCGATCGATCGTTCCAGATGTTTCAATCTTTCGCTGGGAACGTATTCCTCGGCAGCCTAATGGTCGTGTCGCTAACCGCTTTGACCTACATCCTGACTGGACGATTGAAATTTTGTCTCCAGACCAAAGCCAAACGAAGGTGACTCGTAGTATTTTGCATTGCTTGGAGCATGGTACAGAAATGGGCTGGATGATTGATTCTGAGGAATCAGGTGTCTTTGCCTATCAGCCAAACCAAGCTCCACGTTTTTTCGATCGGCCGCAAATGGTGCTGCCAGTGCCTAATTTTGCAGGTGAGGTCGAACTCACAGTCAAGCAGTTATTTGATTGGTTAACAGATTTACGTTAGCAACGACTAGATGATGCTCTAAACTATGCCGATCTGCGGATCGGACATAGCTTAGAATCTTACCTAGAAGGTGTAGTCTTGTAAGGCTCTCACCGTAACCGAATCGGTTTGAAGCGATCGAATTGCCGCGATCGCCGCTTTTGCTCCTGCTAGAGTAGTGATCACAGGGATTTTGTATGCCATCGCACTGCGACGGATGAGTTTGCCATCGACCTTGGCCTCTTCACCTGACGGTGAGTTGACGATCAGTTGCACTTGGCTATTTTTAATCGCATCACCGATATGAGGGCGACCCTCATGCACCTTTAGCACTAGTTTGCTGTCGATGCCGTTGCGGCGCAAGATTTTGTGTGTGCCCTCGGTCGCGATCACATTAAATCCCAGTTCGACAAAGCCCTCAGCTACTGAATTCACCGCACTCTTGTCTCGATCGTTGACCGAAATAAACACGGTTCCACTTAGAGGGAGCTTCACATTTGCGGCGATTTGGGCTTTGGCAAAGGCCCGACCGAAATCGTAATCAATCCCCATGACTTCACCTGTAGATCGCATTTCTGGACCTAAGATGATGTCACTGCCAGCAAATTTAGCAAACGGTAATACTGCTTCTTTAATCGCGATGTGAGATGGGATAACTTCTTGGGTAAAGCCAAGCTCTGTCAGGGTTGCACCTGCCATGATCCGAGAAGCATAGGCAACTAAAGGCACACCGATCGCTTTACTCACAAATGGCACAGTACGAGAAGCGCGAGGATTGGCTTCAATAATAAACACCTGATCGGTTTGAGAGCCATTCACCCCGATCTGGACAGCGTATTGGATGTTCATCAAGCCGATCACTTTTAATCGCTTTGCTAGCTTGATCGTCCAGTCACGGATCGTGGCGAGTGTGCTGGCTGAAAGCGAGAACGTGGGAATCGAACAAGCGGAATCACCAGAGTGAATACCTGCTTCTTCGATGTGTTCCATAATCCCGCCAATTACAACATGACCTGTGGCATCGGCGATCGCATCGACATCAACTTCGATCGCACCCTCTAAAAACTGATCGATCAAGATCGGATGATCGGGTTCGATTAGAATCGCTTTGTACATGTAGTTCTCCAATTCGCTATCGGAGTACACAACTTCCATGCCACGACCGCCAAGTACATAACTAGGACGCACGACCACAGGATATCCTACCCGCTTTGCCACTGCTAGTGCCTGATCGTAGGAACGTGCCAAACCGTTATTTGGTTGGATAATCCCTAATTCTTGACAGATTGCTTCAAATCTTTCGCGATCTTCGGCAGCATCGATCGAATCGGGCGAAGTTCCCCAGATCTTGGTATTTAGATCGGATTCCTCTAAAAACTTTTGCAACGGCACAGATAATTTCAGCGGCGTTTGTCCACCAAATTGGATGATGATCCCTTCAGGTTTTTCAGCTTCGATGATATTGATCACATCTTCGCGTGTCAGTGGTTCAAAATAGAGTCGATCGCTAGTGTCGTAGTCAGTAGAAACTGTTTCAGGGTTGGAGTTGACCATGATTGTCTCAAATCCCTGCGCTCTGAGGGCATAGCTGGCATGACAGCAGCAGTAATCGAACTCAATCCCTTGTCCGATCCGATTCGGCCCGCCGCCGAGAATCAAGACTTTACGTTTATCTGAAGGGAATACCTCGGTTTCTTGCTCATAGGTGGAATAGTAGTAAGGGGTTTGGCTCTCAAATTCGGCGGCACAGGTATCGACAATTTTGTAGACGGGAATCACGCTTAAGCTTTGGCGATAGACCCGAACTTCCTGCTCAGTGCTGCCAGTGAGATAGGCAATCTGTCGATCGCTAAATCCCATCTGTTTAATTTCTTTCATCTCAACTTCGAGAATATCCGTGAGATTACGTCCTTTGATCGCTAATTCCAGATCGACAATTTCACGCATTTTTTGCAAGAACCAAGGATCGATACCACTGAGTTCGTTGATCGCGCTGACCGACAGCCCCGACAGAAAACCGTGCCGCACTGAGAAAATTCGATCGGGATTAGGCGATCGAAGACTAGTTTTGGTTTGCTCTAAACTGGGCATTGTTTCATCTCGATCGGCCCCAAAGCCAAATCGCCCGATCTCCATCGATCGCAAAGCTTTTTGAAATGATTCTTGGAATGTCCGACCGATCGACATTGCCTCACCGACCGATTTCATTTGGGTAGTTAAAATTGGTGAGGAACCAGGAAACTTTTCAAACGCAAAGCGGGGAATTTTTGTCACAACGTAGTCGATCGTTGGTTCAAAACTGGCAGGAGTCTTTTTGGTAATGTCATTCGGAATTTCATCCAAGGTATAACCAACGGCTAGCTTTGCGGCAAACTTGGCGATCGGAAAACCTGTAGCTTTGGAGGCAAGTGCTGAACTGCGGGAAACACGCGGATTCATCTCAATCACCACGACATCGCCATTTTCAGGATTGATCGAAAACTGGATATTCGATCCACCAGTTTCCACGCCAATCTCGCGGATAATCTTGATCGAATAGTCGCGCAAGCGTTGGTATTCCTTGTCAGTCAAGGTTTGGGCAGGAGCCACCGTAATCGAATCGCCTGTATGCACACCCATCGGATCGATGTTTTCAATGCTGCAAATAATTACGACATTATCAGCTAGATCGCGCATCACTTCTAGCTCGTACTCTTTCCAGCCGATCAGCGACTGCTCGATCAAAATCTGGGAGTTAGGGCTGGCTTCTAAGCCAGATTCGGCAATTAGCTCAAATTCTTCTTGGTTGTAGGCAATGCCGCCACCTGTGCCACCCAAGGTAAAAGCAGGGCGAATAATCAGTGGATAGCTACCGATCTGTTGGGCGATTTCGCGTGATTCGGCAAGCGTATTGGCTAAACCCGATGGACAGACGGCAACACCAATCCTTGCCATCGCTTCTTTAAATAGCTTGCGATCTTCTGCCATTTGGATCGCTGGCAGTTTTGCCCCAATTAGCTCTACGCCATATTCTTCGAGTACGCCATTTTCTGCCAGTGAAACCGCAATATTTAGGGCTGTCTGTCCACCCATGGTTGGCAGAATTGCGTCTGGTCGCTCTTTGGCGATGATCTGCGCCACAATTTCGGGCGTAATTGGCTCGATGTATGTTCGATCGGCGGTGGCTGGGTCGGTCATGATCGTGGCTGGGTTGGAGTTAACCAAAATCACGTAGTAACCCTCGTCCCGTAAGGCTTTACATGCCTGTGTACCAGAGTAGTCAAATTCGCAGCCTTGCCCAATTACGATGGGCCCAGCCCCAATCAACAAAATTTTGTGAATATCATTACGTCGGGGCATAGTGCAGTTTCCTAATCAACTTCGCCTTTATTTTATCGCCTCATAGTACCCCCATGATGTGTAGCAAATGATGCTAATTCGCTTAAATTATCCAAGTTACGCCATAAGTTTTTGGGAAATACTCTTAAATAACCTGGTGAATACTCTCAACAACCTTTTCGACAAAGTTGACTGCATCATTAACAAGAACTTCATCAATATTCCAGCGACCTCCAATTCCAAAGGTAGGATCTATATCAGCTTCATGGGCAATTTTATTCCTGCGATCAACTATGGCACTGAGTTGTTGCTTAATGTCCCTTGGAGGTATGCCTAAATTTATGGAGACTTCATCCCATAGTTTTTTGTCTGAGATGAGTCTAATCGCATCAGCTATTTTATCTGGATGCTGGAAACTCTGATATCCCAGCCGTTCTCTTACCTCATCCTCTAACCATGAAGCATAATTGAGTCTGCTCATAATGCTACTTGAGATCGCTGGAATCAAATCTGAGACAGTATAAAGCTGTTGTAAAAATGAGGAGCCGTAACTTTGTTGAATTTCAATCTCAAGCCAAGAGGCAATATCGCTCACTATCAGTCTTTCTTGTCTTGCGCCACCCAATGAAATTTGAAAACGAGAAAATGCGGATTGAGAACCATTGGGAGGAGGTAATGGTTCCGAACGTTGACCTCGATGAATCTCGATCATACCAAGCGTCACGACTTCATGGACATAGTAATCCAAGGCACTTACAGCTAGAACAAGAGCAGCCCTTAACATATCTGAGACATCTAGAGAAGGCGTGGACTGAGTTTTAACGGAATTATGTAGAGAAATCAGATCTCGAACACGAGTAATGCTGATTCGGAATTGATCAAGCGCTGAGAGCATAGACCTCAGAGGTTAACCCTATTATCTTATCCGCTAAGTCTGAAAACATATCTCGGAACTTAGCTTGCTTTCTCTGATTGCCTTCTAAGGCTGTTCCTGTTTGCCCTAATTGTTGAGAAGTTAAGGCATAGACTGGAGTTCGGTGTTCTTGAGAAAGCGTAATCAGGCTATTGAAATTAGGGATTTTAGTTAAATAAAAGCTGTTATCAATTCCTTGTTCAGCATAAATCTGACTCGGAATTAACATGTTATTCTCACGAAGAATAGGCACTAGTTTAGAAGAGATATCTTCTTCAATTTTCTGAATCCATTTCTCGAAAGCCTTAGTCTCTTTGCCACCAATAGTCCGAAAATTTTGAATAATAGCCCCTAAGAAACGTGGTCTAATTTGAGGGAAAGGGTAGTTTGCATCTTTTAGTACTTGAAGTGAGCTGGCAGCTTTCCCCCATGCGTACCATCTTGGCAAGACTTGAGTTAAGGAGTTAATTGCCATGACAGAAAAGAAATCAGCAGTAGTTGGTACGATAAAATAATCGCTAGTCATAAGTATGTTCTGATTAATTGCTCCTAAACTGGGACTCATATCAATTAAAACGTAATCAGCAGAAAATTTGCGAGCAGTTTCATCTAATAAATACGTAATTGATCCTGGTAAATTTTTGAGCGTCTGAATTGAGCCACTTAATTCCTGTGCAATACCTAGCGTGACTTCATATTCCGCTAATCCAACATGACCAGGCAGCAAGAATAGACCATCTTGACCTCCAATTGGAATACAGTCTACTGCCTCGATCGCTCTTGGCTGCGACTCAAAAGCAGGTGCTAAGCCTGTTTTAATATTTGAATGGGTATTATAAATACTCTCTATTCGATCTTCATCATTTTCTGTCGCTTCGCCCAGTGCCATGCCAGTTAAATTGCATTGTGGGTCGGCATCCACAAGAATCACCCTCTTCCCCTTTGAGGCAAGCATCCAGCCAAGATTAAACGTTGTCGTAGTCTTGCCAACTCCACCTTTGTGAGTGAATAGGGCAATTTTTTGAACCATTACATTTAGTGCCTCTTAGGTTTTAAACTTCATGTTTAAGTATAGCCTCATGCCTGCTGACTCCATTCGATAAATAGGAACACTTCACTAAGTTTATTGCATTTTGCTGTGAGATTGCTTATCAATTACTTTTAATCAGCTAGGTCAAAGATGTGATTACCAAACATTGGTAGTGCAAGAAACTAAAGTAAGCCTTTGGGATGGACTAGCCATGCTTTTTGGATTGGTTGGCTCAAGGTTTGCACCAGTGGAGAGAGCGTATTAATTTCTTGCAAGCCCTGAGTTGTTTGAATCTCAATACCTTGCTGATAGAGTGTATAGCCTTTAGTCAGGGTCATCCTCACGCCGCAGTAATATTCTGGATCGAATCCCTGTTCGATCAGCCTCTTTTGTAACTGCTCCTTTAAGCTCTCACGTTCCGATCGACTTTTTAGACTAATCTCAGTTGCTTTAAAGATATCTCGATCTAAATAACGCCGCGATAGATCGGCAAGAATCTTATCCTCACTGCGTTGCCAGCGATGGACGTGATACATAAACACCGTGTCATCGGCATCAAGATATTGCTCGATCGACAGGTTTTGCGGATCGTTTACTAGCCATGCTGTCACAGTCGAGTCGGCTTCGAGTTGACCAAGCTTGAGTAACACTTGAGCGCGTTGAAAAATTTTGGACAACACAAATCTCGCAGCCAGATTTTTGGGATGGTTGTAGACCTGTAAATACATAAAATATCGCACCGTGAGGTAATGCTCGATCGCGACTAATCCCTTTTTTGTCACAACTAATCGCTGCGTGATCGGGTCGTAGTTGAGCGCCATAAAGATTCGATCCAGATCGAGATGTCCGTACTGTGCGCCAGTGAGATAACTATCTCTCTGTAAATAATCAAGTCGATCGCAATCCAATTGACTCGATACCAACTGTTCCACTAACGGCAATGGATATTTTTTGGTAAACACCTGTTCCAAACAGCGCAATAGTCCTGGCGCAAAACTATTTAGGATCTTGGCGATCGAAGATTCTTGGATTAACCTGCGTGTCCAGATTTCATGCTGACTCCCAAACATCTCTTCGCCCGCATGACTGAAGGGGCCATGCCCTAAATCGTGTAGCAGTGCTGCCGTCAATACCACACTGCGATGAGATTCTAAGGATGGGTAATTTTGGACAACGCCATCAAAAGCACGCCGAGTCAATGCCATCACGCCCAGCGAATGGGTAAACCGCGAACCCTCTGCGCCATGAAATGTCAGAAATGCCGTGTCTAACTGCCGAATCCGCCGTAGCCTTTGAAACTCAGGTGTATCGATCAGGCGGATTAGCAATGCTTCGACTGGTCGATCTCCTCTGAGCGTAATCGCCCCGTGAAGAGGATCGTGATAAGTTCGAGACTTTTCTGACAACATTAAAATTAATCCTAGTTGATCTAGATCACACATCAGCATTGTCGCAAATCACAGCGATCTTCTGTTGGAGTAGTTTATAGTTTCACAAATACGGTATGAGATCCAAAATATTGGATAATTCCTATGACTAAGTTGCCCGATCGGTTATTGGTGGCTCAAATTACGGATATTCATCTGTTTGCCGATCCAGAGCAGTCTCTATTGGGGATCAAAACCGAGGAATCATATCGTGCTGTTTTGGCGGCAATCGAGCATCTCGATCCACAGCCTGATGTGTTGCTACTTACGGGTGATTTGACCCAAGATGCCGATCGAGAAGCCTATCTACGACTAAAGGACTCACTCGCCCATTTGCAATTACCAACCTACTGGCTGCCTGGTAACCATGATGAAGTGGAGCTAATGCAAGACCTCCAAGGTGACTTGTCGGATGGAGCCGTATTTATGGATAAACGGGTGGAAATGAACGGTTGGCAGTTATTGTTACTCAACTCGGCGATGCCGCAACAGGTTCATGGTTGTCTGACAGCAGAATGTTTAGCGTGGCTCGATCGACAACTAGCGAATTATCCTGAAATGCCCACCTTGATTGCCCTGCATCATCCCGCTTTGCCATTGGGTTCTGCCTGGATCGATCGAATTTCTCTGCACAATCAAGCTGAGTTTTGGCAAGTATGCGATCGACATGCCAATCTTAAAGTTGTGGTCAGCGGTCATGCCCACCAAGAATTTGATACGATTCGATCGCGGGTCGATCGGCAAGTCCGTTTCCTCGTCACGCCATCAACTTGCATCCAATTTCAACCAAACAACGACGAATTTCAGCTAGATACCCAAGCTCCTGGATATCGCCTACTTCGCCTCGATCGTGATGGCACAGTCGAAACCACAGTCCATCGCCTAGCTCATGCCAAATTTCAACCTAACCTAGCTGCCGTTGGATATTGAACCTTGTGGAATAAGCCATAACTCAGTTTTGGTATAATCTGTGTGGGATAAAATTTGTAGACTGTAAGCTGACATGAGTAAACTTGAAGAGCGAGAAGTTAACCAAAGTATCACTAATGCAGTAGCCAAAGCGTATTTAAATGATGGCAAGTGGACAGCCGAAGTTGACAGTGGAGTCATAGTTTCTGCGCTATCACATCAAAATCCAAATGTGCGATCTATGGCAGCCATTGAGTTGGGGAAAGCTCGTAGTGAAGAAGCTGTACCTGCACTTTGCAAAGCCTTAGCTGAAGATCCAGATCCTAGGGTTCGTCAAAACGCGGCAGAGGCTTTAGGTCTGATCGGGGAGAAGGAAATAGAGGTAGACAGCTAGTGTCGATCGTAGATCCTACAGTAGAGACCGATGCTATCTCCTGCCTCTGCAACGCCCTACTTAAAGATCCAGATTCTGCGGTTCGATGTGCTGCGGCTCAGGCATTAGGGAGATTTCGTAATGAGACTGCTGTTCCTTCATTAACAAAAGCGATGAGTGATGAAGATGCTACTGTAAGACAAAAAGTGGCTGAGGCTATTGGAAAAATTGGAGAAAAGGAAAAAATGAGTGGAGATCGCATCATCAATACTGGCGGGGGCAATTATGTTGAATCCAACAGTGGGACTTATGTTGAAGGTGATTACATCAACATGAGTCAGGATTTAACCGAAGCCGCATCTCAAATCCAAGACTTGGTAGAACAATTGCAAAAGAAAGGTGTAACAGTTGATGTTGCTCAAGAACAGGTAGCGCAGGATATCGCGAACCAAGCTCAAGGTAATTCGACGATCAAAACCAAGTTGTTGAAGTGGGGACAATCACTGGGAGATGCAACAGTAAGTGATGTCGTTAAAGGGGCGGTTAAACTTGCTATTCGCTCAGCAGGAATACCGTTACCTTAAGAGTTAAGTACAAATTTCCGATTGGGGGTTGCCAAAAAGAGAAACAAAGTTAAACTAGCCGCAGTCAATGCACGTGATCGTTCTCTCACACAATTGGGCGATCTCAAACTAGATCAGGACTAGAAACTATGCTTCGCACTACACTCGGTTTCGTACTTATATCCAGCCTCAGCATCCAGTCGTTAGCATTTGCCGATCAGATTCGCCCCATCAATCTTGATCGCCAACAGATCGCTCAACTAAATAATTCTTCATCAGTAATTTTTGTTAGCCCCAATGGTGTCGATGCTGCTGGTGCAGGTTCGCAATCCCAACCGTTACGCACGATCTCGGCGGCCCTCAGTATGGCTCAGGCTGGGACAGTGATTCAGATCGCGTCTGGAACTTACAGCACTCAGTCAGGTGAAGTATTTCCGCTCAGATTGCAGCCTGGTGTGCAGATCCAAGGCGACAGTAACAGCAAGGGGCAGAGTACGGTGATCAGTGGTGGCGGGAAATTTGTCAGCCCGACTTTTGCCAGCCAGAATATTACAATGCTGGCAGCACATAATGCTCAGATTGTTGGGGTGAAGATCTCGAATAGCAATCCCAGAGGTTACGGTCTGTGGGTGGAGTCGAGCAAAAACGTGGCGATTATGAATAACACATTCGCCAACAACACGCATGACGGCATTTTTCTCACGGGTGATGCCAGAACTTTAATTTCAGAAAATCTGTTCACCAAAAATCGAGGCAGTGGGATCTCGGCTGTCGGTAGCAGTAGCGGTGAAATTCGGGGCAACAGGTTTGATAATACTGGCTTTGGGCTATCGATTGGGCAACGATCGACGGTACTACTGACCAACAATCAGATCGTCAACAATGTTGATGGCGTGGTGATCTCTAATATCTCTACACCCACTTTGCGCGGTAATTCGATCGCCAATAATAGCCGTAATGGATTGGTAGTGCTGAAGGATAGAGCGGGACAACCGACTCCCGATCTCGGTACACAGCAAAGCCCAGGTCGGAATGTATTTCGATCGAATAAACAACGAGATATCAATAATGTTTCAGGTGTAGCCCTGATTGCCG